>ERZ773229.91-NODE-91-length-101298-cov-12.564079_pt1 | contig 101298 bp, 126 predicted proteins | sample MGYA00580992_ERZ773229 | MGnify/ENA primary metagenome ERZ773229 (study PRJEB29015, sample SAMEA2737795) | human gut metagenome | biome: human gut; feature: human-associated habitat; material: faeces | place: China | collected 2012 ... | reverse complement strand
TAGCGCACTTGACTGGGGGTCAAGGGGTCGCGGGTTCAAATCCCGCTGGTCCGACTGAAAACCCCGTCATTCCGCCGTTCTCACGGCATCGGAATGGCGGGCTTTTCCGCATCCAGGGGCGGTCAGGGGCGATGTACTACGGACCTCCGCCCCGGGGCATGCGATACGGACGTGCTCCCGGTCCCCCTCATGCGCGGGTTCCGTCTCCCTTGGGGCGAGACGTTCCGGGCGAATGGCACGGCCGGCCGTATCGGCCGACGGCGCATTCCCCCGGCGACGCCTTGCGGTCATCCGGTCCGCGCGGGGTGGGCGAATCCCGGAATGGTCGGGTCAGGCATCCCGACCTCTCCGTTCGTCCTTGACGGACCACATGGCCTTTTCCATCAGAGCCCGCAGGCGTGGCTCCTCCTCCGCGCATCCGGTTACGAGGAGGACCTCCCCGACGGGCACCCGGCGCCAATCGCCGTCCTCCAGGTATGCATCGGAGACGGCTCCGTTCCAGGCGAGGCGTTTCGAAAACCGCCGTATATCCACGGATGGACCAGGATCTTCGATTTTGGCGGCGAGGGACTTCGCCAGGGCGTACACGGCCATGTCCGCATTCGGCCCGTCGAGGAACGCGTCGTCGATGATTCCGCATGCCGTGCCAGCGCGTCCGTCGCCAAGCCCGCCGGCCAGCCGGCGGCATTGCCGGTCCGACGCGCCCTGCGCGAACAGCGAGGCCAACCGCCCGAGCCGCGCCTCGTACAGGCCATGGGATGGTGCGTCACCGCCGACGCCGCCGTTCCATCCGGTTCCCGCCATGAGCAGATCCGCCGCGTCGTCGTAGTCGCCGCGTTCGGCCGCCCGCAACGCCAGGCCCGCCGATTGCAAACGGAGCAGCGCCATATGGCTCTTCCAGGTCTCCCAGTCGCCATCGGAGGCGAACGGGCCGTTCGGGCATTCGTCCTCCACCCACCCGCGTACGGCCGCCAACCGGTCGACGGCGTCGCGGTAGTCCCTCCTCCCGACGGCCGCCACGACGGCTTCGACGCCCCGCGGGGTGGTGGGGTCCAGGGCATCGTCGGACAGTATGCCCACTCCGTCCGTGACGCCGATCCAACCGTCGTCGATGCCCTCCGCCACAATCCCGGCCGACTCCCATGGCCCGTCCGGTTCGTACAGGTCGAGATCGAGGTCATCGGCAGCTTCCATGTCGCGTTCGTACCGTCCGGCGCCGGGAAGCCCCGACGCTTTATGGCGCCGGCCGTTCCTGTCCATCACCATAAAGGCCTCCGATCATTCGATGGCGGAGTCTATGCCGATGTACGCGAGGGGAGGATTTATATCAGGCCGCCGGCATACGCGACGCGTAATCCTCCAGTTGCCGTAGGAACCATTCCCTCTCCTCAAGCTTCCGCTGGAGGTCCACGATATGCCGCTTCTCTCCTTTTCGACCTCCTCCGGTGTCCAGTTGACGGCATCACGCACCGTCAATGTCTTGTTATGGGATGTGGGCACCGAATCGGCCTGCTCCAACAACGGGAGGCCGGCATCGAAACGGCGGGCTTTTCCGTACTCCAGGGGCGGTCAGGGGCGATGTACTACGGACCTCCGCCCCGGGGCATGCGATACGGACGCGCTCCCGTTTCCCTTGATGGTCCTCGCCGCCTCATGCCTGTACGAGGTTGTCGTGTACTTGGCCGTCAAGCGGAAAAGCACCTTCGTGGACCGTAGGACCAAGGACAAGGTGATTGCCATGGGACGTAAGGCCCGTCAAGGCAAGGCCACCCTGTTCATCGCGGCCGCCATCGTCTGCTTCGCGCCGATGATCATGTCAGGTATCCTGATGGCCCACGCGGGCTACAGTCCCCCTGTCGCCCGTCAGAAGGAAATCGTCGCCGCCCATCCACTTCAGGTCGTCCGCCAACGAGTCGACGTACCGTTCGTAGCTGTCGTAAAAGCGTATCTCATGGCCTTTCCCTGAAATCCCGCACATCCACCCTTCTCACTTGCTGGTAGATGGCGGCGATGTCGTTGAGGTTGATGCGGAACTGACTCCGGGAATGCGGCGTCCATCTCCCGTTCCTGAGGATGGCTTTGTCGCCCGGATCGTAGACGACCTTGCCATCCCGGAACGCCTGGAGGAACAGGCCGAAACCGGTGGAGATGCCGAGCGTGACGAGCGGTCCGAACTCCACGGTGGTACCGTCACCCGAGCCCTCCCTGAGATATGGCACGTACGCAGCACGGTTGTGCTTGCGCTGCCAGTGCTCGAGGAGCTTGAGGTAGGACCATCCGGCGGCGAGCCCGCCGGACCCTTTGTCATAGAGGGCAATCATCCCATTCGGGTCGAAGTGCTTGGCGTCGGTGAACCCCACGAGCCTGAGGTCCAGCCCCGCCTTGCCCTTGTCCTCGCCGGGGCGGTTGATGTCGCCCGAGGTGAAGTAGTACTCGTTCGGCTCGCCGTTTCCGTCGACGCCGCTGACATGACCGTACCTGAGCACGAACTCCGCCTGGGGATGCTCCGTTATCCACCCCAGGTCGGGCTGCGGCGTGAACAGGGTGACCTTGTGGTTGCTGAGCCGTTCGAGCGACGGCTGTTTGATGGCCTTGAGCTCCCATACATCGAAGTCGGGCCCCGGGATGGCGTTCTCCCCCACGCCGAGCTCCGCCTCCAACGTCAGACCCGGCGCGTTCGGCGCGATGTACGGCCTGACCTTCCGGCCATCGCCCATCATGCGCCATGGGGTGATCTTCTTGCCGATGATTCCGGCAAGCGCCTTCTCGAGCACGGAGATCTCGCCGACCGTCCGTTCGGTTTTGTACCTGACCGGGCAGATACGCCCCTCCTCGAAAGTGTCCATGTCCAGCACGTAGCGGCTGGCGGGCGATGGCGCCCCAACCACCAGGCCCACGACATGGTCGGGCCGCCCGTCCGCGCCCGGGGCCGGCCCGAAGAACAGGCAACGGTTGAGCTCGTGCCCACGTTTCGATTCGTTCAGCAGTTCGGACGGCGCCTCCCTGCATCCCTGCAAGAATCCCGAGAACCGCACCTCGGGATATTGGGGGTAGTAGCACATCTTGGCGTTGGGGGCGTCGTACCCGCCTTCGGGCGTGACCCAGCGCCACGGCACGGGAATCTGGATGACGGGCGCCCCGGCCTTTTTCTTCCGCGACTTCGTGGGTGTATACGACGGGACGCCCAATGGCAGGAACGACAGGTCGGAGGGATCGTTGCCCAGGAAGATCTGCTGCTTCGAGTTGTTATTGGGCACCAAGCGTTTGACCCAGACGCTTTCGGCGCCGGCTCCGGTCAACAGGTCCATGACCTGTTGGATGCCGGCGGTGTCGAACCATTGTCCGCCGTTGTTGATGTGGGTATCACTCATACATCAAAAGGATACCCACGTCGGTAATCAGACGGGTGGTGCCGTGTCAGTCCGATCCGGCACCGGCGACCGCCAGCTGGCGCGCCTTCTGGATCGCCTCGTCGGCCATTTCGGAATCGGATACGAGTTCCGGCTCCTCGCCTTCGGCCATGATCCTGAGGATATGCGATCTCATGATGCGCGCGATCTCCGCGACGGCGGGCACGACCACGGAGTTGCCGAACTGGCGGTACGCCTGCGTGTCGGACACGGGGATGCGGAAGTCATCCGGGTAGCCCATGAGCCGGGCGCATTCGCGTGGCGTGAGTCTGCGGGGCCTGTCGCCCTCTTGGGCGACGAGTATCTCGGAGCCGTCCTTGTGGTAGCGGGCCGACAGGGTGCGCGACACCATGTCGGGCGTCACCAGGCCGTAGCCGAACCCGTGGCCCAGCGCCTCGTGCTTGGCTTTGTAGTCCTGAAGGTACTGCCACAGCCGTGGCGTGAGCGTGTACTTGTCCTGGACCTTGTCGTGTTCGTGGTCGAAGAAGCGGTCGCCGTCCCAAGGCAGGTACGGTTCGGTGCCGTCGGTCCTGTGCAGGATGTCGGCGAGCACCGGCTTGCGCTCCGGGTATTTGAGGTCGTCCCAGGTGAAGTCGGTGCGTCCGCGGAATCCGACGATGTAGATGCGCTCCCGGTGCTGGGGGACGAAGTGCTGGCCGTCGACGACCTTCCAATGCACCTCGTAGCCCAGTTCGTTCTGCAACGCGTCGAGGATGACTTTGAACGTGCGCCCATGGTCGTGGGACGTCAGGTTCTTCACGTTCTCCAGTAGGAACGCCGCCGGACGTTTCGCGGCGATGACGCGCGCCACGTCGAAGAACAGGGTGCCTTGGGTCTTGTCCCTGAAGCCGGTCTCGCGGCCGAGGCTGCGCTTCTTCGACACGCCCGCTAGGCTGAACGGCTGGCACGGGAAGCCCGCGAGCACCACGTCGCAATCGGGAATGTCGTCGGCGTCCGTCTTCGTGATGTCGCCCGCCATGTCCTCCGCGAAGCCGTAGTTCGTACGGTACGTGCGGGTGGAGAACTCGTTCCACTCGGACGAGAACACCGCATGCCCGCCCGCGGAGGCGAAGCCACGGCGGATGCCGCCGATGCCGGCGAACAGGTCGATGGTACGGAAGTCCGTGCCGTCCTCGCGCGTGGTGCCGTAGTACAGCTCGCGCAGCGCCGGGACGTAGGCTTGCCTGCACTCCACCTTGCCTGATTCCCAGCGCTCCACCGTCGAGGTGGACACCCCCAGCGACTCGGCGAGCTGGCGCCGCGTCATCGACCCGCGCAGCAACGCGATGAGCTTGGATGCGTCGTGTGTTCCATCCGGAATGCTCTTTTTGTTCATGGGAACATCATATGTCATTCTGACGACGAAAATTCCCTTCGGGGAATAGGGTATATGCCTAGCGCCCCCGATGGCACGCCACCGCCCGCGACGCATTCCGCGCGGCATGGGGAACATCGGATTGAACGGGCTGCGCGACGCGTTCGCGTGGCTCGGTTGCGTGGAGGAGGCCCATGTGGCGGACGGCGCCGTGCTGTTCCGCGTTAACGGCGCGGAGGCATCCGCCGTTCCGGAGGGGGGCATCTTGGCGGACCATGTCCGGCCCGCCCACGTCGGGAACCGTGCCCGCCGGTGGTCCCGTCGTGGATGGCTCCGAGGCCGCCGCGCTCGCCCGCCTCGGAGCCATCCACGACGGGACCACCGAGCGGCTGATGGCGCGCGTGCTGCGCGTGGGGAGCCCCGGGCTGTTCGACGACACGGACGACGAGCCGGCCGTGGTGACCGGCTACGTCCACGGGGAGTACGCGCCCGCCATCTGCGAAACCTGCGGGAACTTCCCCGAGCACCTGGGCATCACCTACGTCACCCGCGGCGGGCGTCCGGAGTGCGAGACGTACCCCGATTTCGGGCTGGACGACGTGCTCGACGCGTTGGAGCGTTCCCGCTAGAGGCGCGCGAGCCCGTGTGCCGCCATCTCGGATACGATGACGCCGATCCGCTCCACGGCCACGACCTCGGGCACGAGCCCGTAGACGACGGGCGGGGCGGACATCATGACGCGCCGCACCTGGGCGGCCGAACGGTACCTCGGATAACTGGGATTGGCTGCCAGCCGCGAGATCCAATGGCGCCGCGCGTCCGCGTCCGTCCCATGCGGGTCGTCGGCGAGCAGGACGGTCGAGAGCGCCGCCTCGGCGCTCTCCGCGTTCCGTGTCTTCGCCATCACCTCGGCCGCGGCCTGCCCCTCCCCCGACACGCCCGGCTCGTACCAGCCGTTCAGGGTCCGCTCGCGTCCCGCGTCCAGATCCTGCTTGCCCATGAGCGCGTGCGCGACCCGCTTCGCCGCGGACGCGTCGACGGAGCCGTCGGCGCGGCGCACGCAACCGGAGTACGAGATGGCGTCCACCATGTCATCGGACAGCCTCCCCCTATGGCTTGTGATGGCGCACACGGCCAGGTCGACCGACCCTAGGTCGCCGCGTTCGAGATGGGTGGCGAGCCATAGGGCCCTCGCCTTGTCGCTTTGCTGCCGGTCGTAGTCCCCGAACGGATCATCCAGCCCCACCCGCGGGCGGGGCGGCAATGGCGGCATCGTCCACGGCACATCCCGCTCCGCGCCCAGATCGTCCGCGTCCGCACTCCCGCTTTTCCCCGTGGCGAACCTTCCTCCGGTCGGTATGCCCTTCGGTTCGCGTCTTCTATCCGACATATCGGCCATGTCCGTTCCCCTTCCTCGGCGCGTTTTCCAAGGGAACGGCTATGCGAAGGGTATGGAAAGGCCCCGCGCGGCGTTGGCATGTGCATTGTCCGTCCCGAGCGGGGCCCTTCTTTAATGATACCGCCTACAGGCCGAGCCCACCGAAATACCCGTCGATGGCGTTCATGTCGCCCGACAGCGGCACGGTCGACGGGTCGGCCGCGCGCAGCGCGTCCATGTCCGCGCTTGTCATCGACGACGCCCGCCCGGTGGACAGCAGGTGCAACTCGTAGGCGCGGGCGAACACCTCGGTAGGGGTCGACCAGTAGGTCAGTCGCGAGTCCGTGAGGTCCATGCCGGACAGCGCCGCGCGCTGCCTGTCGAGGATGGGGCGGAACCCCGGCTTCGCCGACAGCTGCCCGTGCTCGAAGTCGTAAGCGTGGGCCATCTCGTGGGCGCCGGAGCGCGGCGCGCGCGGGTCGATGGCGATCGCCTTCAGCGAGGGGCTGTACACGCCGATGGCGCGGTGGCGGCCGCACAGGCGGAACCGGATGGAGTTGTCGGACCCGATAGTCGGCAGCCAGCCCCTGTCCGCCAGTTCCGCGGCCTCGCGGTCAAGGCGGGCGAACTGACCGAGGTCGACGCTGTCGTCGATCTCGACGTGCGCGAAACGGCGGGCGAACAGGCTGGACGCGGCGGCGCCGCGGTGCGCCTCGTCGCAGAAGAGCCTGCCCTCGAACACGCCCGCCGAATGCGCGAACGCGTAGCGGCGGTTCGCGGCAAGGTTCTCCTCGACAATCCAGCGCTCGGCGGCCAGAGAGAAGAAGCGCTCCCTGATGGGCGCGGCGACGTACTTGTTCCTGGACAGCACGCGGTCGACGACGTCGCTCTCGTCGGTGACGGCCAGCGCGCCGATGGCGGTGGGTATGTCGAACGCGGTCACCGCCTCGCCCCTGCGACCGTTCCTTTCATGGCTCCACAGCCAGACATGCGTGCCGCAGTGCGACGCGGGGAACGCCGACATGGATGCCACGTACCATGCTTCGCCGGCGTGCAGGAAGTAGGCGTGCGACTTCGTGCGGCGGGCGAACACGGAGGCGACCGACGCGGCCGGCGGCTCGCATTCCTCCCCCGCCGTGCGGGATATGGCGCGCAGCAGCGGCAGGGCGAGGCCCTCGCGCTCCTCCTGCGTCATGCCGGACATAAGGTAGCGGCCCAGCTTGGCCGCCGCGGCCCAGACCGAGCCGTTCCGGTCGAGCCTCGGTGGCTGCGCGGCCTTCGGTTCGATGGGCAGCACCAGAGTGTCGATTCGTTCGTCTTCCATGATGGGCTCCTTTTTCCGTTCGGCCCATCCATGCGTCCCGGTCCCTATGGTTCGACCTCGACCCAGTCGTTTTCCATCTTCCTGTAACGGAGGTTCTCGCGGCGCACCGTCTGCTCCCTGAACGGATGGAACCCATCCGGCGACTCCAACATGGGATAGTCCGCGCGGACGCGCATCGGGGCGCCCGGCTTCGGCCCCAGCCTGACCTCGACGCGCTCCGGTTTGATGCCCGTGCGTTCGCCCAGCGCGCGTTTCGCCCGTGAAACAGCCCGCTTCAGCCCGTCCGGAGTGTAGGCGGAAATATCCGCCCTGCCCTCAGTCTCAACCTTCATGTCATACGCGACGACCTTGTTACCCCGCGGCGATACGTATTTGGCGCTGCGCGACGAGCAGTCGCCAAGGTTCGGGTCGAACCAGTCGTCGTCTTGTGTCTCCAGCATTCCACCCTCGTCGTCGGTGAACCTGTACTGGTTGTTGGCTCCAGTAGACAACGGATCCAGGGTCCAACCCTCGCCCACCGCCAAGCAACCAGGCAATTCGAGCCGCGCGTCATTGCGGTCCAGGTCATCCGCGTTCGGGACGGCACCTGCCTCCTTGGCGAATTCGCCGCCCGCCGGTATGCCCTTCGGCTCGCGTCTTCTGTCGTTCATGATGTGATCCTTCCTGTATGATGCGCAACCCGAACGTCTATGCCGTTGTCGGAGAGGAAGTGGCTCATTCCCAGATAGGGGTTTTCTCGGGGTGTATCAGGCGGGAATGCCGACACCGGGGGCAACGGAGCCCGACTGAATGCAAACAGGTTCAATCGTGACGAAACCGTGACCAAACAGGGCGTTGTAACACCGATAACTGGGTCTAACTCGGTTTGTATCAGTTGCAACTGAATACACTTTTCCACAGGCTGAGGTACTGGAAAATAAAGGTTTTATAGAATGTAATACACTGATGTATCAGTGTATTCACCTGTTTTGGGGAAAGGCGTTTTTTAGAGCTTTTCCCTTTATAGGCGGGTGAATACATGTTACAGGTGAATACAAGTCGTTTCGACCAAGGGGGAGGGGGCGCGCCACTGTTCGCCATGAAAGACGTGGATGGCGAGCCGCACCCCATGTCGCGTGGGGCGAGAACTCGATCAAAACCAATCCGTCCGTAAAGGCCGAACAGGCGGTCCCTCAGGCTGCTTTCATTCCGAACATGGAAGTTCGTCCGCACCGACCGCTATGAGCCGCATTTGCCCCCAGGAGCCGAATAAACGCCCATCCGGACGGTTTTCGTCCCGGACATGGGAATTTGTCCGCGCCGGCCGCCCATAGGCCGCCTCCGACCCTGTGAGTCGTATTTGCCCCCAGTCCGGACAGAGGCTCCCCCGGCGCGCCTGTCCGGACTGGGGATATTTCCGGTCGAAATGGGTCGAAACCGGAATAATCACGGCTTTCGGGATGTATCACCTGTTCGGACCCGGACGGGGCCATTGGAGCCCGAACTGAATACAGGCAGGTCCAATTGTGACCGAATCGTGATGGAAAGTGGCTTTGTATTCACCTATACGGGCGGTGTATTCAGTCTGTATCAGTTGCGACTGAATACACTTTTCCACAGGCTGAGGTACTGGAAAATAAAGGTTTTATAGAATGTAATACACTGATGTATCAGTGTATTCACCTATTTTGGGGAAAGGCGTTTTTTCCGGGGTTTTCCTTTATAGGCGGGTGAATACGTGTTACAGGTGTTACGGGCATGCGAGCCCTGCCCGTAAACTTTCCGTTCCGGAAAAATGCGTTTCCGCCGGATCGGATGCGATACGGCATACCCGTGGCGGAAGACGGACGAATGCGGAGGAGACACAGTGTCCGCCGTGGACATGGTCGCCACGATCGGAGCCAGAGCCGTCCAAACGCCCTGTAAACGACGAATGGCGATCATCGCGGACAATTTTCCATGTCCGAGACGAAAGCCTCTCAGAGGGGCGTTTATTCGGTCCCTGGGGGCAAATGCGAGCCATGGAGGCTGGGGAGTTCCGCGGGTAGTGTGGGTGCGCCCGTCATGGCATGCCCATGGGCGATCGGCGCGGACGAACTCCCATGTCCGGAACGAAAGCCGCTCAATCTCCAAGTTCCGAATCCGGTCGAACAGTGGTGTGCCCCCTCCCCCTTGACTGAAACCGCCCGTAACACCTGTAACACGTATTCACCCGCCTATAAAGGAAAACCCCGGAAAAAACGCCTTTCCCCAAAATAGGTGAATACACTGATACATCAGTGTATTACATTCTATAAAACCTTTATTTTCCAGTACCTCAGCCTGTGGAAAAGTGTATTCAGTCGCAACTGATACAGACTGAATACACCGCCCGTATAGGTGAATACAAAGCCACTTTCCATCACGATTCGGTCACAATTGGACCTGTTTGCATTCAGCCTGATTCATCTGCGCCGGACGGCACCGATCCCAACCGGAACCACCCTAGAAAACCCCTATTGCCGGTTAGTGGCAGGAACGACGAACGGCTCGTCAAGGGGGAAAAGGAGCACATCATGCATTTTCCTGGAACTGTCATCGGACCGGAGAGTGAGTCCGAGGTCAACTGGAGCGTGTGGAGCGAGAACGCGTACGTCGTCGAATACCGCGAGGACATCCTCGAAAGGGCCCGTCGCCGCGTTGCTCGGCGGCATCGCGGTGTCCGTCCACGGCAGCTACGAGGAGGAGTCGGCCAACCTGCTCGCCGATTGCGCGGGTTGCGAGAAGGTCTGGTTCGTGGACTTCCACGACCGAACGGGCGCATAGCCTCTCCTTTCGGAAAGGAAAGGAGTCTCCCATGGAGCCCACAAGCATCGCCGACGCCGAGGCCCGCGCGCTGGCTGACGCCTACATGGAGGATGCCCGTCACGTAGGCGTTGACCGCGCCATATACGCGGCCTACCGCGCCGGACGCGACGCCGCGACCACCGATTATGAGGTCCACCGCGCCGCGTTCCACATGGCCGCCGCATGGAACGACGCCCACGACACGGAGACCATCGCCGGTGACTGGGAGGGCATGGCCCGCATCGCGCTCGACGCCGCCCGCGTCGGCCATGAGGAGCCGCTCCCGCCTGAATTGCTGGAGGCCGTGTTTCGATGAGCGGATGGACCGTCGTGGACAGCCACGCCGTGCGCACGGCCACCCTCATCCTGTCCGGCATGGTCGGCGCGCTCGTGCTTGTCGTGTTCATCATGGGCGGGCACGAGCGTGTCTGGTGGGCGGGACTCATCGCCCTGGCCGGATGGCTGCTCCTGTTCGTGCCGAGATTCGTCAGGGAGGACCGTCGATGGCGGAAGGAAAACAAGTGAGGCCGCGCCTGTTCGAGGCCGACCTGCCGAAGGATCCACGCAAGCCGATACGGCACCCGTTCGACGCGGTGCCTTATACGCCGCCCGACCAGATACTGGACGAGGAGGGCCTGCTGCGCCGCCTCATGGCCGCGCCCGACCAAGTGCTCTGGTGGCCGCGCAACAGCGCCAACCGTCTGCTTGCCGAACGTATGGTGGAGCACGGATGGCTCGACGGCGACGGCACCCGGGGCTTCACGCCCTCCGACGACGGCGCCGCCGCCATCAGGGCGCTCGGCGCCGGCCGGCCCGCGCCCGACTGGAATCGCCCGTTGGGCGCGCTGTTCTAGCCTCCGGGACGCATGCACCCGGTGTGAACGAAAAAGGCGGCCGAGAGCCTTGGGACCATACCCGCTCCGGCCGCCTTGGCAAGCGGGCCGCGCCCATCCAATACGGGCGGGGGCCACCGTGGAGTATTGGCGTCCACGCCCGCGGAAACGCCGACCACTTCGAAGACATCAAGGAAAGGAGGTTGTCGACATGCTGAACGACGACCAGTTGTTCGAGGACTACGGCATCGAGGTCTGAACGCCGTGAAGGGCCATGGAGCCGGACGGCTCCGGCCGCAATGCGCCTGCGGTGCGATGGTGCGCACACCGCCTTCCCAAGGCGGGGACGCGGGTTCGATTCCCGTCGGGCGCTCGAAGACAAGAACCCCGCCTCCGAATCCGGAAACGGATTGGAGGCGGGGTTCTTCGTCGTTCCATCCTAGCCCAGGATGTCCACCGTCCACGCCCGCAGATTCTGCACGACAAGGGTGACGCCGTCGCGGTCCGTGGCGAACATGCCGTCCGAGAAGCCGTCCCAGACGTCGGACCGGACGCCGAAGCGCAGAGCCACACGCTCGCGGTTCCGCTCGCGGACGCGTTCCGTGGGGCTGGACCTCAGCACGGCCACAAGGCACGCGGCTCCCAGCAGCAGGACGGCGGCGCCGGCCAGCGCGCCCACCCTCAGCGCGGGCGCGAACACGCCCAGCATGAGGGGCAGGCAGGCGGCGGCGACCGTCAGCGCGATCGCCGCGCGGCATCCACCGCTTCCGTCGTCGGGGCGCGGCTCCAGTTCAACGGGCTCCATGGTCCGCTCCTATGCGAACACGGGCGAGTCCACGATGGCCAGGTCGGCGCGTCTGTAGCCGACCTCGCGGGCCGTGCGCTCCTCGAACGCGGTCAGCCTGCCCGGATCGCCCATCACGTCGCTCGTCCGCACAAGGTAGTCGCGCGTCAGCACGGGCTCCCACTCGCCGTCCGGCGCGAGCCGTTCGACGCGCAGGCGGAAGCTCCAACCGATGCCAACGGGCCGGATCGGCTCGTAGCGCAGGCGGGTGGTTCTGCAACTCGTCCTTCTTCTCACAGCTCTATGCCCCTTGCCTTCAGCCTCCACATGGCGGCCGGAGACGCGCTCCAGCCGTCGAGCAGACGCAGCTCGTCGTCCGAATAGTCCGATTCCAGCAGGGCGATGCGACGTTCCACGGCGCGGCGTGCGCGGGTCAGCCCCGAGTCGTGTCCGCGGGCCAGCTCCCACATGCCCTTCCAGAACGAGGCCATGCCCTGCCAGTCGGCGTGCTCCAGTACGCGCAGCAGATGGGTGGCCCCGTTGTCCGGAAGCGCCAGGTCCGCTTCCATGGAGGGCACCGGCAGCGGGGTGGCCGCGCCGAGGGCGTGGGCGTCGCGGCGGGTGTATGACGGGCGCAGTTCGTCCGGTTCCGCATGGTCCAGATACCACAGGGCCTTCCTCAGGTCCTCGGCATCCCGGCCCTTCAGCCGGTGCCTGTAGACGTATTTGATGGCGTTGCCGCCCATGAACGGATACAGGCGCGTCAGCTCCACGCACTCGAACGGGCCCGCCTCGTAGTGGGCTGGATGGTTCACGTTGTCGGTCAAGATCTCCAAGACTCCTTCCGTAGAAAAGAAAAAGGCGCCGCGCGCAGGACGGGTCACGGCGGCCTAGAGAATTGAGAAACCGCTATCCGTCCTTCGCGTCGCCGGCTCCGCCGGGTGAAGAAAAGAAGCCCGGCGCGTGGCCGCGTTGACGCGCGGCGCCAATCAAGGTCATGCGTCCCGGACCGGCAATTCCAGCACGTTTCCTTTCGCGTCGAGCAACGAGGCGCGGCGTCCGTAGACGGCGAGGCGTCCCTCGTATTCCCGTCCGCCGGCCGAGAAGCGCACCTTCGCGCCATTCCACTCAAGGACGGCGATGCCGAAGCGCCGTTCCATGTCCGCCAGCACGGGGCCGGAGAATCCCTCGATGCCCAGCGCGGCGGTGAGGACCAGCAGAACGACCGACAGCACGAACAACGGCGCGACGGGCCACGCCGAGGCGGCCAGCAGCGCCGCCACCATGCCCGTGGCGGCCAGCGCCACCGCTCCGTGCGGCGTGACCGTGGACCGCGACAGCCCCATGGTCAGCCGCGTCATGGTAGGCGGTTCCAGCGACGGCGCGTGCCGCGATGCTATCCGTTTCGGCGGCACCGGCGGTTCGGGCGCATGTGGCGTGGAGTGGAACGAGGTCGTCTCGATGTCGTCGGACGACCTGTCCGGATTCTCGTCGGTGAATCTGAGTTTCAATGAATCGATGTCGGACATGGCAAGGCTCCTTTCCTTATATGGACTGGGGTCATGCGTCCCGGGCTGGCTTGAGCGCCTTGCCGTCCACGTACAGCCCCGTCTTGGATCCCTTTATCCTCAGCGTGCCCTTGACGGTCTTCCCGTCCTTGATCCACGAGCACGGATACGACCCGTCGTCCGGCAGGCCGTAGGAGAAACCCGTGTCGCACGACACCCGGGAGACGCCCCATACATGCCCGACCTCGGCGGAGAGCGTCCGCGGCGCCTGCCCCCGCCAGCCCGTGCGCGCCGACCGCCAGCACGGCCGCGGCGACGAGCGCCGCGCACGCGACGGCGGTCCGTCCGCGCCTGATCAGTCCGGCCGCGATGAGCGCGATTCCCACGGCGAGCGCCCCCGCCGCCACCGAAAGGATGTCGGCGTCGCGCGCCGCGCGCGCCGCCTGCTCCCATACGGACAAATCGACCATGTCGTCCCCTTTCGATGTGGGGAAGCTATGCGAATGGGGCGCAGGACGGGTCTTCGCGCGGGAAAACTAGATAAAACCGCGCTCGCCGCCCTTCGCGGAGCCGGCTCCGGGCCAAGCAGTCCATGGCCCGTGTGGTCGCGTTGACGCCCTGTGTTCCCTTATGCGTCCTGGAGCCGTTCGCGCGGCGTCATGCCCTGTTCCTTTCCTTCTGACGCTCCGTCTTGCGGTCGATCCACGATTCCAGCCGCTCGTCCGTAACGTCGTACATGTCCTGCAACAGGTGCAGGCAGATGTAGACGTCGGCCATCTCCTCGGCCAGGTTGTCCTCCGGATCGGGCTTGCCGCGCAGGCGCTTGCTGACCGCCTGGATCAGCTCCGCGCACTCCTCCATGCACACCACGCTTTGCAGGCGCGTTCCGAAGTGTTCGACGCTTTCATGCCATACGGCGTCTCTTTCGGCCTTGTCCATCATTCGTCCTTCTCGGGCGGATACTTGTCCAGCGGGTATTCCTTCAGCAGCGCGTCGCGCAGGTCGGTCAGGTTGATGTCGTCGCCGAATTCGAGCACGACGGTGCCGTCCGGTCCGCACCGGACGTAGGGCGCGTTCCCAAGCTCGTCGTTCTCGAGTATGACCACGGCGCGAGCCTCGTCGGAGGGGATTACGGTGATTCTCATGGGTCATTCCTTTCCAATCGGCCTGATATGCGGATTTGGCTCCGTGTTCCCGTCGAACAGGGGTATGCGTCGCGGGTCCTCCTTGGAATGCCTGACGACCAGTAGCTCCATGGAGCCGTCCTCGTGGCGGACCACATAGCCCTCCACGCGCTTGCCGTCGAACAGGCAGTCGGCGTACGGCATTTCGACCGGTTCCTTACGGGAGTTCCTCTCGGAGCCGAAGCCCCATTCGAGCAGGTACGTCTGGCCCTCGTCGTCCAGTTCGTCCGTCGGGACCGCCCGCATCAGACGTTTCGGTTCGAAGCCCCAGGTCGGATCCGCCGGCCGGATGTCGTACTCCTCGTGGACCCGCCGCCATGCGCGATGGCGTGCCGTCCGCCCATGAACGAGAACGGACGCCCAGGTGAGGATGGCCGGCAGATAGAGTGCCGTGTCCGGCTTCTCCTTGGTGTGCGCCGTCCACGCCAGGCAGTACGGGCAGAGCCACGCCTCCCGGCGGAACAGGCGGTACAGAAGCCATACGGTGGCGGCCGCCGCGGGCAGCGTCGCCAGGCCGAGCAGATATGCGGTGATGACAGACATGGATGCCTCCTCAGTTCGGTATGCGGGAGTGCCGGTACCTGCTCGCGTCCGGCATGGGCGGTTTGCGCGACGGGCGTATGGTCCGCGGCGTGCTGGTATGGCGCAGCAGCATCCACGCCCACTTGCTGATGTCCGACGGAATGCGTCTCATGCCGTTTTCTCCCCTTGGTGTTTCCTGTCGCCGAACGCCGATTCGGCCGAGATCGTCAGCTTGACACCCACGGCTTGGGCGAGCGCGGACGGCATGGCGGTGACGTCGGCGCGGCTCAATGCGCGGCCTTCCCCGCCGCGCGGAGCATGCCGTAGGCGATCTCGTCGATGTGCCCGGTCTCGAGGAAGCAGGCCTGCGGGCCGAACAGGTGCAGGTTGTCGCGCAGGAATCCGGCGGCGGCCTCGACCTGCTCCTTGGTGGGTTCGTTCCTTTTCGCCATCATTCGTCCCTTCTGATAAGCCGGGAAAGCTCCCCCGCCGCGACGGACAGGGCGCGGGCGGTCCGGATGTTCAGCATGTCGTTCCCACTGCCGTAGAGCGCGTCGAGGTAGCCGTAGAACCGCATGAGGTCCCCGTATGCGCACGTCTCGCCCGGCGTCTCGCCGGCGCGGTCCCGCCCCGCAAGCCAGTCGGCCATGACCGCCGGGGCGTGATGCCATCTGGACGCGTGGGCGGCCGTGGCGGCCAGGGCGCGGGCCATGCCCGACACGAATGGGCGGACCGTCGCCTCCGGCTCGTTCTCCAGAACCCTGGCCACCTGTCCGAACAGGTCCTCGAGGTCCTCCCAGACCTCCCACGATTCGGAATCGCCCCTCTCGCCGGCCCGTTTGCGCCCGTCGGCGCAGAGGACGGTCATACGCTCCGCCGCGTTCATCCGACCTCCTCCAGACTCACGTAGCCGGTGCACAGCCGGTTGCCGACATGGTCGCCGTTCAGATTGAGGATGACCGGCTGGAGCACATCCGCGAACGACAGCTGCTCCAGCACCGGCTCATCCGGGAACTGGGTGACGCGGCTCAGAGTGTACTCGAGCCGCCCCTCGATGACGGTGCCATGCTCCGTGACGGCGCGGCACCTGTGGCCCGTCAGGCCGATGGGCGGGATGTCCCGCCAGAATTCGTTGTCTTCCATAATCGTCTTTATGCGTCCCAAAGAAAAAAGCCGAGAACGGTTCCCCCGCCCCCGGCTTTCGGCTCAGCGCCCGCCCCTGCGTTCCGGCTTGGCGCCGCGCAGACGCTCCATACGCTTGCGGTGCTCCTCACGCTCTTCACGCTCGGCGCGGTTGTAGGCGCTCATCGGGTCCATGCCGCGCCCCATGTTCGTGACCACCTTGTTCCATTTCGTCATTTTCGGACTCCTTGACCCGCCGCACCCTGCGGCGTCGACCGAATCATTCGTCCCGGAATACGGAAGGGGCGGTGTGCGCCCGCAGGCTTCGCGCCGCCCCTTCCAGTCGCAACCGTGACGACTACGACGATGCCGCTTCCGCACCCTCAGGCACGGACTCTTTCATCGTCCCGCGGCTGGGACCAGGCGCGTCGCACGCCATCCGCGCCGGGCGCCGGTGGCCGGCGCGGACCCGGGCGGCCACCGGCTATGCGTCCGGCTATTTCGTCTGCACCATCGGCACGGAGCCATCCGGCACCACGGTCAGGTTCTTCGCGTTGGACAGCGCGTCGATGTACTTCTGCCGGAGCACGTTCTCGGACAGGGACGAGTTGAGGATGTTGTTCGCGTCCGCCTCGCCCTGGGCCTTGATGCGCTTCGTCTCCGCCTCGACCTTCGCGGTCTCCTGCTCGTTGGAAGCCTTGCGCTTCTGCACCTCGGCGGACTGCGCGGCGGCGTACGCGCTGGTGATCTCCTTCGGATAGCGCACGTCCTGCACGCTGACCTGCTCGACGGTCAGGCCTATGCCCTTCCACTTCTCGGACAGGGCCTTCTGCACGCCACGGGTGAACGAGCCGCGGTCAGTCAGCATGGTGATGGTGTCGTACTTTCCGGCGATCTCACGCGTCACGGAACGCAGGTCGTTGGAGATGTACTTGGACACGAAGTTCTCCTGCGAGCCGTAATCGCGGTACAGGCTCACGGCCGCATTGGGACGCAGCGAATAATTCACCTGGATGTCGATGTTCGCGCTCGCGCCGGACTTGTCGTTGATGGACACCTGTTTGCCGACCTCGCTGCCGCCGGTCGTCTCATAGTCGGTGTCGCCGTAGAAGTTGATGAGATTGTTGCGTGTGTCGTATTTGACGGCGCTCTGCCATGGGGCCTTCGCGTGGAAGCCCGCCTCCGACTGGGAGTCGGACACGGAGCCGCCGAGATTGCGGATGACCGCGACCTCGCCCACGTCCAGGGAGTACACGCATGACGTGGCGGCGATGACCACGGCGATGGCCACACCGGGCAACAGGACGGTGACGGAGCGCCCATGCCGCATCTTGGCTGTCTGGACCGTCAGAACGACGGTGGCGATCAGAACAATGAGCGCGATGACAAGTTGGATCATGATTCAAGCCTCCTTCAGGCTGTTTTCTCTTGGAGAGCGTTATGCGTCCCGCAACCGACGCTCCACCTCGTGCGCGTCGTCCGTCGCCATCCTCCACCAGCAGCCGGAACGTTTCAAGCAGGCGGCTTCGAGCAGGCAAGCGGCGGCGGGGTCCATATCTGCCCGGTCCATGCGGTCGAGCCAATGGCGGGCGGCGTCGGCCTCGGCCACCGTCAGGACGCCGGGGTTCCACACGGCGTTCCAGAGCGTGCCACGCGCCCACGCGTCCAACTCGGGCACGTACATGCTCGCGCCTAGGTCCAGCCGGTATGCCAGACGAGCCACGGCGTGCGATCCCCTATCGGCTTTCCGCGGACGTGGCAATCGGTCATATCTTCTCCAATTGGATTTCGTCGACGGCATGGCCGCGGCCGTCGAGCAGGACGACCGACCGCACGCCGAAGAATTTTTCTGCGTCGCCAATCCAGTCGGCGAAGCCCGTGGCGCGGCATCCGTGCCAGCGGCGCAGGCGCCAGACCGGTTCGGCCGAACCGGCGAACGCCGCTCCGTACCGGGCGTATGCCCAGTCGAGCGCGGCCATCATGCCAAGCTCCTCGCCCACGACGGCGGGCGCCACGGCCAGACGCACGCCGTCGTGGGCGGACACCAGGAACGTGTTCTCGTTGTCCGGCCAGCCGACCAGCTCCTCCAATGCGTCGACGCTCACCGTTCCTCCTCCTCGGTGATTTCGGCCTCAAGCTGTTCGGCCGCCAATTCGTCGAAGGGGACGATCATGGACTCGTACCTGTCCGCGACCCCGTCTTTATCCAGAAGTTCAAGGGAGACTCTTCCGTTTTTATCGACGTCGGTACCATAGCAGCGAATTTGACGGTTGCCGTTGATCAGCATGGCCTTCATGAAGTATGGCGAATGCGTTGTGATGAGAATACGGACGCCCAGCAGTTCGGACATGGCTGAAAGCACACGGGCGTACGCCACCTGCCATGCAGGGTGCAGATGCACCTCTGGTTCGTCGAGAATCAGGACGAGTCTCCCGTCGGCGATGTTCCGGGCAATAAGATGCTTCGACAGAAGAATGGGCCGTACACCCATCGAGCTGGTGGAAACGCCAAGCTCTTCCGTGGTTTTAAACGTCTCATGAAGAATTGAAGTCTTGCCGGGTTGGCGTTCCACGGTTCCGGCGTAGATTTCGTCGAGCATGGCGAGAAGACGATTGTCGTTCTCCGACAACGGGCGGGATGAACGATGGGTTGCGATCACCTGTCGATTCTCGCGCGTCACGTATTTCGTGAAGGAACGGCGGAACCCATCCTCATTTTCATCGATGGAGGACATCAGCGAGGGGAACGTCTCCACATCATCTAGGAGCAAAGCGTCCAATTCCCCGTCTTCGACCGGCTTCCCGTTGTCTTCCAGAAATGTCGAAAGCGACAATGCACCCGGAAGTAACGATTGCGGCTGGTTGGCGAATACGGCATTCAGGTCGTCCGACAGGAACATCTGTTCCCATTGATCGCGTTCGATCCCGAAAAGCTTGCAGATCTGCCCCCTGAATGAAATCGCCTGCCTGGAGCGGCCGGACAGCCACTTCAGGTATTTCTCCACCCTTTCGGTCTCATAGTCGTCCGCGGACATGCCGCCGCCGTCCACAAGATGTTTTATCCATCGCGCAAGGGAGGATGGATTGAGTTCCTTTCCGGGCAGCACATCTATCATTTCGTCGATCAGATCATGGACGAATCCGATGATGTCCCGGTACTCCATACTGGCGTGGTAGAACAATATATGGGACAGCTCGTTGCGGTATGTGGCTTTCATTCTTCTGCTAAACCCGCAAACGGAATTCACATGGGCGAACAACGCCTTCCCGATGGTTGACTTACCGGTGTTGTTCTCTCCGACGATCAGGGTGATGCCATCCAGGAGTATCTCGGCCCGTCCGATTTTCCCGATGCCTTCGACGACGAAACGCATTGAATCTCCTATCTATTGTTTTCAGAGTATGCGTCGACGCTCACCGTTCCTCCTCCTTGGCGATTTCGGCCTCGACCTGTCCGCGGATCTCGGCCAACACCTGACTGTCGGGACCGGAGAACAGCCGCTCCAGCCGCATGGCCTCGCGCAGCGCCTGTCTGTAATCCTCGACGCGGGATTTGATCCTCCAGTGTCCGGACTTGGATTCGAGCGCCTCCCGCAGATAGTCGTCGGGCACGCGGGTCATGGAGTATTCGAGCGGTGCCTCGTCGCCGGTCACGCGGCACGCGTTCGCAGCCCGCTCCCCGACGGCGAGGCGCGGGTACGCGCCGAGGAACATGACCCGTTCGTCAGGCTCCATGGCGTCGAGCATGCGGTCGGTCCGCTCCCCGTCCGTGACGAGGGCTCCAGCCGCGAGGCGGATCTCGAACGGCTCGTCCGGCGAGGTCCACCGTTCGCGGCACACGTCGTCGGCGAGTCCGCCTTTGATGACGGCGCCGACGACGTCGGGATCCGTCTCGTCCAGGAACAGATGCGGGTCGGCGTACGGCGCGGCGAAGATGCGCACCTTCGGGTCCCAGCATTTCGCCAGCCGGTCGGCGTACTTCCTGCCGCCATCCACGTCCTCCATGAGCATGCGGGCGGCGTCGAAGCACACCCTGCCCGACCTGCCGGCCACCAGAAGCATCAGCGTGTCCGCGCCGAGCGGGGCGGCATGCCGGTCCTCCAAACGGTGGACGCGCAGGTTCAGCCGCGCGTCGGCCAGCCCATCCGACTCCTCCAACAAGTACAGCGCGTCGCGCAGTTTGATGCCGGACGGCGTCAGCGCCACCTCTCCGCCATCAAGTTCGGCCAGTCCGGCCGCCTCCAGTTTGCGCAGCAGGCTTGCGCTGCGCCACCAGCCGCGCATGGACTCGTGGTCACCGTGCTGGAGGAGGTAGTGCAGGAAGTCGGCGAACTCGTCGGCCGTCCAATTGCGGGTCAGCTCATTGATCTCTTTGATTTCCATGCTCCGGCCTATGCGTCCCGGCGTCTACGCCCTCCATTCCATCTCGCCCACGGACCGGCCGTCGAGCGTCAGCCAGAAGCTTCTTTTCCGGCCGGACAGGATGCCGCGCATGGCCTTGGCGTCATTGGCCTGCCGGTTCCACATCGACACCACCAGCTGCGTCAGATTCGCCGCAGCCCATGCGGTGGCCTTGGGGTCGACGAGGTGATCCGTGGCGTAGTCCACCTTCTCCAGAAGCCGCAGCTCCAACCGCAGACCGCATTCCGGGCAGCGGATGGCGATGGTACGACGTCCGAACAAATCCGTCCAAGGCTGTTCGATGGCGGGCTTCGCGCCGCACCGCGGGCATCGGGCGACCCTCCTCCAGCCCATCGGGGCGACCGCCCCGAGGTATCCGACGATGGCGCGCACCTCGCGTCCGCGCCTGTCCGCCTCGTCCTCGAACCCGGCGCCGTAGCGGTCGCCCGCCTCGGCGTCCCACCGCGTGCCGTCCGCCTCCGTCATGGAGACGTGGATGGTGGGGCCATGCCAGCGCGCGTCGCGTCCGCGTTTGATGGTGATGGTCGGGCCGCCCGGCACCACGCATTCCAGTCCGCCGTCCGGCAGGCCGCGGACCCAATCGAACAGGTCGACGGGGCGCGTGACTTTGTCTCCGGTCATGCGCTCGTAGCGTTCGTCCTCGCAGGCGAAACGCGGCTTTCCCGCCGCGTACGAAAGCAGGTCGGCCATGTACCACCGGCCGTCCCCATAATGCCAAAGGTACGGGAACGTCGTCTTGTACACCCCCAGACGCCATTCCCCGTCGCCGAGCACGGCATGGTACAGGTCGCCGCCGGAACCTTGTGCCAGATGATTGAAGACCGCCTGGCCGCCTGAGCCTCCGTCGAGCCGTTCCAGCACGGCGTCCTCGTGGCTCTCCATGCGCTCGCCGTTCCTCCGGACGAACGCGCCGTAATCGTTATAGGCCATGACGCCTCTCCCTTCCGTATCGGGCCAGATACGTCCATGCCGGGACCGTGGATAGGACGGCCGCGGCCACGCAGACGGCCGAGACGGCCTCCCGCGCCCATGGGGCCGGCTCCGACATGGGCATGAGCCAGACGGCCGCCAGCATGCCTGCCAGCCACAGCGCGGCGAATACCGTCATGAGGTCCGCCATGAACGGCTCCACCGGGCGCACGGGATGGCTTTTGGGTGTCCTTTTCGGCGTCTTGCGGTGCCGCCCATACATGGTCGTGCTCCGCCCGTCCGTTCTGCTCGAGGCCATGCGTCCCACCTGGGCGGGGTCGATGACCGTGGTCTGTTCGATGTCGCTCATCCGTCTCCTCCTTACTCCTCGTAGGCCAGTCGGTCGGCCAAATCGTCCTCGCCCAACGCTCGCAGCCGGTTGGCGACGCCGTAACGCTGGCTCCAGCATCGGACGAGCGTGTCGGCGTTGACCCCGTAGGCCGCCCATAGGGTCGGCAACAATGGGCATGGCTGTTCGTGGGCCAAACCGTATCGGACGCCGCGTCGGAAATCACGGTCGGACACGAGACGCACGGTTCCGCCGCAGAACGGGCATGATGCGAGGCTCACGACTCCCCCCCCCTCGGGTGTATTCGGCTGGGACGGTCAGCCACCGTTCGATGTCCTTGCGGGTGCACTTTCGGTCGAAACCGTAGGTCTCCCGCTCCAGTTTCCCGCGTGACCGGGCGATGGTCTCACGCAGCGTGTCCAGACCGACCGGCGTGGGCGCGGTCAGTCGGACAAGCATGCCGGTCGCCGTGTATGCGAACCTGACCTCACGCCACATGCCGATGATATGGTTTCCCCACGGGTCGCAGTCGTCCCACATGTCCACATGTCCGGCGCACCAGCGGGAGCCGTCCACGGTGGGCTTGCCACATCGCGTGCCGTCCGCGTTCAGGTGGCGGCATGTGCCGTCCACATCCTTGTTCCATCGGCGCTGTTCGTCCGGGTCGAACACCTTCAACCGTCCCTGAGCCTCGCTTGTACGACGTCGCAGCCATCCGGCGCGTTCCGCCACGGCGGAGAGACTGGACGACAGGGACGTGATGCCGCCCGTGCCGTCCAACGGCAGATTCGCAAGCCGGTCGCGGAGTATCCATGTGCGGCTCAATGCCCGTTTGTAGTCGCGCAGACAATGCCGGTAGTCGGCCTCAAGCCGCTTGGCCCGACGTTTGATATAGTCCACGCGTCCTAGCCTTTCCGAAGCCGTTCCCCGACCTTGCGGGCGTCGGTGACGGTATGCCAATCGTCCAGTACGTCGCCGTGTTCCAGACATGCTTTTGCCAGCCGGTCCAAGTCGCCTTCGTCCAATCCGAAACGGCGCAGGAACGGTTCGGCATATTCCGACGCCTTGAACTCCTCGGGCGTATCCCACCATCGCAACGGCAGGCCCTCCCACGCGGGGTCAAGATCCTTCAGCCCCTCGCGGTCGAGGTAGTCGCGGGCGCATTCGGCCTCGCCTACGGTCATGTCATCTGGCATCCAGACGGCATGCCAAAGCGTGTCATATGCCCAATTCTCGACTTCCCCAAACGGCAGGTCGGGCAGATACGTGTTCCCACCCAACGTCATGCCCATGTATACCAACGCGTCGATGCACACGGGGCATAGGCTGACGCCCCTCTCGTAGTCGCGGTCGCATTCCTCGCATCCGTCCCAGCCGGTGTGCCAGACCACGTAGGGCGCATGCTCCTCCAGAGCGTGCCCGCAGATGTAGCATTTGGTGTCGGTCATACCAACTCCCCCTTCAATCGATGTTTCAGGTCCTCGTCCCCGAGATGGTCGGACAACGCGGCCAACGCCTCCGGGAGAGTCAGATATTGCGTATCGCCCACCGGCTCGTAATACCCGCCGACCGGGGCGAGCGGCGTGTACTCGCATCGTCCGTCGAACAGTCGGGACTCGCGGACGAATCCGTAGAACCGGTCGCCCACTTGGACGTGCAGGTCCGACTCCGTGTCCGATACGGGCACGTGGTAGGGAACGCCGATGCCATCCGGCAGTAAGTATCGTCCGCTCAACGGGAGCCCCCGATCAACCGTTCCGCCATCTCAGGCACATCCGCCCAATCTTCGAACGCCAGCCCCAAGCCGGACTGTTCGGCGCGTTCGCATTGCGCTTGGTTGTAGGCGTGCCGCCTGACGAGCACCGGGAGCCCCAAATCCATGAGCCGGTCGAGCATAGCCGGGTCGTCTTCTATATACAAGTCGGCCTCAAGGCTCTCCTTGTCGGGCAGATGACACCAGCCGACGCCGTTGGGCTCGCACAGCAGGCCCATGCTCCAGCGGCCGGAGCGGGCGCGTTCGGAGACGGCCCGGCCCAATTCCATGCCGATCGGGTCCATGCGGTCGAGGCATTGGTTGGCGTAGTCGAATTCGAGGCTCATGTCGATGCCGAGCCCGAGCATCCAGCGGGCCGTGTCATCGCCGTCGTCGCGGCGGCTGGTGACGAACGCCACATGCCATGCCGGATGGTCGAACGTCAGCGTATCGACGGCGCGCCTCGCGTGCGGGTACGGGCGCTCACGCAGATATAGGCCGAGCATGACGGCCCGCGAATGGAATTCGGGGAACACGTCGCCGTTGCCCTCCCCGAACCAGCCGTCGCAGCCGAAGTCGTAGGTTGTCGGGTCGCCGCCCCTGACGGGCCTGCCCATCTGGGCCAGGCAGTCGGCGAATGCGGTGGTGTAGTCCGCGAACGTGTTGTCCAAGTCGATGGCGATGAGCCTGTCCGTCATATCTCCTCCCCCATACGTTCGGCGATGGCCTTTATGCCATCAATGTCTTGGTCGATGGACCAGGCCTTGTCCGCGATGGTGTTCCTGCCGCTCATGTCGCCGCTATCGAAGACGCCCAGTATCTCCGACGCCTCGTCAAGCCTGTCCCTGGCCTCCTCCATCAGCCTTACGGCCTTTCGGAAGTCGATGTCATTGCACATAACGGTCTCCTTTCCTTGAAGGAGGCCATGCGTCCCGGCGCGGAATCGCCCTACAGGATGGTGCTGAATATGATGTAGTCCGTGATGGGGTCGTGATACGCCGTATTCGCCGTATGGGACTCCTTCGGAGCCTCGCGGACCACCCATTTCCGGCCCTTCGCCTCGTAGACGCCCTTCCAACGGACCTCCCGCGAGTCCCCGGACACCCGGACGACCTCGATGGCGCCGTCGGCGATGGTCGCCTCCATCCGGCCATCCGGGGTCCTCCGCCCCCAGGTGCCCGCCAGTCCATCCGGCAGCAGGTCGGAGTCGGCGGCGGTATCGGGCTTCTCGGTCGCCAGTGTGACTAATCCGAGCGCCATGCCTACCAATGCGGCCACGACGGAAATCCACTTGACGACTTCCATGCCCCTATTCCCCTCCCAGGCGTTTTTCGATGGCCTCGCGCAGTTCACGCCCGGTCGGGCCCAGGGACCAGATGACGCAATCCATCGCGATCCCGCGGCCCCGCGCGTATTCCGTGTCCGCATCCCCCGACTCCCCGATGGCGTGGGTGAAGCCGTATATCCAGTCCTCCACGTCCGCTTCGGGCAGTTCGAGGCACCGGCGCATGACCGCGCCGTAGCCGTCATACATCCCGCGCTCGCGTTCGTCGCCCAGCATGTAGGCATTGTCGGCGGCCGCGTCACGGAGCGGCCTCAGCCGGTCGTAAAGCTCCAGTCCGTTCATTGCTCGTCCCTCGGCATGGTGTGCGCGGCGTCCAGATATTCGACGCCGTCGTGGATCCAGTAACGGGCGCAGATGGTGGCGGGGTCGTGGATTTCCCCGAACCAGTCGGCCTGCTCCTCCGGCCCCATGGCGTCGACGGCCTCCCACAGGTCGTCCATGAACGCGTCCCAAGCGGTCTCGGGCGGGTCGTCGTCCTGTTCGAGCAAACCGAAGTAACGGTCCCGCAGTGGTTCGGGGAGCAGGTATCCGGCGAACCGGTCGTCGTCCAGCATGGACCAGTCCTGCACGGCGACGTTGCCGAGTCCGGCGACTGGGATTTCGAGGATCCGGCTGTCGGTGTTCGGCCACTTGCGGTCCTTGACGAATTCCACGGTGTCCATGGCCATCACTCCCCCGATGCCTCGGCGCACTGGGCGATGAGGTCATCCACGCCGTCGCCGTAATCGCCCTCGCCCTCGAAGTCGTGGTGGATGGACTCCAGCGGGTCATGTTCCCTGATGCCGTCGGCGTCCGCGTACAGCGTGCCCGATACGACGGCCGGATACCCGTCCCGCACGTTGAACACGGCCACCTGTCCGTTCGTGAACTCGACGAGCACGGTGTCGTCCGGGCACATACCGGTGGCGACGTTCGCGTCCGTGACCTCCGGACGCCGGGTGAATGCGAATGCCAAATCGTACGGATTGATGTTTTCCATGGTCGACTCCCATTTCGTTTGGTTCCTTGCCGGAGCCATGCGTCCCGGAACGGGCTCAGCCGAACCAGCGCCGATGTCTTTGGTATACGCGCCAATCATCCCAGTCGGGACCGCAATCGCGGCATGCGCGGGCCAGCGCGGCCTTGACGCAGGTGGAGCCGTAATCGTCGTTCACGCCGTCCCGATGCCGGAGCGGAATATGCCGCCGGCTTTTGAGCGAATGCGCGTATGCGGCCATCTCGACGCGGTCGCATGGAAGCGGCCCGTACGGCCGCAGATGGGTGACGAATCCCGCGCGCCTGGCGTCCTCCTTGACAAGCCGGTGGGGGTGGTTTCTGTAGGTGCGGGACGTGGCGTCAGCCTCTCATCCTTCCCTCCGCGGCCAAGGCCGGCAACGAGTGCGCGATGGACGGCAGGGCGCATGTGTCCGGGTCGTCCGGAGTGAAGCCGGAATCGGGCAACAGTCCCTCCGCGGCCTCGATCTGTCCGTCGATGTATTCGTCCGCGTAATCGTTTTCCATGCCCGCCGTCATGCGTCCCGTCTCACGGCGGCGATGGCGGAGCCCAAGGGGCCATGCCCTTCGGCGGGTTGCCCCGGATACCAGACGGCCCAATCGCCCCCGCGCGCCCGCAGTCCGTCCATGAACCGCTCGTACCGTGGCACGCCGGACATGAGCAGGAGCGTGCGGCGCGGAAGCCTAGGGTTCGCGCCCAGCCATGACGCGATGTCCGAGACGACGTGGACCGCGTTGCCCGCCCGGTAACGCCGGGGCGGTGTGTAGTCGGCTCCCCCGCACAGGTCATAACAGTCGACATCCACGTAACGGCCGGCGAACAGCCCCGCCTGCACGCCCACGTAGCCGCCCAGGTCGACGACCGTCCAATCGGCGGGGACGAGCGGCGCGGCCGCCGCGTACAGGTCGGTGAGGCACAGGAACGTCGGGTCGATCTCGATGTCCTCGAAACGTCCGTACCAGCCGTCGATCTGCGCCATGTCGAGCCGGCCGCCGAGCGCCGTGTATTCGTTCGCGTCCACGGCTATTCCTCCCCCGCGCACCAGACGCACCAGCCCGGGACCGCGCTTTCGCAGTCCTCATTGAGCAGGACGCCGCATCCCGTACAGTAGTCGTACATGTCGGAGCTCCAGGCCTGCCCGCATATCGCGCCCGCATCCGGGGACGTCAGGGTCCAGTCGGTTCTCACCTCGGCCTGCGGGAGGTCGAAGCCGCCGCGGCCGTAGGCGTGGTTTTTCGCCGTCTCGACCAGCAGGTCGAGGTCCGCGCCCGTGCGGGGCGCGCCCAGCACGTCCTCCGTCACGTCACTGCCATCCCAGACCGTGGCATCCAGCGTCCGGCCTTTGTTGTCCGTGTATATCATGGGCTTATCCTTTTCTCAGTACGTTCAGTACGTCGTCGGCGCAGGAGGGCCTCACGGCCGGCAGCCGCGGGTCGGTGCAGCGCTCCGCCAGCGCGGGCGGCAATACCGTGCGCCCGACCGACACCGGTCTGCCGTCTCCGTCGTGCAGGACGTGGAGCGGGCAGAAGGCGTGGTATCCGCCGTCGTCGCCCTTGATCATCGCCCAGCGTCGCGAGTCGTGCACCGCCGTCTCGGCCGCGTCCTCGTCCGGGTACCACATGGCGCCGAACGGCTCGTCGGCGAACACGGCGCCGCAATGCGGATACTCGCAGACGGGAAGCAGGAAGGGATGGTCGGCCGTGACGAGCCCCGAATGGAGCAGGGCGTGCAGCACTTGGGGCTCGCATCCGGGCTTCGGCAACGGCATGAAGTCCACGGCGTCCAGGTCGTCGTAGAACGCCTTCAGCTCCGGCGTGGCCGGAACACGCTTCTCCGGGTCGTAGCACACCGGCCTGCCGTCCCCGCCATGGAGCAGATGCTCCGGGCAGATGCAGACCGGCTCGTCGTGCCGGCCGTCCAGCACCAGCCAATCGTCCTCCCACGCCTGGTCGAGGGCCCAGTACGGGTCCGTCCACCACTCGGCCTCGTCCCCGTCGTATTCGTTCCCGCAGCCCGGAAAGGCGCAGACGGGGCGGTGGAAATGCCTGATGTCGTATCGCATGATGTTCTCCGGCCCCCCTCTAATGGCAGTTGAGGCAATACCCAAGATCGCCCTCGTATACATCGTCCAGGAATGCGCCGCACTCACTGCAACGTTCTTCTTCGCACCAACACTTGTTCGGCGCCTGTCCGCAGAACGGGCACCTGTACCAGATGTCCTCCGCGATGGCCTCCGGGTCGGCCGGATTGTATTCGTGCGTCCAATCCGGCTCGGGTATGGTCTTGTATTCGTACGGATTGTCCGACCATGCGGCGACGGAAACCTTGCCGTCGCCCACGATGATGCGGGCGAGGCCGGTCTGTTCGCCGTCGAACTGATCGCGCAGACCGCATTCCAGCACGCCGCCCTCCAGTCGCGTCCAGTCGCCCTCGTATTCGAGAGCCTTCTTGATTCCAGCCAGCATGATGTCGTCTCCTCCCATGTCAGTCCAGTTCTTCGGCCCATGTGATATGGACGCCGAGGTGTTCGGCCATGCGAAGCAGCAGCTCCAGTTCCTTCACACTGGAGAAGACATCCGCGGCATCCTCGCCCCGCAGCTTTTCGACCATGTCATCCATCTTCCAGCCATGACGTTGCCACTGACCGTCGGCGGCACCGTAATAGCATGCGTCCGCCTCGGAATCCCAGTCCCGAAGCTCCCACTTAAGAAAGAGCCCTGGTTTCTTCCCGTCCGCGCACAGCTCCCTCAATCCGATGATCGCCGTGCCGTCCTTGTCGAGGCGCGTGTACGGCAGTGCGTCAGCCAATGCGGCGAACCCGTCACGGCACTTGCCGAGGACCTTCTTCAAGTCTTTCATGATTCCTCAGTCCTCGAATCTCGGCAGGGTGTGCGCGGCGTCCAGATACTCCACGCCGTCATGCACCCAGTAGTGCCCCTTGATGGTGATGGGGTCGTTCAGCTCGATGAACCATGTGGCCTGACGTTCCAGGCCCATGCCGTCCACATAAGCCCACAGGTCGTCACTGAACCGGCCCCACTCCTTCTGTACGGCCTCGTCATCCTCGCGGTTGCACAACTCGAAGTAGCGGCCGCGCAGCGTCTCGTCGTCGATGATATTCCCGGCGAATCGCGTATCCTCCAGCGTCGCCCAGCAGGCCATGCATATCGTTCCCAGAGCGGAGACGGGGACCTCATACACATGGCTCACGAACAGCGGATACCACGGGCGGTCGCGGACGAAACGTATGGCGTCGGCGGAATTTTCGATGTAGTGCGGGGTGGGCATAACGGCTCCTTTCGTTTGATACCAGAGCCATGCGTCCCATGAGCGCCTCTACAGGGCAAGTACGGTGACACGCGGATTCGGTCTTGCCTTCAACGCGGCACGGTCGCCCGCGTTGAACCGTTCCATCATCTTCCCGTACCGGTCGGCCAGCGCACCCTTCGTTGGCATGTCCACGTGCTCAAGGGAGACGCAGTTGGAGAACATGGCCTGCCCCCTGTTGTCCATCTCTACGTCGGGGGGAAGCTCCAGATTGGAGATGTCCAGCCTGCGAAGCCGCTCGCAGTACATGAACATGCGGTTGATGTCCTTGGCTCGCGGCAGCCGCAGTTCCGACAGGTCCAGTTCGGCAATCCGATGCGGCGAGGCGAACATCTCGCGGGCCACCTCCGCGCCGCTCACATCCAATCCGGGCACCTTCAGGCTCGTCACGTCGGGACCAAGTCGGAACAGACGCTCGCAGTCCTTCGCGTTCGAGGCCTTCAGGTTGACGATTTCAACGTCCCTGAAGCCCGAATTGTTGAACATCCATGCCAGACTGACGGTCTTCGACATGTCCAGATTCGTGAAGTCCACCCGGTGCAGGGCGAACATGTCCTCGAAGAAGGCGCTCATGTCCTCCGGTGCCTTGGAACCCGGCACGAAGCGGATTTCCTCAATCCTGTTACGGTTGCCTATGTCCGCCCATTTCGGATTGTGGGCAAGCGTGCGCGGTTCGGGGCATCCGTCGCGCCAGTCGAAGGTAAGCACGTAGGTAAGAGCGCCCAGACGATAGTTCAGCTTCCAGCCGTCTCCTTGGGCTATGAGACTGTTGTCACGATAATGGTTGACGAACCCTCTGGGAAGAGTGCTCCCCTTTATCTTCGTGTTCTCGAAGAACATGCTCCCCGTTCCGTAGGCTTGACCGAAATCCACTCGACGGACATTGCTGTTACGGGAACGGAGACTCTGCACGCTCGCTCCGCTTACTGTCGCGTCGGACATCACCGTCTTGTTCAGGAATGCCTTGTCCATCGTCGCGCCGGTCAGATTCGCCTTCCGTAGGTCGATGCCTCCCATGTTGGCTCCGGTCAAATCGGCTCCGGCAAGGTTCACGCGCTCCATGTTCGTGCATTCGAAGACGGCGTTTCGTAGTATCGCGTCCGACATGTCGGCCCCGTTGAATTGGAACCAGCTTACCTTGGCACGGCTGAAGTCGGCTTCGCGCAGGTCGGCGTTCTCCAGATAGACGGGACGGCGTGGATCCAGCCTTCCGACGAACCTCATGCGACGCATGTCTGCGTTGTTGAATACGGTGCTGCCGAGAGGTGTGCCCGAGTCGATCAAGGAACCCCTCAAATCGGCTCCTGACATGTTCACGTCGCAAAGGTCCACTCCGGAAAAGTCGAGGTATCGCAGGTCGAGTCCACTCAGGTCGCGGCCTCGAAGGACGTTTCCCAAGCGATAAAGCTCGGTCTCCACGATGACGCCCGGGCTTGGCTTGTCGACGCGCATGTATCGCGTCAGCCTGATGTCATCCGGCAGGCCGCGTTCGTCGTCCTGGATGTCGGGCGCGTACAGGCGGATGCCGAGCCCCAGCCTCGCCCCTTCGGGGATGTGTCCGAGAATCGTGCGGGCTTTCTTTCCATCGTTCGCAAAAAGCTCCACCAGACGTTGTGCTGTCCGTCGCACGTTTTCTACGATGCCGGGGGTTTCCGCCCATTCGACCAGCGAAGGCAGTGTTTGGTCGGTGATTTCCCTGTCGGAATGGTCTCCGTATTCCCTCACGGAGACTTCCATCGTCTCCGTTCCGTCTGTGATTCTCATGATTTTGCCTCCCTTTGTGTTCAAACGCCCCATGCGTCCCGGACACGCTGGAAATCAGTCGGCCACATACAGGATGGCGGAATTCGGAATCACGAGGTGATGTCCCGTCAGGGTCCGGATGGTCTGCGAGACTTCCCCGTGCTCAGGCTCCGTCCACCCGTCCGGGCTGGTGACGACGGTGCCGTCCGCCAGCGTCCAGCGATGGACGCGGACGCCGGCCAGGTTGAATAGCGAGGCATGGTCGGTGTATGGGAACGGCCGCGCCACCTCGCGCTCGCGGTAACACCCGTTCTCCTCCCAGACCCCCAGCAGCCTCTCACTGTCGCAAGAGGCGATCTCCTCCCCCGACAGCGGGCGCGGCGCGGACACGACGCCCAGACCGACGCCTTTGGCGAGAAGCCCCATGCCCGCGCGTTCGGCATCCCGCTTCCGCAGGCCGGCCATGCAGTCATTCCAAGCCGCGATGGCCTGCACCAAGGAAGGCGTCAGCCTTGCCATCCGTCCGCAGTCCGGGCATTCGAGCCTGCACTCCTCCGGCTTCAGTACCGGCGTGCCGCCGCAGACGCACGGGTTCACGCGCGTGGCGATGCCGCACATGCGGGACCACTCCTTTTTGACGGCCCTTTCCGCGGCCTCCTTGCCAGACTCCCCGTCGCCGCATTCGGCGACAAGATCGTCGATACGGGGCGCGAAGCCCTCAAGGGGACAGCCGTTTTCGCAGGTGGGGGGATTGTCGTAAGACTGTTCGACATGCAGTCGGCCGTTACATTCCCAACTATCGACCTCCCCGGCCACCCGGCCTCCGCATACGGGGCACGCGCCCCATTCGATGTTCTCTGTCATCATCGGCTCCTTTCCGTTCTTCCGCCGCCTTCCATGCGTCCCGGTCGCGACGCATGCGACCGGGTATGGAATCCCTATCCGACGGCATCGATTGGGCCATGTTGACTTCCTCCCCCGCCTGAAGGCGGGGGATTCCTACTCCGCCAGCCTAATGGGGCATCGCGGTTCGGTGGGTTCCCGCTTCACGGGCGATCGCGTCGCGGCCGGCCGAGGCCAGCCTCCGTCTCACATCGCCTCCACGGGCGTTTAGCGACTCCGCGAGTCCCGCGGCGTCGAGGATGTTCAATGCGGCGTTCCAGTCGCGGTCGAGGAACGCGCCACAGTTAGGACATTCCCACTCGCGCACATTAAGCGGCTTCTTGCCGTCCCTGCGTCCGCATTGCGAGCAGACCTGGCTGCTCGGGCACCACCGGTCGATGTGGATGGCCCTGCGGCCCCATTGGGCGCAGAGCACATCGACCCTGTCGGTGAACGTCGACCATGCGGCGTCGGCCACGCTTTTGCCCATCCGGGTGCGCATGAGCCCCTTGACGCACAGGGTCTCCATGGCGACGGCTTGGTTCTCGCCCGCCACCCTGGAGGCCAATTGGTACGCCAGGTCTTTGCGTTGTGCCCCGATATGGGCATACAGCCTGGCCTTGGCCTGTCTGGTCTTCGAATAGTTGTTCGAGCCGCGTTTGCGGCGGCTCAGCTCCTTGTTCAGTTTCCCCAGCCTGCGTTCGGCCTTGCGCAATGCCCTCAACGGCGCAACCTTCTCGCGCGTGCCGTCCGAGTAGACGATGGACGCCAACGACTCGAGGCCCATGTCGATGCCGCAGGCGTCATGCCTCGGCTTCGGCGGAGCCTTCGGTTCCGCCTTGACGACGAAGCCGGCCTCATAGGTCCCGTCCGCATGCCGCATCACCGTCACGCTTGACGGCCTGGAGGGCAGATCCCTCGACCAACGGAGTCTGATCTCCCCGTCGATCTTCGGCAGGTCAAGGAACATCCATCGCGCGTTATGGTCGTGTCTGACGTGGAATCTGGCCGACGTGGTGAATGTGGCGGATTGTTCGCCGCAATGGCGGCTCTTGAACCGTGGGTACCCCAACGGACGGCCCTTATGGTCGAGGTGGCATCCATGCTTTTCGACATACCGGAAGAACGCGGAATACGCTTTCTCGCACTGGCGCAGCGACTGCGCCAACGGCACGGCGGACACTTGGGTCAGCCATTCGAGCGACTTCTCGGTCTTCGTCCTGTTGAACTTGGCGCTCAGCTCCGCGTAGGAGGGCCTCGACCGGTTGAAGTTCCAATCGGTCAGGCGCTGGCGCACATACCAGTTCCAGGCGTATCGGCATGCGCCGAACAGGCGCGACAAGGCCATGCGTTGGCCCCTCGTGGGGTACGCGCGGTAGTTGTAACGCCTGACGGTCTCCATAATTCACTCCATGCGTCCCGAAGGCCCGGACTTCGACCACCCCCGTCCTGAAGGGCGGGGCACGTTTTATCCTAGGTCGCCTAAGCCCGCGAACCGCATCCCGAACGCCTGCACCTGGTCGAGGACGAGCGCCGCGCCAGACGCAAGGCGGCCGACGCGGCCTATTACCAGGCGAACAAGGAGCGCATCGATCGGCGCAACAGGGCCTGGCGCGAGGCGAACGAAGAGGAGATGCGCCGGTATGACAAGGTGTACGCAGCCTCGCACCGCGAGGAACGCCGTGAGGCCGCCCGCCGCTGGCAGGCCAGGTTCAAGGCCGAGCATGGCATCAGCTACTCCGCCTGGCGGCGCAGGCGCCTGAGGGAGACGGACCCGCAGACGGCCGCCAGCACGCCGCAGACGACCGCGCCCGCGAGGAACGCGGGTGAGAACAGGCAGGCGACGGCTGACAACAGCATCAGGTCGGTCAGCACCGCGTCGGCGGAACCCCACAAGTCCGGTCAGGACGCATGACCGAAAAAATTCATGCCCCGCGCTTCAGCGCTGGGGTCCAAGGCCAGGACGCATAGGGCCCAAGTAAAAGGAGGTGGTCCACGATGAGCCAGAAGGTCCGCATCGACGGCGTCAAGCACGTTGGCGCGAGCGTCTTCCTCGGCGTGGACCATTGCGGCAATCCCCGCTGGACCCGTAATCCCGAGCGTATCATGGTGTGGCTGTGCGACGGATGGCGCGCCAGATTCAACCAAAGGCGCGAACAGAGAACACACAACATACCCGTCAAGGACGAGGCCGGCGGGATCGTCGACTGGGTCAAGGAGCCCTTGGGCGGGCCTGACGTGGCCGAGTCGCTCTCGGACAGAGAGGCCCGTCTTCAGTGCTCGTGGATGGCGGGCATTCCGGCGCCCATACTGTCCAGCACGGACAGGATTGAGAGCGTCGAATGGTTCGCCGGACTCAAACGCAGGAAGGCCATTGGAGGCCGCATCCCCGGTTTCAAGTCGCGCCATCGCGGCCTGGGCTTCGTCTGCTGGCGCAACGCCTCCAAAACAGGCAACGCGATCTTCCGGAAAACCGGCCGTAAAAGCGGTGTGGTCGTCATCACCGGCATGAACCCTGCAGGATGGGTCAGGCCCGGCGAGAAGGCGCACTGGCGCGTCGCCATCCATGTGCGTGCGAGCCAGCCGATACGACCTTATACCAGCGTCCATGTCGATTGGACCCATCGTAGCCTCGTGTTCGTCAATATGCCCCTGCCGTTACCAAGGACAGGCAATGACATCATCGGTCTCGACCGTGGCTGCGTCCACACGCTTGTCTCGTCCGACGGCATCTTCATGGACATGCCAAAGCCGTCGAAGGCCGAGCTGAAGCGGCTAAGGTACCTCCAGCGCCGGATGTCCCGGCAGGACCGTGTCAACGAGGCCAGGGGCGGCAGGACCGCCAAATTCGCCTCCAAGCGGCGTCAAAGGACCTTGTCCGAGTTCAATACCCTGCAGGGTCGCATCGTCCGGCGTCGGAACGACTGGATCGAGAAGACCACCACGAGCCTCGCCAAGGCCAACATTCTCATCGCCATGGAGGACCTGGATGTCAAGGCCATGACGAGGCGCCCGAAGCCGAAGCCTGATCCGGCTAAGCCGGGGCAATATCTCCACAACGGAGCCAAAGCCAAGGCCGGACTCAACCGATCGATACTGAGCAACAATTGGAGCCGTCTGATGAAACGGCTCAAAGACAAGATGGACGCCAATGGCGGAAAGCTTGTCATCATCCCCGCCGCCTATACCAGCCAGACCTGCCACAAGTGCGGTCACGTCGCCAAGGAGAACCGCGAGAGCCAAGCGGTCTTCCATTGCGTCGAATGCGGGTATGAGGCGAACGCGGACGTCAACGCGGCCATGAACATACTGGGCCGCGCTTTGATTCAAACGGGCGGGGGCACCGCCTAGGACGTGGAGGATCCGCAAAAGCGGTCCCGTGAAGCGTCAACCCCCTCAATTCAGGCTGGAAGTTCCGTTGGAGTCCGGGCTGTGAAGGGAATCCCCCGGCTTTAGCCGCAGGGAGGATGTCAAGTTGCCGGACGCGTCAAGCACGCCGTCCCCCATGAGCCAGTCGCGGATGTCCGCGTCGAGGGCGGCCCGCTCTCCTTCGGTCAGCCGCAGGTCGAAACGCCCATCCTCGTCGCCGAGAAGATAGACGCGCAGCTCCGCATGGACGGGGCCGCCCAGCCGGCCGCACGCCACCCAGCGCCAGTCGAGACGCGCGATGGCCAGTCCGTCGCGGTCCCCCACGCCGTACGCCCCGAGCGCGCCGCACCGACGCATCCATTCGTCCTCCATGCCGCCCGCATCCAGATCGGCCTCCCAGCCGTCCGGTGCCGTCAGCTCGTATGTATTCCATCTATCCAGTCCGAAATCCATATCCGGCCCCTTTCCTTCCGCCGACAGGCATGCGTCCCAGGGAGGCGTCAGTACCGGTCCACCCTCGGTTCGACCGGCAGGCCGTCCGCGCCGAACAGGGCGACGCACACGGTCCGATGGCCGTCAGGAGCCGTGATGTGGCGGACGAACAGTGTGGCCTGGGCGAGGCCGTCGCCGTCCCGGACCGTCAGGCGGGTGAGGCCCTCCCTATGGAACGGACGCGCGCCGTCCCCGAGCGCGGCGTCGGCGCCGAAGACGTCGGAAAGCACCTGGGCGGGCGTCTCCGGGACCGGCGGATGATGCGTGACGATCCACGCCTCCAGCGCGATTCCAAGGACGAAGGCCGCCACACAGACCCCCACCGCGACCGGCGTCGACACCGGCGAGGTCGGCAACGAGGCCCACCCGGCGATGCCCACGGGGACGAGCAACGCCGTCAGGATGCCCAGCCACCACGGGTGGAGGTCGAACCGCCGCTCCCTGGCGCTCCAGTCCGTCAGCGAAACCAGCAGTCCGGCCCGCGCCAGCGTCCGGGCCGCCTCGTCCACATCCAGGGGCTCCACCATGCGCAGTCTAAGCGCTCCGATTTTCTCCGTCATTTCGATTCCTTTCCACTGATGACGGCCTTGCCGTCTCCGTCGAACAATCCGACCCTGCCGTGGTCGTGGTCGACGACCAGCCGGCCATTCTCGACCAGGCATCCGTCTTTCGTCACGAACCGACAGGTGTACCGGTCCTTGGAGGGCAGGCCTGCCAAGGTGCCCAGATCCTCGATCCCCAACGGCCCGGTGGAACATGACAGGTACTCCACTCCCGTAACCCTCTCCAGCTGCTCGCCGAATCCGTCCGGAGGCCTCCTCGCCGCGCTCACGGTCGCCGTGGCCACCTTGGTGTCATCCGCGCCGACCTTCGGCAGTTGGCAGAGACCGTCGGAGATGCAGAAGAACAGGGCGGTCGACGCGCCGATCGCGAACAGCACGACAAGGGGATTCCCCCTCGCTCCGTGCCTCAGGAAGGAGACGACGGCCAACACGGCGAAGACCAGGGCCATGATGCCGCCGCCCACCAGGCATACCCAGGCGACGTCTCCATCGCTCAGGGTCTGCGCGGGCGTGTAGTACGCATCCCACGCCTTGAGCCAATCGTTCATGTCTATCATCGGCGTTCCTTCCTCTCCGGCGTCCACATTCCGTCGGCGTGTATTCCCGGCACCGCGAGGGACAGCCTTCTCGCCGGCGTCGCGCATTCCAGACGGATGCGCCCCATGTAGGCGTACGCGGCGGCCGACCGGCCGTCCCTCCCGTCGAGCATGGCGGCGCACTCGTCCGCGCCGAACGTGTCCCACGCGCCGGACAGGACGAGCCATTCGGCCATCAGGGCGTCGGACGGGTGGAGCCGTCCCGTGGCCCCCGGCCAGGTATGGCGGTCGATTCCGGCCGGTCGGGGGCGCGGGATTCCCAGACGTCCGGCCGGTACGCCGTACAGGAGCGCCATGCTCTCGACCATCCGCCGATTCGGATATGACTCGTCGCGTTCATAGCGCCCCAGCAGGGAGACGGACAGGCCGAGCACCCGCGCGGCCTGTCTCTGCGTCAGTCCGGCGCTCCGGCGGGCCTTGGCGTACATATTCACGACAGCATGCGCCCCATGAGCACGCCGGCGCCGATGAGCAGGGCGACGCCGATGGCGGGAACGGCCCTGTAGACCCGCTCCGCCATCTCCTCCTCCGGCAGGTACTGGCTGACGATGTGCGGATGCCATTCGCGCGGGCCGTCGTAGCCGTAGGCTCCATCGTCCAGCCAGGAGCGCTTCAAACGGGCCAGACGGCGGCGCTCCCAGAGCCGCCCCCGCACGCCCGGAAAATACTGGGCCGGCACCAGTGGCGGTTCGCTCCAGTCGATGCACTCCCACGCCCGGTCGCCTCCCGTTCCGGCCGGCAGCGGGTCGGGATGCTCCTTGCCCGTCGGGTCGCCATGGCCGGCGGCGATGGACTCGAGGCGTTCCAGGTCGCCCGGCGCGGGGCGGTGGTGCCTGAGGCCGCGGATGTACTCGCCGCCGCGCCAGCGCCAGAGGCACTCCTGCGCCCATTCCGGGTCGTCCGCCATGCGGGTCGCGTCCTGCAGGTCGATGCCCCATTCGCGCCAGACCTGATCGCGGTCGAGTCCGGACAGTGGGGTGGTCTCGTCTTCGTCATCGTATGAATTCGTCATATCCAGGCTTATGCGTCGCGGGAACGCATAGCCGGACCTCGGACGGCCACCGCCGGAACCTCCGGCATTCCCGATAGCGGAGGCGTAGCCCACGGACCCGGGCGAAAGCCCCTTGACGGGGCGGGGTCATGCATGCGCTCCCGCGAAGGCGGGGCGCCGACGGCTTGCGCGGCGAAGCCAAAGGCCATCCAAAGACACGAGGTCCCCGGCCGGTCATGGAACCGGCCGGGGACCTCGCTGTTTCCCTCCAAGCCGTTTGCGGCGGCGCTCGGCGTATTTCGCCCTCATGCGGGCAAGCTCGGTCTTGTTGGGTTTTCTCATGTCGGAATGGCGGGACTCGAACCCACAGCCTCGCGGCCCCCAGCCGCGCGCGCTGCCAACTACGCCACATTCCGAAACCGTCGCCATCCTCTTTCGGAGCCGAAGCCCCGATGGGCCAAAAAGGAGGATGGCGGCGTCGCACGCCGGCCGGGACTCGAACCCGGATCGACGGTTTTGGAGACCGCCGTGCTCGCCATTGCACCACCGACGCAAAGGGAGGCGTCCATGATGCCGCGCGCCTGGCCGCCCGGTCCTCCGGACGGCAGGCATCGCGGACGCCTCCCGAGAGCCCCGAGCCGGATTCGAACCGGCGACCTGCCGCTTACGAGGCGGCTGCGCTACCACTGGGCCATCGGGGCCTTGACGGTCCCTCCCATCGCTTTTTCCAATGCATGATGAGAGTCTGTCCGCACGGGTGCCTTGTCGGGCGCGCCACGGGAGGAACCGTCTGGTGGAGCCGGCGGGATTCGGACCCGCGACCTTCCCGTTGCGAACGGGATGCGCTGCCTCTGCGCCACGGCCCCATGCCGGTCCCCGCCTATGCGGGAACCGGCTGGAAAAGGAGTCATTCGGGTGGCGGCATTACGCCGCTGGTGCCCTCGGCCGGATTCGAACCGGCGACGCCCACCTTAGGAGGGTGGCGCTCTATCCCCTGAGCTACGGGGGCAGGTGGCGGCCGGCTTAAGCTTGGGCTTGGCACCGGCCGCCTTGATTCCATACCCTTGATTCGCGCCCCGGACAGGAAGGCCTCTCGGCGTTCCGCGCCGGCCTTCGCCCCCCCTCCCGGGGCGCGCGTTTCACGCCTCCGTGCATGCGCCACGGCGGCGGGAATGCTCCAACACTCTTCGGTTTTCCATGGACCGTCATGCGTCCCGACGTGCCCCCGGCCGGATTCGAACCGGCGACGCCCACCTCCGGAGGGTGGCGCTCTATTCCACTGAGCTACGGGGGCGTATGCCTCCTCCCCGCGACGACGCCCGCAAGCGTCCCCCGGGTCGGAGGCATGCACATCGGACCTCCGGTACTCGCCGCCCTTGCGGGATGGCGGCTTTTCCATCCGTCCGATGGTGTTTAACGCGCGTTCCACGCGGACGCTTTTGATTACCCGTCCAATATGACGGGCCACAGGATTTCACTCCCGATTTCCCGCAGTTCCGCCAACTGCGGCCGTGCCCCCCGTGGGATTCGAACCCACAACCCACGACTTAAAAGGACGCTGCTCTGACCATTGAGCCAGAGGGGCTTTTGGGGCGGCCGGTCATCGCTTGGCTCTCGCTCGCGGCCGCCCTCCGCTTGATTCACGCCTCACCGGGGACCGCGGCGCTCCGCACCGACTTGCCATTCCCCTCCGCGTGCGTTTAACGTCTCCGTGCGGCTCACGGCGACGCGAATGCTTCGGATCACTTTTCGGTTATGCAGGCGGGCGGATGCGGTGGGAAGAATCACCCCCGTGTACACGGGGAAGAGAATAGTAAAACACGATCAAATCCCATGTTTCCGCTTTTCTGGAAACTTTCATCAAGTGCCGTGTGATTTCAAAGCACGAGGCTTGAGGAATATTCGGTTATTAAACTTCATGTCACAACATTCCCTATGCGTCCCGGCGGTCCATCCCGTCCCAATCGATGCGTTCGTTGACCGCGCAGCGCAAGACGTGGATGTCCTCCGGCGAGAAGCCTGCGTCATGCAGACGTCCGACGAAACCGTCCAGATGGTCGCCATCGCATACATAGCGGATGTCGTCGTATGACGGCTCCTCGTACGGGTCGCAAATCAGCACGAGATACAATCCCGGTTCCGGCAGGCGAAACCTGCCTCCGTTCGGGTCATGCGGTCGTCTCATCGTCCCCTCCTTCCACTGGGTCCATGCGTCCCGGCCTCTCCCGGACCTCGAATTCGACGTCGTAGTCTCCCACTTCTCGCGATTGCTCATTTCCGGCTCCTTTTTCCGAAACCATGGGGCTTGTTCCCCGCGGCATCAGTCCCATGCGTCCCGGCCGGCCTTGCGGCACCAGCCGGCGATGCCGCCATAGGTCACGTATCGCTCGAAGCCCACATAATTGCCGAGAACGGGCATGGCATGGGCTGCGATGTCGCAGTAGTCGGCGACAGCCTCGAACGCGTCCGCCGCCGTCATGCCCGCGCCGTCCTGGGCGCGGCACCAGTCGGCCACGTCGCGGCAGGCGAGGACGCGCTCGTAGCGCACCCGGTCCGCGAACAGGTCGAGCCGATCGGCGACGGCGGCGAACGCGTCCACGCCGTTCATCCGACCCTCCCCAGCGCTTCGAGAATGGCGTCAGCCAGGTGCGCCCGCCATTCGTCCGCATCCTCCGCAGTGGTGCCGGTCCAGCCGCAGCCGCACCGGATGTGGCCGTCATCGCCGACCGTGACGGCGAACGACTCCTCGGGCAACGGGTCCGGTTCGCCCAGATGGGCGGCCAGCACATCGGCGACCGCCTCCTCCCGCGAACGGGGCGGGCGGGAGAGCGGCGCGTCGACATGCCGGCCGAATGCCTCCATCGAATCGAACGTCGGTTCGTCTCCCCTGCAATGGACGATGCCGTCGGCCAGGGCCACGTCGGCGACATGCTCCTTCAGGATCTTCCTTATATCGGCCATGACGGCCTCCTTTCGCTACACGGGCACCGGACATGCGTCCCGCCCGGCGAGCAGGCCGTCCACCGACACGGGGACGAACCGGTCGGGCCGGGCGCGCATCGCGCGGGTCAGCGCGTCCATGTCCAGGGCGAAGAGTCCGGCGTTCATCATGCCGTTGAGTTCGACGATGGACACCTCGCCGTCGATCAGGCACAGGTCGAGCGCGTAGGCGCCGTATCCGTCGCCCGCGAGCGCGCGGCCGAACCGGACGGCCGCCACGCGGTAGCGTTCGGCCAGGTCGGGGCGGCGCTCGACGGTCGACCGGTCCATATCGGCACGGATCCGCTGCATCTTCGGGTCGAACCGCGCCTCGTTGTCCACCGGCGTCAGGACGCCGATGTTGCCCGCGCCGCACACCGGCTCGTCACCGACCATGAACATGCGGTATTCGTACTCCATGCACACGCGCTTCTGGACGAGCAGGGCGTCGGGCACGCCCTCGGCCCGCATGGACTCCCAGTCCTCCGCGAGCCAGCCGGCCACCCGGTCCGCCAGCGCGTCCGGGTCGGTCCCGTCGAGCGGCAGGTTCGGCCGGGCCTTCTCCCGTACGGCGTACTTGACGAGGAACGACGCGACTCCCCGGTCGACGAGCCTTGCGAACGCGGCCCGCACGTCCGGCGGGTCGATGGAGCACGTCTCGGACGGCCGGTGCATGAGCCCGCGCACCATCGGGTTCAGACGGTAGCGGGAGGCCAGCGAGGAGTCGGCCACCTGGTCCGGCGTCTGGCAGTGGGCGAGCACATGCCCGAAATGCGGCAGGCCGGCCAGCGACCCGTCGTCACCCCTCCACCTTCCATGCACGCGGACGATGGCGTCGTTCCCGAGGTTCCGCACGCCCCAGTACAGGCGGGCGCACATCTCGATCCAGTCCTCGCGGTCCCCGCCCGCCGGTTCCACCGGGCCGACGTGCTCCTCCCACGCGCGGATGTAGCCGTCGGGGACGCCGGCCAGGTCGTCCGGACACCCGACCGGAACGATCGATATGACCCACGGGCCGGCTACAGGCTTGGCGGAGTCGACCATCGGCGCGCCTCCTTCTCGTCCATGGCGCCGAAGCCGAGCCGGAGCAGGTCCGCCGTGCTCTTCGCCCATCGGCGCATCTCATCCGCGGACACGGGCGTCGGCGGGCGGAAGTCCACGACATCCCCAAGGACTTCGGGGAACCGCCACAGTCCGGCGGCGTGCGCCGCGCCCCTCGCCCACAGGTCGACATGGGCGGCGCACCAGCGCGAGCCGTCCGTCGTGGGTCGGCCGCAACGGCCCGTCTCGGCGAGGAACCGGCAGCGGCCGTCCACGTCCGCGCCGGCGGCGCGCTCCGCGTCGAGCCCGGCGAGCTCCTTTCCGCATCGGACGGCCCGCCGTCTCCATGCGGCCGCGGACTCCGCGTCGGCTTCCAGCCCGCCCGCCAGCGACGCGACGGCCCCGAGGTCGCCGAACGGCATGCGCGCCAATCGTTCGCGCAGTACCCACGCCCGCGACGCCTTGCGGCGCCATGAGCGCTCCGCGTGGAGCAGGTGGCGTTCCAATCGGGCGCGCCTGCGGTCGATGTAATCCATCGGGGTCCTCCTAGTCGATGTCGGTGATGTAGTGGTAGATGGCCCGCGCGTATTCCTCCGGGTCGGCGTCCGGGTCCCGGCGCATCCGCTCGAGCATCGCGGCGATGTTCCGCTCGGTGTTCCGGCACCGTTCCTTGGGGCGGTTCTCGTCGGTCAGGAAGGCGCCCAGCGTGGCGGCGCAGTCCCGGCACACGCGCGCGACCGCGCTCGGCGGCCCGCCCGCGTCGGAGACGATGGCGAAGTGCACCCAGTGCTCCGTCCGGCAAACGGACAGGTAGTGGGCGCCCAGCCATTCGCCCTCGGCGGAGCGCTCCCCGTAGGAGTCATCCCCGAACGGCGGCAGGCAATGCCCCGGCCCCCAGGGCGAGATGTCCCAGCGGACGTGCATGCACGAACCGCCATAAGGGTGCATCCGGGCGTCCTTCTCGTCCGGCTTGTCCTTGCAGTACGGGCACTCGCTCATGACCGGTCCTCCTTGGCGAACCGCCAGCCGAGCATCATGAGACCGAGGATGGACGCCCTCACCGTCTCGCCGCCATCGGTCACGGCCATGCACGGCAGGTCCGTGGCGTCGTCCATCACGACCTCGAACGTCAGGCCGGACGGGGAGCCGTCCCCATGGACCAGCCGCCCACGTCCGCCGACGCGCAGGGCGCCGCCGTCGGTCAGGCGGAAGGCGGCGAGCACGGCGTCAGCCAACGGCGATGCCGCCGGCTCCCCATCGGCCGTCACGTCGTAGACGAGTGAGGCTGTGACGGTGAACGGCCGGCCGCACTCCCCGCACGTCAGCCTCCGGCGTCCGCCGTCGACCATCTCCAGGTCGTATATCGGGTCGAGCAGCTTCGCCCCGCAGGACGGGCAGTTCAGAACGTTGGTCTGGATCATTCGTTCTCCTTCGCTTGGGCCGTCCGCCATTCCCCGAGGGCCTTGGCGAACGACGGGTGGTATTCCCCGTACGCATTCAGATCGTCCAGATTGTCCCGAATCCATTCGTTCCGCTGGGATTCGACGGCGGTAAGGTCGATGGCGTATTCGTCGTTCCCGCCGAAAGGCGTCTTCTCGCCGGCGTAATGGTTCCTTTCGAAGCGGGCCAAAGAGCAGAACAAGTGAAGGAATGCCGTTGCCTGTTCTGGAGCGATGAAAAGCGCCGCGCGGCAGCGGGGCTTTGCCGGCTTATGGGACAAGACCGCCAGCCGAATCCAGAAGAACGGCTCGATGGCACAAAGCCACAGCCACAGGTAGTCCCATGTGCGGAAAGGCCGCCCATTCCAGATCCAAACGAAGTGTTGAAGCCACCAGACCACGGCGATCACATTGGCTCCGACCCCGCATGCGACGATAGCCATGGCGCGCAGCGTCTCCGCGGGCGTCAGGCGCCAACGCCAAAGAATGCTGACGGCATCGGGCGTCAGAAACGCCGCACAGCCCACAATGGCCACAATGGCCATCGTGGCGGTCACGACCAGAAAGGCATATCCAATGTCCACCCATGGCAAGGCGGCGATTTGGGCGACCAAGGCGCGAAGTCCGGCCGCAAGCGCGCCGCCCACCCGTTGGGGCCAGTCGGTGCGGAGCGTGACATAGACGACACCCGCGGCGAGTGGGGCGACCACGGATACGGCGACGGCCGCCTTCTGTGGCGGGTCGAGTCTTTGTCTTAGCACGATGACCCCCCGAACAGTCCGTAGCCGATGTCGGCGCGGAGCAGGCCGTTGAGGCTTGGGACCACCACCGGCTCGTAGGTGAATCCGGCGGGCATGGACAGGGCGATGAACCGCATGACCAGATCGGCCCTGTCCCGCATCCGCCATGGCTCCCCGGTCCCGTCGAGAAGCCCCGCGCGTTCGAGCGCGCCGCGCGCCTCCGGGCTCATGCCGGACTCGCCGTAGCTCGTCCAGACGGCGAACGGGTCGTCCTTTTTGAAGCCGTCGAACCGGACGCCGTACTTCTCGCGGCTCATCCCGTAGGCCGCGGCGATCTCGGCGGCCGGCCGGCTGCAGTCGTACAGGAAGTCCTCTTTGATGTCGTGGCCCTTGCCGAGCCAGTCGCCCAATGTGATGCGGAACAGCATGGTTGCCTCCTTTTTCCTACAAGGAGGCCATGCGTCCCGGTCCGGCCATCATCTCGTCGGAGCCGTCGTGCGGACGGGTCCGATCGACTTGCCATCCATGCCATAGACCTCGACCCGCTTGGCCTTCGCGTCGCCATGGACGCGGATGGTCAAGCTCTTTCCACCCTTGCGCCCGGCGATGCAATATTCGGTTCCGTCGGGTACGGCGGTCCGGCGGGAGCCGTTCCCGCAGTCCACGCTTTCGAAGCCGTAGGATTCGGCCAACGCGTCGTCGAAATACGATGGATGCCCTTCAAGGGGAAAGTCGAAGAACATGCAAATGGCAAGGGACGCCATGAAAACCGTGAATCCCACCAGAACACTCATCCGAGGCTCCCCTATCTGCCCATATCCAAACGGATACAGCCGGCGCAGCACCAGACGGCATACGACACCGGCCACCACGCCGATGGCCGCCAGAACAAGGATCGTCACCACCGGCGTCTGCACGGCGCTCCAATCACTGAAATCGACGCTCAATCGAACCTCCCGAGATACGCCATCTCGTCGGCGAGTCCGTCCTCGCCCTTCTCCCTAAGCATGTTCGCCACGCCGTAGCGCTGGTTCCAGCAACGGACGATGGTGCCCGCCGGAACGCCCGGCGCGCCCCAGACGGTCGGCAGGATGGAGCAGGCGCCCGGCCTGTGGCTGACGCCGTAGCATGTCCCATCCGCCGTGCCGTCGTAGACGAGCCGGACCGGTCCGCCGCAGAACGGGCAGGGCGCCAAGTAGGTCATTCGACATACCCGCCCAGGAAGATGTCGACGGCCGCGTCCCCGTCCGCCTCGACGACCTTGACAAGGCGCGGGGCGACGTCCTCGATCTCCCCCTCGTTGGCACGCCGCGCGGCGGCCTCGACCTCCGCGCGGCGCCTCTCGGCCGCCTTGCGGTCCGTGTGCAGGCCGTACAGGTGGATGTACACGCCACAGCCGGGCGTGATGGTGCCGATGACGGCGTACAGCTTCATAACAAACTCCTTTCGAGAGAACGAGGCGCCGGCCAAGGAAAGCCACTGGATGAACGCCGGCGCCCCTGATGACATTCATGCGTCCCGATGGTCGAGATGGATCTGCATTCCACTCCATGCGTCCCGGAGACTTGGGCTTTGGCCACTCCCGCCCTAAAGGACGGGGCACCTTTTGTTTCAGATGGTGACACCTGTTTGCCCCGGACGCTGACGTGCAGGCCATTGACGCACCCGCACTCGAGGCAGACGAATTCGCGCCGCTCGCCCGTCGGCCACGGCTCCAGCTCCGTGATGTCCGCCGAACAGTAACCGCAAGACAATTTTCCGCTCACAACCATAACCCCCTTTTCAATCAAGGCACTCCAGCGAAAGGCCGGAGCCGTCGTCACGACTCCTCCGCTCCTCCTCGTCACGGCGCCGACGCGTCCCCTCCAGCCGGTCCGCCCATCTTGCGCAAAGCCATTGCCCCAGCATGCAGAGCGCCGCGACCGCAAGGGCAACGACCCACCACACGCCATCCAGCACGCCGAACTTGCAGAGAAGGACCGGGATCAGCTGGGCGAACCAGACCACCCGCAATATGCCGGTGGCCCGGTCCAGCAGCTTCACCTTCCGCCGCGTCTCCGGACTCAATTCCGGCCCGTCCGACGATCTTCCCATGTCTCCTCCATTCCCGACAAGTGGAACGGATTCTACAGGATGGCCCCAATGCGCTTCCAGATGACCTTCGCTGCCTCGCGCGGCACCAGTCCGTCGTACACGTCGACAGGCAGGGGGCTGCCGTCCACCGTGACGTGCAGTCCGGCGGCCTCCTCGTATCCGGCCTCCGGGGCCATCCACAGCGCGGCCAGCTCGCGGCCGCCAAGGTCGTCGGCCGGATAGATGCGCAGGACGCCCTCCGTGTCGTACCAGAACTCGCAGGCGCCCCACTGGGCCAGCCGGTACAATTCGCGCCATGTCTCCTCCGCATCGGAGGACAACCTGAGCCAGACCTCGGCCTCGACCTTGGTCCGGCACCCGCACTCCGGGCACTCGAACGAACGGCGCTCGCCGTTGCGCCAGCCGGCAACGGACAGGTCGGTGATTTCCTTATGGCAGCATGCGCATTGCAGAATGATGTCTTTCATATCCGCCGTCATGCGTCCCGGCTTGGCGGCCACGGCAAAGGCCCCGTCCGGAGACTTCCGGTGCGGAACCCTGTGCGATTCGACATCATAAGAAGGAGCCAGCCGCGCGAAATGAAAGCGAGGTGAGAACCGCGCGGCCGCTCCCGGTGCCCCCGGCCGGATTCGGACCGGCGGTCTCCGCCTTCGGAGGGCGGCGCCCTATCCACTGGGCCACGGGGGCTTGGCTTTTTGCCTGCCGGTATGCGTCATGCGTCCCGGCGGGCCTTCTCTATGGCGTCGAGAATGCCGCCCATCCAGAAGGCCCGATCGACCTCCTCCTCGCCGTAAAGGCCGTCCGAAATCAGCTCGAGCACCTCCGGGCCGAAGCGGTCGAGACGGTTGCGGCGGACCAGGTCGTCGAACAGCAGGTCCTCCGCGCCGACGCCGGCCTTCGCGGCCTCGGCCTTGACGTCATCCCAGTGGCAATCGATGTAGTCGTCCAGCCCACTGTCGGGGACGTTTTCAAGCTTTCGTCTCGCCATGCCAGTCCTCCATCCTCTGTTCGGCGGCCAGTTCGGCCTTGGCGGCGGCATGACGGCGGTTCTCCGCGCACCAGCCGCACTCCGGCGCGGCACAGCCGTGCGGATTGCTCCACTTGCCGATGCGGCGGACCAGTTTGCCGCCGGCCTCCATGTGACGGACGCGGCGCGCCCGGTCTTGCGTGTAGCTCTCCTCCCTGCCGCCCGTCACGCGGTCGACGGCATGGTCGGACAGATCCTTGTATGTTCTAGCCATTAAGCAGCCTCCATGAGTCGTTCGATCGCCCACGCGTAGCAGCCGACGCGCCCCCATTCGTCGCGCTGGGGAGTGCCGTTCCACATGTCGGTCAGGCCGATATACGGATCCTCGCCCAGATCCCCGCGGTCGTCCAGATCGACGGGGCCGGCGGCGGAGCGGCGTTCGGGGTTGCGGTCGAACCAGCTCTGGTCCAGCTCGCCCATGCGCACGCACGACAGGCATCCGGGGCGCACGGCGCCGTACCAGGTGGCGACGGGAACGCCGTCGCCGTCCACATCGAGCGTGGCGACCTCATGGCCCTTGACCAACTGCACGCTGCCGCAGTTGCGGTTGGTGACGATGTGGATCCCCTCCGGGCAGTACTCGTCCGCGCGGGCGAGCGCCCAACGGTGGGCCTTGGCGCGCTGGGCGGACTGATTGCCGTCCCAGACGCTGTAGTCGTCTGGGTCGAGGCCGGTCTCGGCGGCCCATTTGGCTTGTGGTGTCATGGCATTGGCTCCTTTTTCTAGCTGTGGTACGCCATGCGTCCCGGCGGCCTCACATGGCGCGCACGGCCGCGTCGGCCAGCGCCTCGATCATCGGCGCGCCACGGAGCGTCTTCAGCCATTCGGCGGGAATCGCCCCGGCGCCGTACCGGATGCCCGCCATGGCGCCGGCGACGCAGGCGGTGGTGTCCGTGTCGGACCCCAAGTTCACGGCGGCCAGCACGCAGTCGCGGTACGAGCCGGTGGTCGCCAGGCACCACAGGGCCGCGTCGGCCGTCTCGTCGACGAAGCCGCCGGAACGGATCGCGTCTTCCGGCCGCGGGTCCGGGTCGGGCGTCCAGCCGTCGGTGAGCCGTTCCAGCAGCCGCACCTGGCGCACGCACATGTCCATGACGTGCGGGTGCGCGTGGGTGACGGCGGACGCGGCGCGGATGGCCTCGTCGGACTGGTGGCGGATGGCGAGCGGCGCGATGCGCATGAGGCTGCCATTGCCCTGCGAGCGCTCGCCCGTCGAGCCGCGGCCGGAGCGGATGGCCGTCGCGCAGGTGAGGCCGCAGTCGAACACCTCGCCGTCCGGCGTGTAGGCGCCGGCGTCGAGCCAATTGCGGTAGCGGGCGAGCAGGTCGGCCGGGTCGACCCGCCAATCGTTCTCGATGAGCGAGTGGAGCGTGGCGAGTGTCATGGCCGTGTCGTCCGACCATGTGCCCGCCGGCCGATTGTGCGTGCCATGGCCGGCCATGCCGTCGCAATGGAACGTCCCGCGCCCCTTGAACTCGTACGGGACGCCGAGCGCGTCGCCGACGGCGAGCCCGTAGAGCATGCCGCGTACCTGGTCCGGGGTCATTCGTCGTCCCCCTCCCCCTGCCACCATGGGGCGAGGCGGAACTCCGGCGGCTTGCCCTGTTCGACGCCGGCGAACAGCATGGAGCCGTCGGCCAGTCCGCAGGGATGGAGATTCCCACAGCCGCATTCGCGCGCCTCCACGACGGTGCGGGCGACCGCGCCGGCCTGTTCGGCCAGGCCCCTGTAGCCATCCTCGCTCAGGCCGAGCGCGGCGCGGGCACACTGCTCGCCGGGCTTCGTCTGGGAGACGATGACAGGCCCCATGAACGATTCGAGCGCCCCGATCGCGTCCGCGATGCCGCCGATGATGGCGAGCCGGCCGACCGGCGGCACGTCCGCGAACTGGTCCGCGATCCCGTGGAGGGCGTCGGCCAGCGCGGGCAGCATGGCGTCCGCGACCATTTCACGCGCGGCGGCGATGGCATCCGGGTCGGTCCAGTCGACCTCGAGCGGGGCGTTGGCGCCATCAGGGTCGGCGGTCAGCAAGGTCTTCAGGTCATTGTCCCAGTCATGGACGCCGGGGATGGAGACATTCTTCCACTTCGACATTTAACGATTCCTTCTAGAGCAGGTCGACGGCGACGATGAGCACCACCCACAACAGGGTGACGAGGACTGTCCACCGATTCAGGTTCTTCTCGGCCACGCCGGAGCTGCCGGCCGAGCCGGTCAGGCCCTCGGCGAAATTAGAGAAGCCACCGCCCTTGCCCTTGTGCATGAGGATAAGGCAGGCGAGCAGGAGGGAAAGAACCGCGACGGCGACGGTCATGATGGTTTTGAGCATATTGGCTCCTTTCTAGCCGAAGATGAACAAGGTCAGCTTGCCCAGGCCGAAGTCCATGCCGGTCGCGAGTGCCATGAGCAGGAGGACGAAGACGCCGACACCGACAATCCAGCCTGCCCATTCGCGGACGGAGGGGGTAACGACCTTGCGGAGCTCGTCGACGGTTTGACGGATAAAACAGCCTATGGCAATGAATGGTTTAGCGATGGTAGTCATACTAGGGACTATGCGTCGCGCAGATACGGAAAGCCCCCGGCCTCGCGCGGGAACGGCGGAGCCAAGGTTACGAGAAATCACCCCCGCATGCGCGGGGAAGAGCGCGGCAATCGTCCGTCCGACGAGGATCCCGAAGGAATCGCCCCCACGTGCGCGGGGAAGAGAGTAATGAAAATGTGGCCTCCGAAGGCATAACCACACCTCCAAGGCTACATTCTCCGCTCTTTTTCAAGAGCCGCCCCCAAGCGCCGCGTGATTCCAGAACGCGGGACCGGGGGCTTTTCAATTATCAAGCATCGCAGCCTACATCATGCGTCCCAGCCGGCCGCGGCCACCAGTCCGCGCCGGAATTCCTCAGGCAACGACTCATTGTCCTTAAGCCGAGTGGCGGCGGCCGCGCCCGCCTTGCGCACGATTTCGCCCGCCACGGCCTCGGTCATACGAGGATTGGCGCAGACGCCGATCAACGAGGGCCGGTCGTTCAAATCGGCTAGCCCCAGCCCGTTCGGGTCGCGCATCGTACTCCATGCCAACTGCCTTATGCCGGGATCCTCGGAGACCGTCCCAAGCGCCCCGCGCACGAAGTCGTCGCACGCCGACGCTCGCAGGATCTCGGTCTGGACGCGAGCATTCCGCGTGCAGGCGCGGGCCAAGTGGACGAGCGTGGAGGCGTCGGCGGCGGGCGCGTGGGCGATGCCACGGGCCAGATCCGGGTCGACCGGCCCTTCTCCGATCATGGCCTTCAAACCGGCCGCGTCGGGCAGGGTCCTGTTGCGCGCCAGACCGCGGCTGACCGGCTCGCGGCGCACATCCACGTCGGCAAGCCGACGGACGTCGCCGACGCGGCTCCAAGCCTCCTCCACGTCGAAGCCGTCCCGCGAGCGGTTGGCGGCGGCGATGAGCGCGTTATCACCCGCGGCCGGATTGGAGATGACGCGGTGCAGCAAGTAGGAGTCCTCCGGGAATTTGAGGACCAGCTGGGCGAGCGTCTCGTCGGTCAGGCGCGGATTGCCCGCCAGCGTCTCGGCCACGGGGATGTAGGCGCGGGTCGTACCCATATCCAGCGCAATGCGCGCGCCGGCCTTGGGGTCGAGGCGCGGGTTCTGGGCCATGCAGATCCATGCCATGCGCCGGTTGGCGGCGGGCAGGCGCTTGACCTCGGCCAGCAATTCCATGTGGCGCCCCTCGGACGCGGGGTTCGCGCACATGCCGTCGAGGATATGGCGCCCCATGGCATCGGTCGTCTGCCGGTCGCGCAGGGCGTTGAGGTCGTCCCAGCCGAGATTCGGGTTGAAGGCGAGCCGCCTGTCGACGTTCGGCTCGTCCAGCGCCAGCGCCGCCTCGAGCTCGGCGCCCTTGGCGTGTCGGAGCGCCAGGATGTCGTCATCGGTCAGGTGCTTCGGGTCGAACGCGGGCGCCTGCGCGTCGAGGTCGGAGACGTCCATGCCTCCGCCGTTCTCCCGCGCGAACCGGCCTCCCGTCGGTATGCCCTTGGGTTCGCGCTTTCTGTCTTTCACGTTGGTCATGTCGGCTCCTTTCCTCGTGGGCGTATGCATCCCGAAGGAAGCCTATGCCGGAGCCCGGGCCGCTGGAACCAGTTGGATTATAGGGGGTTTGACGGGGTGTGCCGTACGAAGTCGGCACTGTCCGGCGCAGGTGAATCAAGCTGAATACAGACAGGTCCAATCGTGACGGAACTGTGACCGAACAAGGGCTTGTATTCACCTATACGGACGGTGTATTCAGTTTGTATCAGTTGTGACTGAATACACTTTTCCACAGGCTGAGGTACTGGAAAATATAGGAAGTATGGAATGTAATACACTGATGTATCAGTGTATTCACTGATTTTGGAGAAAGGCGTTTTTTTAGGTCTTTTCCTTTATAGGGGACTGAATACGTGTTACAAGTGAATACAACCGTCATCCCCCAAGGGGGAGGGGGCGCGCACCACTGCCTGCCATGAAAGATGTGGATGGTGGAACGAAAATCCGGTCGAAGCCCTGCCTACCCGCGGGAACCGGACGGATGCCCGCCCACACCAGCCATCCGTAGGTTGTCTCCGACCTCATGGGCGGCATTTGCCCCTAAGCGTCGAATAAACGCCCCTCTGAGCGGTTTTCGTTCCGAACATAGAAACTTGTCCGCGCCGGCCGCCATTCGCCGTCCATGACCCTGTGGATCGCATTCGCCCTCGGAGGGTGGGTGGACGCGCTCAAAGGGCTCTGATTGGATTAAGGATATTTCCGGTCAAGGCAGTTTAGAACCGAAAGAATCACGGTTTTGGGATGTAACACCAGTCCCGGCGACGATGGGGCCGTTTTAGGTCCTGACTGAATACAACCAAGCCGAATCGTGACCGAATCGTAGACGAAAGCGGCTTCGTATTCACCTATACGGACGGTGTATTCAGTTTGTATCAGTTGGGACTGAATACACTTTTCCACAGGCTGAGGTACTGGAAAATAAGGAAAACATAGAATGTAATACACTGATGTATCAATGTATTCAGTGATTTTGGAGAAAGGCGTTTTTTTGGGCTTTTCCCTTTATAGGGGACTGAATACGTGTTACAGGTGAATACAACCGCCATGACGGACGCGCGCCTACTGCCCGTGAAGGCCGGGCGGATGAATCTACGGGTGGCCTTCGCTCCGGACGCAGAAACCCGTTCGCACCAGCCGTTCGTAGGCTGATAAGCGGCATTTGCCCCTAGGAGCCGAATAAACGCCCCTCTGAGCGGTTTTCATTCCGAACATGAACTTGGCCCGATCGTGTCCGCGGCGGATGCCGCGCCCCTTCCACATTTGCCCATCTCCGGTGGAAACGCATTTTTTCCGAAACGGAAGTTTTACGGGCAGGCGAATCGTGCCTGTATCACCTGTAACACGTATTCAGTCCCCTATAAAGGGAAAAGCCTAAAAAAACGCCTTTCTCCAAAATGGGTGAATACACTGATACATCAGTGTGTTACATTCTATGTTTTCCTTATTTTCCAGTACCTCAGCCTGTGGAAAAGTGTATTCGGTCACAACTGATACAAACTGAATACACCGTCCGTATAAGTGAATACAAGATCCTGTTCGGTCACACTTCCGTCACGATTGAGCCTGCCTGTATTCAGTTCAGGCCGGTGGGGGGCGCATAGCGCGATGGCGTCCGCATCCATTCTTTTCTCTCGGGAGGTTCCGGTTTTGGCGAGGCATTCCGCCCACCGCACGGGTGGGGGCGCGTTCCGCGCCGCGTGCAGGTTCACCGCCGAGCTGCTGGCCGTGCTGGCCGTACTGCTCGGCTCGTACGTCGGATGGAAGGCCTGGGGCTCCGGGCTCGACGTGTCGTACACCAGCCACAGGGAGGAGAAGGCCGCACGCACGGTCATTCACAAGGCCACGCCCGGCCGCGTGGCCGCCATGCGCTACACCGACCCGCCCGTCGAGGCGGAACCGGGGAACGACGAGTTGTTCGCCTACATCAGGGTCCCCTCCTGGAGCAGGCAATACCGCCTGCCCGTCTGGCAGGGCACCGCCAAGACCGTGCTCGACAAGATGGGCGCCGGCCACTACGCGTCCACCGCCATGCCGGGACAGGTCGGCAACAGCTCGTACGCCGGACACAACACGTACGCGGACATGGCCGACATCCGGCTGCTCAAGCCCGGCGACATCGTCTACATCGAGACGGCCGATTACTGGTACCGGTACAAGGTCAATTCGAATCCCGAGATCGTCGACCAGACGCGCACCGACGTTATCGAGCCGGACGCGGCCGGCGTGGAGCGCGGACTGACCCTGCAGACCTGCTGGCCTATCATGACCGGCGGCAACGTCACCCACCGCATGATCGTGCATGGCGGATTCGACGGCTGGGCGCCCAAGAGCGACGGCGTGCCCGCGGAATACGCGGAGACGACCGACACGACCGTGGACAAGGTCGGCCGCAAGGTCGTCTCCGTGGCTGACCGGCTCGACATGCCCGTCACCGGCGTGCTCGGCCTCTGCGCCCTCGCCTGCTGGGCGCTTCTCGCGGCCATCGGATGGTTGTTCTCGTGGCGGCGGGCCGCGGCCGCGTTCCGTGGGCACGGCGTTGGCGGCCCGGTCGCATGGCTCTGGAGGGCCACGCCCGGCCTGTTCGCGTCGAACCGAATCGTCTACACGGCGACCCGGTTCATTCCGTACGCTCTGTTGTGGGTCGGCATCGTTCTGCTGTTCTGGAGATGGGGCTGCCCCGCGCTGGACGCCTCGCCGCTCGCGGTCTTCGTGATGGGCTGACCGGATGCCCCTCTGATCGGCGCGGGCAAGTTCCCCATGTTCAGGACAAAAACCGTCCAGAGGGGCGTTTATTCGGCTTCTGGGGGCGAATACCGCTTATGAGACCGGAGGCGGCCTACGGGCAGGGTTTGTGTGCCTGTCATGGCAGGAGGCGTGCCTGCCCGATCTCCAAGCTCCGAATCCGGTCGGACAGTGGTGGTGCTCCCCCTCCCCCTTTGGGAGAACGCGCCTGTATCACCTGTAACACGTATTCAGTCCCCTATAAAGAGAAAAGCCGAAAAAAACGCCTTTCCCCAAAATGGGTGAATACACTGATACATCAGTGTGTTACATTCTATGTTTTCCTTATTTTCCAGTACCTCAGCCTGTGGAAAAGTGTATTCGGTCACAACTGATACAGACTGAATACACCGTCCGTATAGGTGAATACAAGATCCTGTTCGGTCACAATCCCGTCACGATTCGGCTCGGTTGTATTCAGTTCCATTTCGCAATGACCGGGATGTCGGATACAAACAATGCACCCCCGTGAAACACCCTATGGTCTGCTCTTGTATTCGGGACGCATAGCATGTAGTAAGCCCTGATGCTTGACAACCGAATAGCCTTCGAGCCCCGCGCTCTGGAATCGCACGGCACTCGAAGGACGTTCCGAAAAAGAACGAAAAATTTGCACTTAGGGGGTATGCCCATACCCTCGAAGGCCGCATTTTCATTACTCTCTTCCCCGCGCACGCGGGGGTGATTCCGAGAAGGCGGAGGCCGGCGAATGGCCTATCGTCTCTTCCCCGCGCACGCGGGGGTGATTCCTGGTCATCGGGTTCGTCGTCATGACCATGCTCACTCTTCCCCGCGCACGCGGGGGTGAATCTTTTTCCGTTCGCCGGGACGCATGACCCCTGCATACGGATTCTTAGCGGAAAGGAGGCCGGAGATGTTCTTCGTCGGCCTGGTCATCGGGTTCGTCGTCATGACCATGTTCATGCACCCGGTGCTGACGCTCAGAGGCGTGGGCTGGCTGGCGGCCTCCGTGCTGGTGGTCGGCGGCGGACTAGCCTGCCTGTGCGGCAACACCGGCAACGGGGTGCCGTGCGTCGGCTACGGCGTCGCGTTCGTCGTGGTGCTGGCCTTGACCCGCGCGTCCGCCTGAGTGGACCGGGAAAAAGGAACGGCCGCCGCTCCCCTCGTGGGAACGACGGCCGTTTCCGTATCCTCAGACGCTCATCGAGTCCAACATCCGCTTCGCGTTCGCCTCGGCGGCCCAGCGCCCCGCCTGCTCCTCGTCGATGCCGAGCATGCCGCGCAGGGCCTTGAGCTTCGATTCCGGCATGTTCTGCTCCAGCGCCGTCTGGTACAAGCGCCGCGCGTCGGCACCCTCGGCGTTCGACACGTTGAGGGCCGTGCCCTCGTCGCGCCCCAGATGGTCGTCCAGATCCTCGTGCCGGTCGGCGTTGAGCGCCCGGTTGAAGCGGGCCATCATGTCCTCGAAGTCGACGCGGCCGTTGAGCGGTTTGCCGTCCGGGCCTACGGCCGGCCTCTCGTTGCGGCTGATCGGGTTGGCGCGGTTGCCGTCCGTGTAGCACAGGCCGCGGCCGAACTTGACGCCGCGTTTGATCTTGTCGGTTGCGTACGCCCTCAGCTGCTCGTCCCATATCCTGTCGCGCTCGGCGGGCGGCGGCACCTGCATGCCGTGCTCCCTCGCCCATTCCTCGCAGGCCTTGTGGAAGTGCTTGCCGAACCTCGCCTTGTGGTCGGACAGCCCGTAGTTGCGGCACAGCAGCGTCTCGGTGTGCAGCTGCGCCGAGAACACGGCCTGCGCGTACGCGGCCGAATAGCACTTGTCCGCGTCGAGCGCGCACCGGCGCCGCGCCTGCCGCTGGCGGCGCTCCGCCTCCTCATAGCCGAGCTCCACGCACCTGGACCGGTCGCCCACCCATTTCTCGAAGCCCGCAGACAGACGTCCCAACCGTTCGGGTGTGCCCACGGCCTTCGCGATGATGGCCCGCTCCTCCTCGGGCGTGCAGACGGGCACGTCGACGTACTCGCCCTCGGTAGCCTTTAGCTTCTCCGGATCCCATATGGCCTTGACGTCCTCGGTGTTTCTGAGGTTGTTCCAGTCCTTCTCCGGGCGGTCGGCCAGAAGCCCCGCCTCCGGATGCTCCTCTTTTTCGTCGGTCGGGTACTCATACCCCCTGGTGTGCCTCTGTTCGGCGAAGTACCCCTGCTCCAGGTCGGATGCGTCCGATCTTCCGCCATCCTCCTGCGCGAACCGTCCTCCGGTCGGTATCCCCTTGGGCTCGCGCCTCCTGTCCGACACATCGGCCATGACGGCCTCCTTTCCCGCTGCGGTGCGGGAAAGGGCTATGCCTCAGAAGTCGGGTTCGCCGTCGAACTCCTCCATTGGCTCCGGCGGCTTCAGTCCCACAGCGGACATGAACCGCCACACGCCGTCGGAGACGGCGACGCGCCCGCCCTTCGGGCCGACGGCGTATGGCGCGCCCCAATGCCCGTCCACGGCGAGCGTACAGGCGGCCTGCGCGACGAGGGGTCCGGCCACGGCCGCCAGCGACGACTGGACGCCGTCGAGCGTCGGGCGCGGCAGCACGGCCGGGTCGGTGACCGACAGCGTCTGCATGGCGGCCACCGCCCACGCCTCCGGATGTGTGCGGGCGACCGCGCCCGCGTGGGCCAGCGCCAGCGCCGAGGCGCCGTCGCCCGTCCGGCGCGCGTACGCGGCCATGTCAGCCTCGACCGGACCGGACAGTCCGAACAGTGTCGGCGAGGCGGACACGAGCGCCCACGCGCGCACGTCGGGGTTCGGGTAGCGGTCCGGCTTTCCGAACCATTCCGCCTTGTAAATGGGCGTCCATGCCAGCAGCGACCAGCGGCACGCCCAGTCCCAGGAGCCCTTGTCCATGAGCTCCGCGTACGCCATGGCCCGCTCGCACGCAAGCAGCGTCGGGTCGGTCTTGGGGGTCAGTTTGGCCCCGTTCCATTCGACGGTGATCATGCCTCGTCGGTTGCGTCCCGGTCCGGGTCGTCGGCCAGCCCGTCGGGCCTGCAGTAGCCGCGCCATTCAGGCGGGAAGTATTTGAGCCTGGCATGGGCGAGCATGGCGGTCTGGAGCTTGGTGGGCACATGGTCCGACTTGCGGTTGTTGTGCCTGGCGCACAGGTCGACCAGGTTGCGGCGGCTGGTGGCTCCGCCCTTCGCGTACGGGTACCAGTGGTCGAGCTGCTGCGCCTTGTAGCGGCACCTGAGCAGTCCGAAGAGGTACCGGTGCTCGCACCGCCCCTGGCAGCATGAGTCGATCCACGCGCGGTCGGAGTCGGTGAACAGTCGCCTCGGGTCGCGGTCGAACGGGTTGTCGGGCTTTTTCATCGGCCAGCGCAGCAGCGCGCGGACGACGAGGAGCGCGGCGAGTACTGCCAGCGCGGCCAGCGCGGGGCACGCCCAGCTGGAGAGGTCGGGCATGCGGACCGTGGGCAGGAGCCGCGTCTCGGACGCGTACTCGGGCGAGTCCGTCGCCAGTTCGCCCAGACGGCGGAACCGGTAGGCGAGCCAGACGAGCGCCGAACCAAGCGACGTGCCGGACAGGGCGCCGCCGACGTAGCAGGCGACGCGGAACCAGCGGTACGCGCCCCATAGCCGCGACAGCGTGCGCCTCACAGGAACAGCCCCACCAGTCCGTCGACGACGGTGGCGCCCACGATGAAGATGAACGCGACGCCGCAGGCCGCGCCCCACTTCTGACCCGACCTCTTCGAGTTGAACTTGTCGACCTGGCGTTTACGCTCGGGGCTCATTCGCCACCTCCTTGACGAGGTCGGCGGACTCTTGGGATTCCAGACCGAGCGAGACGAGCGCGTCCATCATAACGGCCGCGTCGCCTACATGCTTGTCGTACCAAGCGCCGACGCCCACGGGCGTCATCTCCTCCGGCGCGAAATACGGGCCGAAGGACTGGCGCATGGCCTTGAGCAGGTCGACCGACCCGGCCGGGTCGACCGGCGCGGCCGCGAGGGCGCGGTGCGCGGACAGGGCCGCGGAGCCGACGAGGCAGATGGGCGCGAGGTTCTGCCAGACGTAGACCTCGTCATCCACGGGATAGCCGCCGGGCCACACCTTGGCGACCGCGTCGGCGAGCGACGCCGCCAGCGCGTCGAACACGGGGTCGGAATCGACGGCCCCGTCGAGCCGGTCGGCGCACGCCTGCGCCTGTTCGGGCGAGTTCGGCGCCCCCTCGAGCCTCCCCCATTCCGGCATGCCGTCGCCATCCGCGCCGACCAGCCCCATGGCGTCGAGCGCGGACACGACACGCAGCTGCCATGACGCGTCGGTCTCGCCGATGTAGCGGGCGGACACCTCGCGTGGCAGGTATGGGAACGGAAGCAGGAACGCGCCCAGGAGCCTCTTGGAGTCGGCACCGTAGGCGCGCGCGGTGGGCACGGGCATGCATGAGCAGGGGGCCGCCAGAATGGCGGACGCGTCGCGGACGGGGCACGCCAGCTCCATCAGGGAGTGGGCGCGCCCGTCCGCGACGCGTGGGTCGTCGAGCCAGTAGGGCGATGTGATGTCGAGTATCCTCATGCCCTCCGGCTATGCGGTCAGCCGAGGTCCGGCGGTTTCAGCCGTCCGTCCTCCATCCGCTCCGGACCGTTCCGCCGCGCGTTCGCCCGGCTTTGGACCTCCCGGAGGAGCCGTTCGGCGTTCGGCGCGGGCTTCACCGGCTCCGCTGGTGCGGATTGTTTCGGTTCCGGCGCAGGCTTCACCAGCTTGTTCTCCTTCCTCAGCCGCGCCACGGTGTTCTTGTCGCCGTGAGCGAAGCCGTAGGAGGTCTTGGCGTGCCTGATGGACTTGGCTACCGCGTCGACGTCGGACTCGGTCGGCGCGGACACGCCGGCCGCCATTCCACGGCGGATGTTTCGCGTCGGGTCGGCGTTCCGGGCGAACCTCGCCAGATTGGCCGCCCCGGTCCTCGCGGAGCCCGCCGTGGCGCGGGTCGCGGCGCCAACCCGGTCGGAACCGGACGCGCGCGCCATGGCGGAGCGCATGGCCCAGTCGGCCCGCGCGTTCCCGGCCGCGTTGGAGACGTTGCGCGCGGCGCCGGACACACGATGCGCGGCACCGGACAGCGTGGCCTGGCGGGCCGAAGCGTTGGACCGGTGGGCCGCCACGGCCCGCTGCGCCCTGCCGGACATGTACCGGCCGAGCCGTTCGGCACGCTCGCCTGCGGACAGTTTGCTGCCGTCGGCGCGCAGGCCGGTCTTGACCGACTGCTTCAGGTTGGCCAGCTTGATGTCGCGGGCCAGCTGGGTGCTGTCGGCGGCCGCCGTGGTGGCGTGCAGCGCGGCTCCGACCTCGCGGGCCTTCGCCTTGAACGCCTTGGCTCCGGCCGCGTCCATGAGCGCCTGGTCGTGGGTCTTGTCCATCGTCTTGTCGAGCGCCTCCTCGGACGGCGGGACCGGCTCTCCGTCGGGGCCGGTGGTGGACATGGCATCCTCCAGCTCCTTGCGCTTGGCGGTGAGGGCATCGGCCTTCTCCTTGTCGGTGAGCTCGGTCTCGGGCATGGACTCGTCGAAGAAGCCGTTCTCGTCGCGTCCGGAGTCGCCGGCCGCTTGGTCGGCCTTGGAGCCGCCGCCGTCGGCGCGACCCTTCGGCCCGCCGCCCTGCCCGGAGCGCCTCGCCTTGAAGTACGCGTCGGACTGGCCTGACTGGTAGCCGCCGGCGGCTCCGGCGACGACGCCGGACCTGGCGCCGCGGCTGGCGGCGCCGGCCATGGCCGCGAGCCCGCCGCCGCCGATCCTGGCGCCGATGGCGCCGGCGGCCGCGCCCGCGACGGTTTTCAGTCCGTCGAAGGCGAATTTGCCGGACATGAGCGAGCCGATGGACGCGACCGACAGCGGGTCGCCGAGCTTCCAGACGTGGACGCACAGATACTGCAGGCCCTTGAAGAACGCGACGGGCAGGAGCGCCGCCGCGACGCCTGCGGTCATGACCATGCCGGCCGAGTTGCCGTTCGTGTCGACGAGACCCAGGAACTGGTACATGCTCGTGATGAACACGCAGCAGACGGCCGCGACGACGTTGACGAGCGCCTTGGCGCAACAGCATCCGAGCGTCTGCTTCAGCGCGTTGCCCACGGCCCGCTGCCCCTTGTCGGGCGCGAACGCGTAGATGAGCAGGCCGAGCCAGACGCCGAACGCGGCGAGCAGGTAGGCGGCGATCTGGGCGAGCATGGACACCAGTCCGAACGCCACGCCCCAGATCATGAGGTTGACGAGCCCCGACGCGGCGAACACGAGCGAGCCGCCCACGTCGGAGATCGACGACGTGCCGTGCTGCGCCTGCATGGACAGGATCGCATCCTGCCGCTGCGCGTCGGTGCCGCCGTTGTGGGTGGCGGCCAGGGCGCCCCAGCCGCTCGTCTCCCTCACGTCGAACTTCTTGATGAGCTTGCGGATCGTCTTGCCCTCGTCGGATGTGTTGACGCGGTTCGTGTCGGTTTTGAGGCTGATATGCGCGACGGGATCGTTCCATTCGTCATAGTCGACGTTGGGGTCTTTCAGCAAGTCGCATTCGGACTTTCCCGTCGCCTTGCAGATCTCATACTGGTCGGCGTCACGCGTCACGCCCTGCGAGGTCTGGGTGTCGGCCTTCTTCTTGGGTTTCGAGCCTTCGACCCACCGGCCGCGTGAGGAGTTCCACACGTAGGGTTTCACATGGACGCATGCGGTCGACGTGGCGTTGGCGCCGCAGTTCTTGTGGGCGCTGTCACCTGTGGCCTTGTCGTATTCCTTGTCGTTCGGCGTGATGGTCATCATGTCGGCCTGCGTCGAACCGCCGGGCTTGACGCCGGCGTAGGAGTACAGCACGCCCTTTTTGTCCTTGTCGGAGGTCTGGCTTTGCGCCGAAGCCGAAGTGACCGTGTATTTCGTCGAGGCGACGGTGCCCACCGCGTTCCAGGACTTGTCGTGGGCCGCGGTGGAGGTGTCGGACTTCGCCGTGTCGGGCGGGTCCTGCCCACCGATCCTGCCGCCGTTCGCGGTGGCGCCGTACACGTCGCCGGACGAGGAGCCGGTGAACACGGCCGCGCACATCTGCTTCCAGGTCGCGTTGTCGAAGCCGCGGTTCTTGCCCTGGATGGCGCCGATGAACTGCCAGCCGTTGCGCACGTTCCAGCCGTCGGAGAAGTGGCCGCACGCCTGCCACATGGTGACGACGCGGTCCATCTGCTTGGTGTAGGTGCCGTTCTCGACACCGTCCTTCGGGTCGGTGTCCTCGGTCTGCTTGCCCTCGTCGTCGATGAACGCGAGCGACGGGTGGAACGCGATCGCGTCGGCGCTGACGATGTCATGGCCGACGGACAGGTTGGTCAGGTGCGCCATGTCGGAGGCGGGCGCGCCGGCGCGGAATTCGAGCACACGGCAGAACACGTTCGACGCGTTGCGGCCGGACCCGTACTGGGCGCGGGCCCACATCCTGAGTCCCGTCTCCTCCCACATCGTGTTGATGGTGGAGATCAGGTCGGAGCCGCCGTTGATGGAGACCGAGTACTCGTCGTCGAGCTGGGCGGTGTACTTGCGGCACGACGTGTCCGACTTGTTGTCGGAGTCGGACTTCGTGGCGAACGCCTTGCCGTTGTCCTTCATGCCCATGAGCAGCGAGTGCGAGGCGCCGGTGCCGACCGTGCCGACGATGTTGGTCGCGGTCTGGGTCAGCCAGTAGGGCGTGCCCGCGGCCGCGTCGTTCGGATGGTTGGCGGACAGGGCGCCCATGGACAGGAACAGGGAGAGCCCGACGACGAGCGCCGAGCATTTGCGCATGGCCAGCCGCGACTGGTTGCGCATGACGAGCCACAGGGCCGACACCGCGACGAGCGCGACGCCCAGCGCCAGCACCGTCCATTCGGTCGTCAGCGCCGAGTATATGGACCCGACGAACGTGTTGGCCAGCGGGCCGAACTTGGCCGCGATGGCCGCGCCGGAGTCGCCGGAGGTGATCTGCACGAGGTGCGCGGTCGCGCCCCACAGGTTGTTGCCCATGGACAGGAACACGCCCGACACGTTGTTCGGGATGGATGAGAACATTCCCACGATGTAGTCGATGATCCCGTCGGTGCGCGCGGTCAGGCCGCCCGCCACATCGGACCACCGGAGCACGGGTAGGCATGGGAGCCCCCCGTCGTAGCCGCAGGAATGGATGGCCGACTGCTGCGGCGGTTCGGCCAGTATGAAGCCCGGCATCGCCTTGTATCCTTTCACGCTTTCGGATGCGAGTGCATTTCGATCAGCTCATATCCGTTCGGGCTGAACGGCTCGCCCGCGGGGAGGATGAACTCCCCGTCGAGGCTGTGCCGGTCGGCCCACATCTTCTCGATGCGCCGCTGCGTCTTCTCGCCCTCGGTCGACCGCTTCCGGTCGAACAGCACGACGGCGGCTATGGCCGCGGCGGGCACGAGCATATACGGCCACATGCCGCCGAACAGCATCTGCAGGAGCATCGCCGGGAGAAGCCCGGCGAACGCACCGCCCAGGAATATGAAGAGGGTGGACGAGCGGATGTAGTGCCGCGCGCCCACCTTGAGCTCATCCACCTGGGCGACGCGCTGCTCGCTGATCCTCGTCAGGTCGAACAGCATGGGCCCTCCGTCACTTCGTCAGGGTGTCGAAGATGTTCATGCACGCCTGGACGGGCACCGCGAGGATGGACGCCACCCACGGGATGATGGTGCTCGGCAGGATGAGGCACAGGCCGACGAGCATGAATGCGAACACCCAGATGAGCTTGATGGAGCCGGTGCCGTTGCCTCCGAACGACTGGCCTATCTGGGTCTGCGGGGCGACCTTGCGCCAGACGAGCAGGACGATGCAGCCGGCGATGATCAGTCCCCCGGCCACGGCCATGACCTTGGCGATGACATTGGAGCCGTTGCTGGTCATGGAGTTGACCGCATCGGTCACTTTGGTGTTGATGTCGTTGACAATGTTGGTCGGTGCTGCGGCCATCACCTCTCCGGCGAGGGCATACGGGAACATGAGGGGTCTCCTTTCCTTTCTCCGTACACCAGCGGTACTGCCCGGACGGCTATGCGCATAGCGCCCGGACATGGCCGGAAAAGAGAACATATGGAACAGGGAGGCCCGCGCTCGGGCCAAGGAGCGCGAGCCCGACGTGGAGGCCCAGGCGCGCAAACGCGTGCTGGAGAACATCGGCGTCAAACGGTGGGTGCCGTACGCCATCCTCGTCATCCAAGCGCTCATCCTGTATTTCGTCTTCAACCCGCTCACCACCTACACGCCGCCGAAACAGGTCGATCTGGACGAGACCGGCAAGCAGGCCGCGTACTCGGCCGTCGCCGACTGGATCGGCGACTCCGACCCGCTCGGCGCCGACGCCTCCATCATCAGCTGGGACGGCGCGAAACGCGTCGGGTCATCGGCCGCTGACAAGGGAACCAGGGCGTACCAGCACAAGCTGACCGTGCGGACCGACTACGGCTGGTGGTCGGTGGTCTGCACCGTGACCGGCGACGGCAAGACCGTCGGCCAGCCGTCCGCGTCGCGCGTCCAGGTCGACGAGGGGCGCGACGACGGACTGGGCTGGGCGGGCGCCCTGTCCGACCTATCGGCCTCGGACGCGCTGACCCGCCTGATGACGAGCTTCGGCGGCGCGCTGGCCGGGTTCGACGCGGACAAGCTGACCGTCGTGGTCGCCGACCCGGACCCGGACGCGGTGTTCCCCGTGCTCGGCCTGGGCGACGTGAAGGGCGTGACCATCGACAAGGCGTCGTACCTGAAGTCCGGCAAGGTCGACAAGGACTCGAACACGTCGGACCTGGCCGCGGTGCGCATCACCATCACGCTGGCCGCGCGGAGCGACCACGACTCGGACACGCGCATGACGTACGACGTCAAGGTGTCCGACCCCGACGGTACGCCGAAGATCCTCGCATGGGGCCCGCCGGGGTCGGGCGACACGCTCAGGAACTACTCGAACAAATGGATGGGCGACAAGGACGACATGCCCGACTACGAGGCGCAGAAACGGTCGGTCGACTCGCAGTCCGCGACCGACGCGGCCCAGTCGTCCACCAACCAGACGCAGCAGAACGCGGCCGGAACGAACTCCGGCCAGTCATCCGACGGAACCCAGGAGGAGGGGTAATGACGAACATACCGGACCTGAGACCGGTCACATTGCGGGTGACACCCGAACAACCGAAACGGGCGCCGATCCCGGACATGCCGAATTTCGGGCCCGTGCCAGCCATTCCTCTGGTCCGTCCGCCGAAAGCGCCGGCCAAGCCGAAGGTTGCTCCGAAACCGGTCTCGGCGGCCATGCCGAAGCCGACCGCCAAGCCTATGGCGGAACCCATCATCCCGAAGATCTCCGTTTCCGTGAAGCCACCGGTTGACGCAGTGAGCCCCATCGTCAAGCCGAAGGCCGTAACGCCGAAGCCGGCCGCCGGACCCGTGGTAGAGCCCACCATCCCGAAGGTCTCCGCCACGACCGCTCCCACCAGCCCGACGAAGCCGCCGGTCGCCACGGTGAGGCCCATCATCAGGCTGGGGGATATGACGCCGGAGCCGACCGCCGCACCCGCCAAATCCGTGGCGAAAACCGTCGTTGAAGCGGAACGCATGGCTCCGAAGGTCGTGCCGGAACCGCCGAGGCCGGTGTTCGCCGTGCCGGACGTGGAACCGGAGCCACATCCGGTCATCTCCCCCATGGTCGCCCTCGGCATCGGAGAACGACCTGGAATGCCGTCCACTTTGAAACCTGTCGTTCCAGGTGTCGGCGTGACATCCACTCCGGAAACCGTGGGAACGCCGCCCGTGGCCCCGAAGCCCGAGCCGGTCGCGTCCATCCCGCCGGAACCTGTGAAAACGGCCGTATCCATCCAGGCACCGAAGCCCGAACCGGCCTCACCGGAATCCACGGAAACAGTCGCATTCATTCAAGCGTCGTTCATGCCCCCGAAGCTCGAACCGGCCGCCCCGGTCGCGCCGGAACCCGCGGAAATGGCCACGCCCACCACGGTCCCAAAGCCTGAGCCGGTCGCGTCCATCCAAGCGCCGAAACCCGAACCGGTCGAAACGTCTTCGCCGGAACCCGCGAAGGAGCCCGAAGACGGAAAAGCCACCCCCCGAAGGGAGCGGCTGTGGCCGTGGCGCGTGCTGTCCGTGCTCCTGCCCATCGCGGGCGTGCCGATGGCGGCGTTCTGGTCGGAGCGCCGCCCGGAGCGGTCGCACGCCTGCCTGACGGGCTCGCTCGTCGGCCTGTCGGTCCTGTTCGTTCTGTTCACGGTCGTCACCGTGCTCGGAGTGCTCGGCATGGCCGGTTGCGTGACGCTCTAGCCCAGATACCCGCGCACCAGGTCGGACGGGTCGGTGCGCGCCAGCTCCCCCAGCTCCGGGTCGGCCCGCACCATGTCTCTGTTGCGGGCCACCGCGCGCGCCCGGTATCCCTCCTCCGGACGGAAGAGCATGGCGCGCAGCGTCTCCCGGTCGGACACATGCGTGAACCCCGAGTCGGGCGTGTCCACCGACAGCGCCGACCTCTGCGTTTCGGTCAGGTACGGGTTCTCCAGTATGTCCTCCGTGTCGGCCCACTTGGTGCGGGAGCGCAGGAGCCGGTCGGACACGGCGCGCTCCCCGCAGACGTCGTCGACGAAGCATGGGTCGTCGACCGACGCAGCCAGCCTGTCCGATGCGTTCGGGTCGTCCGGCCTCCAGTAACGAAGCACGCCGTCCAACGCATTCGCGCCGAGGTCGCCGGTCCGCGCCGCATCCATCAGCTCCTGGGCGTGCGCGTTGTTCCAGTCCGGGTCGCCGAGGGTCCGCGCCTCGAGCGCCTGCGCCTCATCCGAAACGAAGAAGCGAACGCCCGGGTCGAGCGAGTCGAGGTACCGCGCCACGGCGCACGGGTCGGACTCGTCGAGGTCTTTGATTTCATCCCCCATCCGGTCGTCCAAGTCGGATGCGTCCGAACCGCCGGCCTCCTCCTTGGCGAACCGGCCTCCGGTGGGGATTCCCTTCGGTTCGCGCCTTCTGTCGTCGGTCATGATGAATGCTCCTTCCTCCAGTGCGCTCCGTACTGATATGCGGGACGCATACGTCCTGGCATGACCGAAACGAACGAAACGAACGAACCAGACCTCTGCGAGCGCTGCGGGGATCCGTTGCCGTCCGACGGCGGCTCCGAGTGCGCGCAATGCCACCGGGCGGTGTGTGGGAACTGCGCCAGCCGGTGCGCCTATTGCGGCGCCTTCTGCGCCGGATGCCAGACGTGGTCGTGCCGCGTGGAGCTGACTGATCGTTTCGGCCGGGCGTACTGTCCGGCATGCCTGTCCGACCTCGAGGGGGACGGGCGCTTCGTCGATTGCGACCGTGATTGCGACACGCTCGACGATCTCATCGCCATCCTGCGCGAGCTGCGCCACGCGCGCGGCGACCTGCCCGTGGCGGTCACCCCCAGCGGGAACGCCTCCGCGTCCGACGGCCTCTGGGTCACCGATGCGTTCGACAAAGACTCCGACGGACAGCTTGTCTTCGTGGGCGAGGGCAGGGGCGGCACGGCCATCCTGCTTCCCGCCCAGGCCTGATCCTAGTTGTAATTCCCGGCCACGCACTGCGAGAGCACGGATACCGTCTGCTGCTTCTCGCGGGGCGTCATCGTCAGCCCCCACTTCGACTTGATCGTCGCGCGCTTCGCCATGTAGTCGCACCGGTACGCCTTGTTGTCGGGCATCCAGATGTCGGGCGCGCCCGAGTTCTGCGAGCGGTACAGAGACGTGCCGTTGGCGTCGAGCCCAGAGCCCTTCGCCATGTTCGCCGGCCCGTCGGAGGCGAGCAGCACGTCCGTGCTGTTCGCGTATTGGATGCGTTTCGTCTGGTCCCAGTCGCGGGCGCCCGATTCCCACGCATCGAGCAGGGCGACCACATGGTCGATCTGCACGGCCGAACTGGTGTTCCGGCCGCGCCTGAATTGGATTGTCTGCCCCGTGTACGGGTCAGACAGCGTGCCCGACGTGACCTGGCACTTGGGGTTTTTGACGGCGCCCTTCAGGTCGCGGGCGAGGATGGTGTCGCGCGTGGTCGCGGACCCGCACCCGTTGGAGGCCCAGCCGCCGAAGTACCTCTCCCTGTCGTAGCCGCCCGGCCGCGCCTTCGCCGTCTTGATGGTGTTCGTCGCGTCGAGCCCGGCCTGCCAGACGGCGGGGTCGGAACCCCAGGAGCCGGTCGCGGCCTTCGTATCCGTTTTCGGAGTCGTGTCCGTCTTCGGGGTCGTGTCCGTTTTCATCGTTCCATCCGCCTTCGGCGCGGCCACGGAGCCGGAGCCGTCCAGCCCGAGCAGCTCCCAGATGGACTTCCGGTCCGGATTGTCCGGCAACTGGGACTTGTCCTGCCCCTGGACGACCTTGTCGGTCGTCGTGTGCGAGCCGATGCCAATGACGTCGGACACGATGTTCCACCCGCCGCTCGACACGAGCGCCACCATGGCGATCGACGCGAGCAGGAGGGTCGCCAGCATGGACACGAGGCCGCGCCAGCCGTGGTTGTCGTCACCCTTCATAGTCACGCCACCGGCACGTAGAACGGCGCCTGGATCAGGTTCAGGAACCAGTTGACCACCGGGCCCGACGAGCTCAGGTCGATGCCGAGTGCGCCGAGGAACCCGATGACGAGCACCAGCGCGGCCCACAGGGCGATCGCCCTCAGCGCGTAGTTCATGGCCCCCATCATGCGGCTGAACGCGAAGCCCAGCAGGAAAGCGACGACGAGGAACGCGATGGATATTGACAGCGTCGCCGGGCTCAGCACGTTCGCCCAGAACGCGCGCCATCCGGTCACGGCGAGATTCGAAATGCTCATGGCGACGGGCTATGCGCCGGGACGCAAGGTCCGGGATATGAGACATGCGAAACCATCACGCCGCTACGCGCGCCGCCGCGTCGCGGACATCCTGCTCGAACCGGACCGCTCCACCTCGCTGTGGCGCAACCGCATGGGGCGGCTCTACCTCGCCGCGCCGCACGGCAGGACCTCGCTCGTGCTGGGTCCGTCCGCCCGGCTCAAGGCGCCGGACTCGATGGCGTGGGGGCTGTACCACGAGGCCGACCAGCCGGGCGTTCCCTGGCTCAACGGCCCCGACGGGCTCGTCCGGCTCGAGACCCGGCCCGCGTCGCTCATCGACGCGTACGGGCCGTGGGTCCGCCTCAACCCGCGCATAGGCGCGCGCATGTGACCGTCACCCAACATCTTCTGCTGTTCGCCGTCTGCGCCATCGGCGCGTACCCCACCCTGCTCGCTTCCGAACTGTGGACGCGGATCGGGCTGAGCGAGGCCGAGCACGGCAACGCGTGGCGCGTCCGCCTCTGCCTTGCCCTCCACTACCTGGCCGGCGCGCTGTCCGCCATCCTGCTCTTCGGCGGGCTGTTCGAGGCCGGCCGCGTCGCCCTCGCCGCGTTCGGCCTCGTATAGCGGAGATCGGAAAAGGAAGGAGCCGAACGTGACCGCAAAAATTCATGCCCCGCGCTTCAGCGCCGGGGTTCACAGCCCCGGGACGCATAGACAGGCTTAAGGGAGGTGGTTCACGGTGAGTCAGAAGGTCTGCATCAATAACGTTGGACATAGCGGCGCGAGCGTCTTCCTCGGCGTGGATCACTGCGGCAACCCCCGCTGGACCAGGAATCCCGAGCGCATCATGGTATGGCTGTGCGACGGATGGCGCACCCGATTCAACCAAAGGCGCGAACAGCGCCCGCACAACGTGCCCGTCAAAGACGAGGCCGGCGGGATCGTCGATTGGCGCAAGGAGCCTTTGGGTGGTCCCGACGTGGCCGATTTGCTCCCGGACAAGGAGGCCCGTCTTCAATATTCGTGGATGGCGGGGATTCCGGCGCCCATATTGTCATCCACTGACAGGATCGAGAATACCGAATGGTCCGCCGGACTCAAACGAAAGAAGACCGTCGGAGGCCGCGTTCCCGGTTTCAAGTCGCGCCATCGCGGTCTGGGCTTTGTCTGCTGGCGCAACAAGACCAAGACGGGCAACGCCATCTTCCGGAAGACCGGCCGTAAGTCCGGTGTGGTCGTCATCGCCGGCATGAACCCGACGCGATGGCGCAGGCCGGGAGAAAAACTCCACTGGCGCGTCATCATCCATGTGCGTGTCAGCCAGCCGATACGGCCCTATACCAGCGTCCATGTCGACTGGACCCATAAGAGCCTTACGTTCACCAACATGCCCCTGCCGTCGCCGAGAACCGGCGATGGCATGATCGGTCTGGACCGTGGCTGCGTGCATACGCTGGCTTTGTCCGATGGGACCTTCATGGACATGCCCAAGCCATCGAAGGCCGAGCTGAAGCGGCTAAGGTATCTCCAGCGCCGGATGTCCCGGCAGGACCGTGTCAACGAGGCAAGGGGCGGCAGGACCGCCAAATTCGCCTCCAAGCGGCGGAGGAGGACCTTGTCCGAGTTCAACGCCTTGCAGGGTCGCATCGTCCGGCGTCGGAACGACTGGATCGAGAAGACCACGACAAGGCTCGCCCGAGAGAACGTCCTTGTCGCCCTGGAGGACCTGGACGTCCAAGCCATGACGAAGCGCCCGAAGCCGAAGCCTGATTCAGCCAAGCCGGGGCATTACCTGCCCAACGGAGCCAAAGCCAAGGCCGGACTCAACCGATCGATACTGAGCAACAATTGGAGCCGTCTGATGAAACGGCTCAAGGACAAAATGGACGCCAACGGCGGAAACCTTGTCATCGTCCCCGCCGCCTATACCAGCCAAGCCTGCCATCAGTGCGGTCACGTCGCATCGGAGAACCGTGATAGCCAAGCGGTCTTCCATTGCGTCGAATGCGGGTATGAGGCGAACGCGGACATCAACGCGGCCATGAACATACTGGGCCGCGCTTTAAGTGAAAACGGGCGGGGGCACCGCCTCGGACGTGGAGGGCCGCGTTGGCGGCCCTGTGAAGCGTCAACCCCCTCAACCCAGGCCGGAAGTTCCTTTGGAGTCCGGGCTGTGAAGGGAATCTCCGCGGCTAAAGCCGGGGGGAGGATGTCAACGACATGACGGGCAGGAGACGCGAACCCAAGGGACTGCCGACCGGAGGCCGGTTCGCACGGGAGGACGGCGCCGCATCCGACGCCTCCGACCTCAAGAAGACGCGCCCCGTGCTGCGCGCCGCCTCCATCGACGACATCGCGGCCGCCGCCAGACTCGGCCGGAGCCTCGGCTCCGGGACACGCAGGCGCCCCGCCGTCGTCGTCACCTACCCGCTCGCCCTGCCACTCGGCGAACTGTTCGCCGCGCTCGACGGCACCGTCGACGCGTACGTGGTCCGCAACCCGCTGGCCGCCGACGAGCTGTTCCGCGCCGCCGGTCCCGGTCGCTCCGCATGGGGCGGCGCCATCGCCACCTGGCGGGGGCGCGAACGGTACGTGTGGAAACCCGGCCACGCCAACCCGTCCGCCATCGCCGACTGGCTCGGAGTGAACCGCGACGACCCCGCCGGCGTCTACGAACGCATCGCCGCGCCCGTCGTCAAAGACCGCCGCATCGCCGTCGCACCCGCCGCGATCAGGCCACATGGAACCAACACACCCGCCCGCCTCGACGCCGACGTCCGCGCCGCATGGAAGGCCAGCATGCCCGCCGCTGACCTCGACGCGCACCCGCTGCCCGATTCCTGGAACTACGCCGACGGCTTCGCCATACCCCGCGACGCGCCACGCTCCAAAGCCGCCGGCGCCATGGCCGACGCCCTCAGCGGGCTCGATCGGCTCCGCCGTGGCCGCCAGCTCCACCAACTGCGCGAATCCGTCGGCGGCAAGTCCGCCATCCGCCGCACCCCGACCGGCGGCATCATCTGGCGCAGCCGCGTCGACAACTCCCCCAACCCATGGGTGCTCCACTACGCGCGCGAGGCCGACGGCTCCATCACGTTCCTGTCCATCGAACGGCACAACGACCTCGAGGGCGAGCATTGACGGCTCCGAAGCGTCATGCCGGAAAACGAAAAAGCCGAAACCAAAAAGAGCGGGAAAGAAAAAGCGATCAAAAACCTGGAGCCAAAAAAGACGAGACGAGAAAAACCAAAAGACCGAAACCAAAACCAGCCCAGACATATCCCCCAAACCAAAGCCATATAGCGGACCAAAAATATTCCAAGCAAGAACGAAAAACAAGCCATATCGGAACCTTAGAAATATCCCAAGCAAAAAGACAAAGCAGACAGACAAGACAAAAATACAACCTCCATAACCCGACTTTCGCATCCCCGGAGGGCGCCGACCGAGAAAAGCGGGGTCCGCGAACAGGGTTTCCACGCCTCCGGGCGCATAGACGGACGGCATGCAGACATTCGAATGCTCATATCCGCCGCGGGTCAGGTCCGGTGGCGAGATGATAGACTTCCACCCCGAATCCGACGCGTCCCACCGGAGGCTCCTCGACCGCATGATCGACAAGTACCGGTCCAGCCATCCCGACGCCTCGGACGCCCAGCTCGACTCCATCGACGCGGAACGCCACATCGCCGTCCTCGTCGACCGGACCGTCACCGTCGTCGAACAGGGCGACCGCAACCGGCTACCGCTGCGGCTGGCCGCATCCGAATGCTCGCCGTCCGCCGGACCCAAGGTCGCCGAACGCTACGAGAAGCGCTACCCCGGATTCTACCTGACCGAATTCCACCCCTACTCGGGCAAGGCGCTGCTCGAACGCATGACCGACAAGCAGGCCACCGCCCGCGGCATCCTCGCCGGCAACCTCAAAATCAAACCATGGGATGTGCGCGTCACCCCCACCAAGGAGGGCGGCTGGAGCTGCAAGCTCGACCAGACCATCATCTACCAGCCCGACAAGATGGACAAGTCCATCCAGCAGGCGTGCGAGCAGATCGGCCACCTCGGCTGGTGGTTCGAGGCCGACGCGAAGACCGGAATCATCGTCATGCATCCCGGCGAGCCCGCCAACTTCGAGCCCGTCCACCCGCTGCCGCCGGATACGCTCGGCGCGCCGGAGAACATGCGCCGCACACCGTTCGGCGTCCTGTTGCCCCGGGCGGGTGGCCTGCCGTTCGACCCTGCGTCCATCGACTGGAAGGAGGGGTCGTTCCTCCTCATCGGCGGCGAGGGCGGCTCCGGCAAGTCCGTGTTCACCAACGTGGTGCTCGCCGAACAGATCGCGCAGGGCGTCGAGCTGACCATCGTCGACACGAAGTCCAAGTCGACCGACTACTTCTGGTGCCGGCCATGGGTCAAGTACTGGGGCTGCGAGTCCATCGTCCAGGCGGCAGGCTGCCTCAACCACCTCGTCTGGGAGATGGAGCATGGCGAACGCGCCAAGGCCTGGTCCGAGAACGCGTGGCAGTCCTGGTACGACATCCCCGACTGGGCCAAGAGAAAATTCCCCATCCACGTCATCGTCATCGACGAGTACGCGTCGCTCGTCGACGAGGCGCAGATGTGCAAGAGCGTGCCGAATCCGGAGAAGACGCTGCCGCCCGTGCTCCAGCAGGCGTACAAGGGATACGCCGAGTATCTGATCCGGTACGACGTCATCCGCATCCTGCGCCTGGCCCGCTTCATGGGCTACCGGCTCATCCTCGCGTCGCAGACCGTCAGCCAGGCATCGGGCTTGCCGCCGAACATCCGCGACCTGTTCACCCACCGCGTCGCCATGGGCCCGAACCCGTCCGAATCGCTCGAGAAGGGCGTGTTCCACGACCTAGCCGGCATGCCGACGGTGCCTGCGAACGTCATCGACTCGGGCAACTCGAAGGGCGTGGGCCGCGCCGAACTGGCCGGCATGACCGGCTGCGTCTTCAAGACGTACTGGGCGGGACGCGACGGCATGGTCGACACGGAGGTGTTCGGCCACATGCTTGCCGACAAGGTCGGCCTGCCCAACTGGTGCGACCGCGACAGGTACTTCAACACGATCGCCAAGCACACGGCCGACGACCCCATCGACGCGGAGTACATGCACGAGCTGACGAACCGCATCGCCATCGGCGAGGCGAAGGCCATCGCGTCGGACCCGATCCTCCAAGCGTTGAAGGACGCGTGGGACGAGTCGGAGATGAACTTCGGCGGATCGGCCGACGAGGCCCCCGCCAAGCCGGCGGCCAACGCGGCGGGCGTCGCTCCGCCTGCCCCCGCTCCCGCCGGGACCGGCGCCCAGCTCATGGACGCGTCCCAGCTCGCCGACCTGATGGGCGGACGCGGCTAGGATCCATCCCTAATACGAACAGCCCGACGTCGACGCGGGCCGTGCGTCCATGTCGCCGTAACCCAGGTCGGCCTACCGAAGCCACGCGCCCGCGCGACGCATAGCCATGCGGCATGGGCAACAAGACGCTTGACGCCGCGCGCGCGGCGAGGCTTGACGAATTCCACACGCGCTACGGAGACGCCCTCGCCGGGCTGGAGCCGTTCAGGGACCGGCTGGCCGGCGCGGACATCCTGCTCGACACGAACGACGGCGACTGGAGCGCGTTCTGGCGCGTTCTATCCGACCGGTTCGACGAGTGGCACATCGGGCGCGTCCGCTCCGTGTCGTGGGATCCCAACTGGGACACGCTGTTCGCCTCCGACGACGGCGGCGGGCGCGTGTTCGAGCGGACGCGCCACGGCGTCACGGAACGCCGCCTGGCGTGCGCGGGGTCGATCGACGACAACGAGGTGCTCGCCATGGCGCACGAGGCGGACCTGGTCGTCGGCAACCCGCCGTTCAGCCGTATGTCCGACTACCTGCCCAACCGGGCGGACGCGGACCTGCTGTGCCTGGGGCCGCTCACCGCGGCCGCCTACCGGCCGGTGTTCCCGCTCGTGCTGTCGGGGCGGCTCCACATCGCGTCCGGCAACCGTGGGTCCATGTTCTTCTCCAGTCCTGCCGCCGTCGCGGCTCAACCCGTCCGCCCTGACCCGCGACGGCCTGGTCCAGGTCAGGGGCGTCGTCTGGTACACGACCCTGCCTGGAGAGCCACCGACGTACACGCCGACGCACCGGTACTCGCCGGAGAGCAATCCGTCCTATGACGGCCTGCGCGACGTGGCCGAGGCGGCCTCGTCGGCGCTGGTGCCGTGCGACCGGACCGGGTACATCGGCGCGCCGATCAGCGTTCTCGCCAAATGGCCGGAGGGTTACCGTCTGGCCGGCATGTTCCCGAACTTCCTGCCCCGGGGCTGGGGGCGCGTTAACGCGGCCGTCGGCGGGCGGCCGACGTTCCGGCGTCTGCTGCTGGAGAAACCGGGCCGCAACGCATAGCCCTTGGCATGGGCAACAACCAACTATCGGCCGCCAAGAAGGCCAAGAACGACGAGTTCTACACACGAATGCCGGACATCGAGAACGAGCTGAGGCACTACGCGGATCATTTCAAAGGCAAGGTTGTCCTGTGCAACTGCGACGACCCCTACGAGTCGAACTTCTTCAAGTACTTCGCCCTGAACTTCAACCATCTGGGCTTGAGGAAGCTGATTGCGACGAGCTACTGCGGCTCGCCCGTCGCCGGAGGCGAGTACCAGCCATCCCTGTTCGACGACGACATGAACGCCGATACCGGACGCCACCGCCACGCATACAAGGCCATCGTCACCCACGTGGAGGATACGACCGGTGACGGCGGGGTGGACATGCTGGATGTGAAGAACCTGCTCGGCGCCCCGGGCAACGAGGTGTCGGAGCTCCACGGGGACGGGGAATACGGTGCTGGGGACTTCAGGTCGCACGAATGCCTCGACCTATTGGACGAGGCGGACGTGGTTGTGACCAATCCGCCGTTCTCGCTGTTCCGCGAGTACATGGCTACGCTGATGGAGCATGACAAGAGATTCGTCGTCATCGGCAATCAGAACGCCATAGGTTACAAGGAGATTTTCCCGTTGTTGCGAAACAACGAGCTATGGCTGGGATACGGCAAGGTCAAGGAGTTCATGGTCCCCTCATCCGACCATCCCGACCGAGACAACGTCGCCGTCGGAGCCGACGGCAAGGCAATCGCCAAATTCGGCAACATCTGCTGGTACACCAACCTGGACATCACCAAGCGCCACGAGGACCTGCTCCTCTACCGCCGCTACAAGGGCCATGAGACCGACTACCCGAAGTACGACAACTACGACGCCATCGAGGTGTCGAAGGTGGCCGACATCCCCGAGGATTACTACGGCGTGATGGGCGTGCCCATCACGTTCATGGACAAGTACAATCCGGAGCAGTTCGAGATCATCGGCTGCTCGGAAAGCGAGGGCCGCGGCTTCTCCAATGGCCTGTGGGATCCGGCGTCGAAAACCGCACAACCAATCATCGACGAGCATAAGGTCTATAAGCGCCTGTTCATCCGCCGCAAGGAGGCATCCAATTGAACGTCGAACCCATCACCGTCGCGGTGCGCGACCTGAGCCAAGGCTACACGGACGATGCGGTCGGGGGCGTGACCGCCTACGGCGGCGACCTGGACGTGCGCCCGCCCTACCAGCGCGAGTTCGTCTACCGGGACGACCGGCGCGACGAGGTGGTGCGCACCATACTCAAGGGGCTCCCGCTGAACGTCATGTACTGGGTGGACCGGGGATCCGACGCGCGGCCGCGCTACGAGGTCATGGACGGCCAGCAGCGCACCATCAGCGTCTGCTCCTACGTGGCCGGACAGTACAGCCTCGACGGGCGGTTCTTCTTCAACCTGCCCCGCGACGTCAAGGAGCGTATCCTCGGCTACCCGCTGACCGTGTACGTGTGCTCCGGCACCGAGTCGGAGAAGCTCGACTGGTTCCGCATCGTCAACATCGCCGGCGTCCAGCTGAACGACCAGGAGCTGCTGAACGCCGTATACGCGGACCCATGGGTCACGGACGCCCGCGCCCGCTTCAGCAAGCCGGGCGGCCCCGCGGTCCAGGTGGGCGGCGACTGGCTGAAGGGCTCGGTCATCCGGCAGGATTATCTGGCCACCGTGCTCGGCTGGGCGGCCGCACGGCACGGCGCGAGCGTCGAGGACTACATGGGCACACACCAGCACGACCCGACCGCGCAGGCGCTGTGGAGCTACTTCCGGTCCGTGCTCGACTGGGCGCAGGCCGTGTTCCCCGTCTACCGGCGGGAGATGAAGGGCCTGCCATGGGGTCCCATGTACGATACGAACCGGGACCGTACCGACCTGGACCCGAACGCGCTTGAGGCCCGCGTCCAAGAGCTGATGGCCGACGAGGACGTGACCCGCAAGAGCGGCGTCTACCGGTATCTGCTCGACGGCGACGAGCGGAGACTCAGCATCCGGGCGTTCGACAAACGCACCCAGCGCGCCGCCTACGAAACCCAAGGGCATCGGTGCGCCGTGTGCGGCGGCGAGTTCGGCCTGGCGGACATGCATGCGGACCACATCGTCCCGTGGAGCCGGGGTGGGCACACCGTGCCGGACAATTGCCAGATGCTGTGCCGGGACTGCAATCTGAAGAAGGGGGCGCAGGCGTGACCAAACCCTACGCGGTCAGGTTCGACATCTCGGACCAATGGTTCATGTCCACCATCGACTCCGACAGCGTCGACGCGCGCGCCCGCGCCCGCCGACGACTGCGCCGCTGGGGGCGCGGCGTGTGGCGGGACGCCATCGCCCAAGGCGCCCGCCTCGTCGACCGGTTCTGCATGGTCGTCGCCATCGGCGGCCGGACCGAATCGCCAGTGCTCGCCTGCGAGACGCTGAAGCCGCTCGTCGACGCGGGCACCGACGAGGGCCTGTGGGCCGACGACAACCCGTTCCACCGCGTCGCCACGCTCTACATGCGCGACCCGACGGAGGCTCCGCCCGGCCGGACCCGCATCTCCATCGCGGTCATTCCGTTGGAGCCGTCCGGCTCCATGCCCGGCGAGGTGGTGTCGCGCGTCCCGGGCGCTCTCGCCGCGCCCGTCAGCCTGTCCATCCCCGACCGGGACTGGCTGACCAGCAACATGCGACTGCCCGTCGGACAGCGCAAGGTCCGCCAGACGCGCGTCATGCGCGCGGCCGCCCGCCAATGGCGGGGCAAGGCGCTCGGCGTGGACTGCGCGGTCATGTGCGGCGTCCGCTACCCCGACTCGCGCGCCCGCTGGGTCGGCGACCCGGATAACACCGCCGAGACGGCGACGGCCATGTGGGGCGCGGGCGTCGCGCTCGGCTCCGTCCCCGCCGACCCGTCGCTGTTTGGCTTCTACCTGCTCGCCGGGCAGTCGGCGCCGCACACGCACGACATGGGCCTATTGGCCTTCACCGTCCCCCACGGGTTCAACTGGATGGATGCCCTGCTCGCCTGAATCGAGCACGTCGCGGGCGAACGCGTCGGCGTCGTCGACGACGTGCACGCGCACGCCCCGCCGGGCGAGCTTCGCATGGAACGCGACCTGGGACGGGCGAGGTTTGCCGCCGGGACGCTTCAGTTCGACCAGGTAGATCCTCCCGCCCGGCATGACGACGATGCGGTCGGGCACGCCGACAGTCCCCGGGCTCGTCCATTTCAGGCACAATCCGTCCCGGCGCCGGACCAGATCGACCAGCCGGCGCTCCACGTTCCTCTCGCGTTCCACCATGCCGGACGGGTATGCGTCCGCTGGGCGCATAGGGAGGAGCCGTCATGACAGATACGAAGAAAGGACCGTCACTTATGACGAAGGCAGACAAAGCGCTCGCCTCCATGCTGGCCGCCGCCACGCTCGTCGGCGGCGTCGCCCCGGCCGCGCTCGCCGACGACCAGACGCCCGCGCCCAATCCGGATTCGGGGACCACCGCACCGATCACCACCGACAGGCTCGACAAAACCATCGAGAACGCCCATGCCGTCGACCTGACGCGCAACTGGACCAAGACGACCAAGGATGCGTTCGACACCGCGCTCACGAACGCGAACAACGTGAAGTCGAACTCGACCGCCACCCAGACCGACATCGACGAAGCGACCGTCGCGCTCGAGACCGCCATCGGCAATCTGACCACCACCGAGCGCGAGGCGCTCAAGGCGGCCAAGGCGGATGCCGCCAAGTACCGGGAGTCCGACTACACGGCCGACTCGTACGATCCGTTGAAGGACCTGCTCGGGCAGGCCGACCCGACCGACGACAAGGTCGGCGACACCGACGCCCAAAGCCGCGCGGACGCCATCAAGGCCGCCGAAAAGGAGCTCGTCGCGCAGTCGTACGCCGACCTGAACGAGACCATCGCCAAGGCCGACGCGGAGGACGCAAGGAACCTGACCTACCCGAAGCAGGCCGACCGCAAGTTCTACGCGGCACGCATGGACGCCAAGACCGCGCTGGGCGAGCCGGCCGACGCATCCAACGCGACCGTCAAGGCGCGTTCCGCCGCCCAGACGGCGCTGACCGTCGCCTACAACGCGGTCAGGGGCCAGTCGGCCGAACAGAAGGACTTCGGAGACGCGCTCGCCAAGGCGAAGGCGAAGGACCTGTCCAAATACGATGACGCGGACGGACTCAGGACCGCCATCGAACAGGCCGACGGACTTGACGTGGACACCGCCGACGCGGCCGCGTTCAAGGCCGCGACCAAGGCGCTCGAGGACGGCATCCCGCAATTGACCGTCAACGGCTGGACCGTCGGCGGCACCGCTCTGACCCGCGACGCGGACGGCTCGTTCTCCGTCGATCTCGGCGAGGCCGACAGGCTGCCCGAGCTGAAAGCGACCGGCTCCGACGGCACCACCGTCACGCTCAAGGACAACAAGGGTGTCTTCACGCAGGGCGGCGACAAGCTCGGCAATGGCACGGTCCGCCACACCCTGACCGGCACGACCGAGAAGGGCAGGGCCATCACCGTGACCGTCGACGTCAGGGCCGGCTCCGAGACCACCGCCTCCATGGACGGCGGCGACCCGGTGTCCTTCAAACAGGTCGATGGCGTATGGACCGCCGCGATCAGCGGCGACAACAAGCTCGGCTCGGCCGCCAAGGCCGACGGCTCCGTCGCCGACGTGACCGCGTGGGCGCACGAGGTCGCCATGTCCGACGGCACCAAACTGGAACGCACCCTGGGCGAGGTGGCGAAGACCACCGCCGACGGCAAGACCACCTGGGTCCGCGCCATCACCTACACCGGCGTCACGTCGGCCGGCGCGCATGTCGCCGTGACGGTGAACGCCTCCCACACGTACGACTCGACCAGCGAGCTCAAGGTCACGGCCACCGACGCCCAGTCGGCCACGCCGCGCGACGTGCTCGACGTGAAGGGCGACGTCGCCGACCTGAAGGACTCGTACACGTCCGACACACAGGACCACGACCGCATCGGCGACGCGTACAAGGCGTCCCTGACCGGCTCGGCCGACGCGGTGTCCAAGGATCCGGGCGTGTCCGTCACGTACGGCATCGGCGCGAACGGCGCCCGCATGTTCCACATCAAGTACCGCACGCTCGTGCTGAAGGGCACGGTGCTGGCCGCCACCGACAAGACCGTCGACGTGACCGTGCCGTTCGCCGCGCCGAAGCGCGAGGCGTCCAATCCGGACGCGAGGCTCGACGGCTTCGACATCAAGGGCGACGCCACGCTCGACCCGGCGTTCGACCCCGATGTGCTCGACTACACCATCCACCTGAAGGCCGACCAGCATGTGTCCGTCGCGCCGAGGACCCGCGCGGGCACCAAGGCGGTGGCGGGCGACGTGAGCCAGACGGCGTTCACCACCGTCCAGTCGTGGACCGTGACGGCCGACTCCGGCCAGTCGCGCGTCTACACGGTGACCGCCGTCCGCGACCACACCGAGCAGACCGCCGACGAGAAGTTCACGCCGAACGATCCGGTCGGCATGGTGTCCAAGGACCCGAACCCGTCCGAGACGAACACCAAGCTGAGGAGCTGGGGCTACACGCTTGACGGGAAGTACACGGCCGTCGACTCCGACACGTTCCAGATCCCCGAGGGCGGCACGCTCGCCTACGAGTCGTACGAGGGTCAGGCCGTCAACGCGACCGGCGTCCGCTCGCACGGCATGACCTGGGACTACGACGTATCCGTGCTGGCCGCCGACCATGAGACGTACGGCTCCACCACCCTGCACGTCACGTACATCACCGCCGAGACGAATGCCGCGTACCTGACCGGCATCAAGGTCGACGGCAAGGCCATCGACGGGTTCGACCCGTCGAAGACCGAGTATTCCGTCCAGGTGGCCGACCCGACCCGGTACGTCGTCACCCCGCAGTTCGACAAGATGACCGGCATGAGCGTGTCCACCCACAAGACCGACTCCGAGGCCGTCGTCACCGCGACCAGCGCCGACGGGCTGGAGAAGGCCGTGTACACGGTGCATGTATCCAAGGCGCCGCTGCTGGCCTCGACCGGCGTGCGCGCGGGCATCGCGGCCGTCGCGGGCGCCGTTCTCGCGGCCATCGCCGCCGCGCTCGGACTGGCCTCTCGCCGCAAGGGAAAGGCGGAGCAGGAGGACGAGCCGGCCGAGACGGACGGCAAGACCAAGACCGAGTGACGCCGGTCCCATGGGCGGAAAGAGGGGCGCGGGAGCCGATTCCCGCGCCCCTCTTTCCGTCGCGACGCATTCCGAAGGGAAACGGACCGGAACGGAATGAAAGGGGTGCCGGAACATGGCTCAGGGCAGGAAGGGATACAGGCTCGTCGCGGGGAGCGGCAAGGCGGCGCGCATGCTCGCCGAAAGCGCGGACAGGAACGGGGTCCTCGCCGTGCTGGACGCGCTCGCGTCGGGCGTGCTCGCCATACCGGACGCGGACCCGGACGGGATGCGCCTCACGCTGTACAGGAACGGCATGGTCGCCGGCCAATCCGACTACCCGGGCGTGCTCGCCGTCCAGCTGCGCGCCATGCCCGAGCGGCCCGCCCCTCCAACGCCGGCTGACGACGACCCGCTCGGACTGTTCGGTCCCGACGGGTCGGAGGACGGGCCGGGACCGAACACGCACACGTTTAACGACGCGACCATCGCCCCGTCCAGCGCGGCCGCTTGGCAGCCGCTCGTCGACATGGGGTTCAAGGGGCGGGCGACGACGCTGGCCGCCCTCAAGGCGCTGCGCCTCATGCGCGAGCGTGGCCGCGACTGGTCGCGCGGCGTCAGCCAGGCCAGCTTCAACGACCATACGGCCGACATCGCGCTCGCCCGCACCCTCGACCCGGCCGCATTCAACGCGCAGACCGGCACGGCGATGCGGATCTCCAAGGGCCTGCCGCTCGCCCCGGGCGCGCTCGCCGCGCTCCTGTGCGAGGCCGACGCGCATGACTACGACTGGGACGACTTCGCCAAGAAGCTCGCCGCCCCGCCGAAGCGCGGGCCGCTGGCGCGCGCCGTGCGCGCCCTGCGCCGTTACCGCCAGCCGGGCGCGCTGAAGCGCAACCTGCGCCGCCAAGAGCTCATCCTCGACGGACTGTTCGCCGCGTACCTCGGAGCCCCAGAGGAGGTGCCGCTCGACTTCGACGACGGTGCGCAGGTCAAGGGACTGCCGTGGGAGCGCTGAGGTCGTACCAGGCGGACGCGGCCGGCTTCGCGCTGGACGCGCTGTCGGAGCGCGGCGGCGCCGGCCTGTTCCTCGACATGGGGCTGGGCAAGACGCTCACCTCGATCGCCGTCATGGACGTGCTGCACGAGGCCGACCCGTCCATGAGATTCCTTGTCGTGGCCCCGCCGCTGATCGCCAAGTACTCGTGGCCGGACGAGCTGGCCAAATGGTCGGGCCTGCATTCGCTCGACTGGACGGTGCTCGACGGGAGCCCGAGGAAACGGCTGGAAAAGCTGGAGTCCGGCGCGGCCGTCACCGTGGTCAGCCAGGGCCTACTCAAATGGCTTGACGACAACGTGGACCGCTGGCCGTGGCGGCTGTGGGTCGTCGACGAGCTGTCCGGCTACAAGAACCCGGGCTCGGTCCGGTTCCGCGTGCTGAAGGCGCGCCGCGCCAACCTGAACGCGCACCCGCTGCCGAGCGGCGGTCGCTCCCGCACGGCCGGCCCGAAGGCGCGGGTGCTCGGACTGACCGGCACGCCCGCCACGAAAAACCTGCTCGACCTGTGGGCGCAGATGTACCTGCTCGACGGCGGAGCCACGCTGGGGCCGACCATGTCCGGCTACCGCGACGAGTGGTTCAGGCCGACGCGCGTGATACAGGGCCCGTACGGCCCGCAGGCCGTCGAATGGGAGCCGCGCGCCGGGGCGCGGCGCGCGATACTCGGAGCCGTCGCGCCCGAATGCATGTCCATGCGCGCCTCGGACAAACTGCCCGACCTGCCGCCGTTGGTCGAGCAGGACCATTGGCTCGACATGCCGAAGGCGACGCGCCGGACGTATTCGAAGATCCGCCGTGACCTGGCCGTCCGGCTCGACGACGGGCAGGAGGTGACGGCCGCGAACGCGGGCGTGCTGACTGGCAAGCTGAGCCAGCTCGCCACCGGATGCCTGTACCCGGACCCAGACGACCCGACCGGCGTCGTGGAGCATATGGACGACGCCAAACTGGACGAGCTGACCGCCATCAGGGAGTCGTCTGACGGGCAGCTGCTGGTGTTCTACCGGTTCAAGGACGAGCTGGAGCGCATGCGCGCCCGCTTCGGGTCCGACCTGCATGAGGTGCACGAGCCGGACATCGTCGCCCGTTGGAACCGCGGGGAGGTTCCGATGCTGGCCGCCCACCCGCTGAGCGCGAAGTTCGGGCTGAACCTCCAGGAGGGCGGCCATGAGGTCGTGTGGACGACGCTGCCGTGGAGCCTCGACGACTATTCGCAGGCGAACGCCCGCCTGAACAGGTCGGGGCAGCGGGACACGGTGGTCGTCCACCGGCTCGTGGAGCGCGGCACCGTCGACGAGCGCATCCTCGACGTACTGGCCGAAAGGGCCTCGCTCCACGATTCGGTCATGGCGGCGCTCAGGCGTCCGTGACCGGACGGTGGCGGGCACGGAACGCGGCCCGCTCCTCGTCGGTCATGCGGCGCGTCCTGACTTCGCCGTCGAATGGGCGGACCGGACGCGTCCGGCGGACCGGCAATGAGGCCGGCCCGCGGCTGTCGCGGGAGGCGTTCTCGGCGATGGCGGCGGACTGCGCCTCCTCGTCGGGCGCGTCCGGAGCCCACATCCCGCCCGGATCGTCGGACTCGTCCAGTGCGTAGCCGGCGCCGCCCAGCTCGCGCATGTCGCGAGCGGACTGCTCGTAACGCGCGTACTCCAGGTCGCGCAGCCGCTGGGCGGTCTCCTCGGCGCGGGTGTTGATATGCACGACGCCGTGCTCTATCGAGACCATGCGTTCGACCCGCGCGTCGACGATGCCCTCGCGGTGGCGTTCGGGGATGTCGGCCCATCTGGCGCCGTCGCCGAAGCGCTGCGACACGAAACCGACGGCGGCCTCGGCCTGTTTGGAGTGCTTGAATGTGGGTCTCATGCCCATGACGGTCGCATGCCCGTGGCTGCGCGTCCCGCTGGACGCGGCCATGACGACGCTGTCAGGCGCGTCGGACAGGCGGTACTCGCGCTCCACGCCGTTGACGCGCGCCCTGATTTCGAGGTCGTCGAACACCTCGGCGCGTCTGCCCTTACTGGCGACGAGCTGGGCGCGCGCGGCGGCCATGACGGACTCGCGGCGCCGCTCCATGTCGTCGCCGCCTCCGTTCCGGTCCAGGTCGGATGCGTCGGAGCCGCCCCCGTTTCCTCCGGCGAACCTGCCTCCGGCAGGTATGCCCTTCGGTTCGCGTCTCCTGTTGCTTGTGTCGGCCATGATGAAGCCCCTTTCCGCGATGCGGGAGGGGGCTATGCGTTCCGGACGGTCCGGTTATGCGCGGGCGAGGGCCGCCTCGCGGCGCCCCTCACGCTGGAGCGCGGCCACCAGCCTGCGGCGCAGGAGCGCCTGCTGGTGGCGGTACTCGTTGAGGCCGTCGCGTCCCCAGCGCGCGGCGCGCGGGTGCTTGAGCCCGGCCTGGTGGGCGACCGCCTGGTTCCACAGGGCCAGCTCATCGATCGGCGGACGGCTGATGCGGCGGAGCTGCTCGAACACGAGCGCGGTGCGGCTGATCCTGTTCGGCATGCCGAGGCGGGTGAGCAGCGCGTCGGGCCTGAGCTCCGGCCAGCGGCGGACGAGGGCGCGCGTCAGCGTCTCGTTGCCGACGACCCAGTCGAGCCGGACGGCGCCGCCGTGCAGCGGCTCGGTCCGTTCGACCAGAGGGCGGATGCGCTCGCGGTCGGCGGCGCCGAGCCGCTCGACCATGGAGCGGTCGATGCCGTGTTCGGCGAGGAACGCCGCGTCGAACACGGGCGCGACCTCGACGGGGCGCGAGCGGGCCGCCTGGTCCTCCCAGTACTCCCAGTCGCCGCGTTCGTCGTCGGCGGGCGGGGCGCCCACGAACTTCGGCGCCGTCGACCGGTACAGGTCCTCCCACGCCTTCAATCCGCAGCCGGACATACGGCGCGGGGCGACGGGCGCCGACGACATGCCGTCGGACATCGGAAGGAATTTGATGCGGTCTTTGATTTCGTGGCGGGCGACGCGCTCCCACTTCCGGTCCATGTATTCGGTCACGGCGCGGTCCCAGATGTCGCAGCGCTCCTCGAATGTCGGAGCGGCGGGATGCTCGCGGGCGAGCAGGGCGAGGTACCTAGAGGCGGCGCGGACCTGCAGGACGGGCACGCCGAGGGCAACGTGCAGGACCTTCTCGCGTGACAGGTGACGGCACACGCCCGCCATGTCGGACGGGTCGACGAAGCCGTCGGCGTCTTTGAGCCGGCGGGTCTCGTAGTCGATGACGTCGAGCACCGACATGGCGGAGAGGTCGCCGTCGTGCAGGAGCTGGTCGACCTTCCATGCGGGCGTGCCGTGCGCGGTCGGGTCGGCCGCATGCTCCCTGATGCGGGCGGAACGGCGGATGAGTTGCTGCTTGCTTGGTTTTCTTGCATTATCCATACCGCATGTCTTGCGTCCCGGGACGCATAACTTTCCGGTTTGGGCCACCGCATAGCCTTCCGGCATGGATTTCGACCCTTTGGACGACGGATGGTGGCGCGCCGGCGCGTGGCTCAACTGGTGGGACTCCTCGCGCGACAACTCGGACATCGGCTGGGTGCCGGACGCGGGGCGCGCACGCGCGTACGTCACGCGCCACCGCCGCGTGGCGCTGTCGGCCCTGGGGCTGGCGTGGTCGTACCGGACGGTGGAGACGGGGCAGATGCACGCGCTCGACCCGAGGCTCCCCGCCGACGGCGGCGCGATGCTGTGGCGCTCCCTGTTCGCGCTCTCGCTGCTCGACGTCGGGCTGCCCGTCATGGTGGGCTCCCGCATGTCGACGACGCCGGGCGCGGCGGGCTTCACCGCCGTCCGCCTCCCCGCGTACGTCAAGGACATCCGTCCGACGCTCGAGGAGCTGGGCTACAACCCCGTGGAGATCGCCTCGGTCGGCGGCATGGGTTCGCTGAGGGGGCGGCGCCAGTACGACCGGCACAACCTGGTGACCGCGCAGCTGGCGGTCGCGGCGAGACGACGCGGCTGGATGACGTGCGGCGAGGCGTGGGGCTCGTTCGCCATGCTGACCGGCGACCCGCTGCGCGGGCAGGGCGGTCCCGACCTCCAGATGGTCGGACCGTCCGTGCGCGTCTGCGTGGAAACGACGGCGTCCGGGCATATGGAGCTGGCGGGCAAGACGGAGCAGTGGAAGCGCATGCTCGCGCTCGACTCGTGCGCCGACGTGCATGTGGTGTGGCTCGAGTGCTCGCGCGTCAACCTGCTCAACCAGATCGAGGGGCATATCGCCGACTCCCCCAGGATGCACGCCGCCCGCGCGGCCGACTTCCTGAAGAATTTCGTCTGCACGGACGGCTGGAGCCCGGAGCCGGGCGACGGGGTCGAGCCGCGCGACTGGATGGAACCGGTCATGGCCGACATCGGAGCCCGCCTCGGGCTGCCCGCCGCCGGCTCTTTCCGCCGTCCGTCCGCGCTCAAAGGCCTCTGGCTGGGCTAGGGATGAAACCGTGACTTTTCCGGTCAGGGCGGGTCGAAACCGGAAGAATCACGGTTTCGGGGTGTAACACCGGCCTCGGCGGCGATGGGGCCGTTCCGGGGCCTGACTGAATACAAGCAGGTCCAATCGTGACGGAGTTGTGACCGAACAGGGCCTTGTATTCACCTATACAAGCGGTGTATTCAGTTTGTATCAGTTGTGACTGAATACACTTTTCCACAGGCTGAGGTACTGGAAAATATAGGAAGTATGGAATGTAATACACTGATGTATCAGTGTATTCACTGATTTTGGAGAAAGGCGTTTTTTTAGGTCTTTTCCTTTATAGGGGACTGAATACGTGTTACAGGTGATACGGGCGTGATTCGCCTGCCCGTAAAACTTCCATTTCGGAAAAATTGCGTTTCCGCCGGATTGCGTGGAGGCGGCGGAGAAATTGTCCGTAGACAGCGATTGACGGCCGACACGGACGAATTCCCATGTTTGGGACGAAAGCCGCTCAGAGGGGCGTTTATTCGGTCCCTAGGGGCAAATACCGTCCATCGGGTCATGAACGGTCGGCACAGGCAAGTTTTTGCGTTCGGGATGAAAACCGTCCACGGGCGGCGTAGGCGGCAAATGGCGGCCGTCTCGACAAGTTTCCGCGTTCGGGACGAAAGCCGCTCAGAGAGGCGTTCGATTGGCTTCTGAGGACGAATGCGGTCCATTCGTTCCGGTGGGCGGGAGGCAAGCGCTTCGATCGACCCGCATCCAGACGGAGACCATCCGTCAATCGTCTAGAGATCCGAAACGGGCAGTAGTGGTGCTCCCCCTCCCCCTTGGTGGAAACCGTTTGTATCACCTGTAACACGTATTCAGTCCCCTATAAAGGAAAAGACCTAAAAAACACCTTTCTCCAAAATCACTGAATACACTGATACATTCATATGTTACATCCTATATTTTCCTTATTTTCCAGTACCTCAGCCTGTGGAAAAGTGTATTCAGTTCCGACTGATACAAACCGAATACACCGCCCGTATAGGTGAATACAAAACCCTGTTCGGTCACAACTTCGCCACAATTCGGCTTGATTGCATTCAGTCTGATTCACTTGGCACCGACACCGCCGCTCCCGCCTGACACACCCCGTGAAACACCCTATTGAGGAATCCGGCCGAAAGAGACCGCCAGCGCATAGCCTGTCCGCTTGACATCCTCCCCCGCATGAATGCGGGGGATTCCCGAATCTCACGGTTCGGGTTTCTGTTCGCTACGACAAAACAAGAAGGGAGGGGACGCTAATGCGAGACCTTGGTTCCGGTTCTGCCGTCCTTGCAGACGCTGACCGCAAGCCCTGCGGCGAGGATGTTTTCGGCTGCGTTCAAATCCCTGTCATGGGTTGTTCCGCAGTCCGGGCACGTCCATGCCCTGACTTTGAGGCCGGGCATGCCCTTCGGCCCGGTCTTCGCCCCGCAGTGGGAGCAGATCTGCGTGCTCGGATAATACCTGTCGATGGTTATGAGCTGTCGCCCGTACCATTCGGCCTTGTATTCGAGCATTCGACGGAACTCCGACCATCCGGCGTCCATGATGCTTCCGTTCAGCCCGTTTTTCGCGGACTGGCCGTTGGGGAGCCAATGGTTCGGATTGCCCGGGTCGGGTTTCGGCGCGCATCTTCTGGCCATGTTCTTCACGTTGAGGTCTTCGAGTACCACCGTTTGGTTCTCGCGGATTATCCTCGTGCTCAACTTGTGGAGGAAGTCACGGCGCATGTCCGTGATTCTGGCGTAGGTGCGGGCCACCTTGAGGGCGGCCTTCCGACGATTGTTGCTGCCTTTGGTCTTGCGGGACAACGCCCGTTGCTCCCGTTCCAACCGTTCGGCGAGTCTCTTGTAGTGGCGTGGGTTCGCTATGGTCTCCCCGTCGCTGGTGACGGCGTAGCTATCCACTCCCAAGTCGATCCCGACTGCGTTCCTTCGGGTAGGGAGAGGGCGGATGGTCTCCTCCACGAGGATGCTGACGTGCCATCGTCCGGCGGCGTCCAAGCTTACGGTCACGGTGCTCGGCTCCGTCTTGCGGGGCAGTGTTCTAGACCATCGTATCGGCAATGGTCCGCGCATCTTGGCGAGCGTGAGTTCGTTGCGTTTGGCGTCCCATTTGAACGCGCTTCGGGTGTATTCGGCGCTTCCGCCGTGGGATTTGGCCTTGAACCTCGGATAGTCGCCGGTCTGCTTGAAGAAGTTGGAGAACGCCGTCTGCAAGTGCCTCAACGCCTGTTGCAGCGGCACGCAGGACACTTCGTTCATGTACGAGTATTCAGCCGTCTTCTTCCACTTGGTGAGCATGGCGCTGGTCTGCACGTAGGTGATGCTCCTGCGCTCCGCCGTCCATGCGACGGAACGGGCTTCTAACGCGAGATTGTAGACCTTCCGGCAGCAGCCGACCGTGCGCCTGAGCAGTTGCTCCTGCTCGGGCGTCGGGTAGAAGCGGAACCTGTACGCCCGCTTGCATGCATGCCTTCTGACCATGTTTCACATTATATCATATCAATCTGTGAAAGGAGGACGGTTTGCTTCCTCCCCGCCCTAAAGGACGGGGTCTCCGCAAACCAAAAATGATGAACAGATTCATTCCCCTGTCGGCCGTCGCCCTGTCGGCGGCCATGCTCATGCCGCTGTCGGCGCAGGCCGCCGTCAACGATCCCACATCCATCCCGACCGGCGAGAGCGCCGTCCGGGTCCTCTCCACACTGGCCGTCGCCGACCAGACGGACGTGTCCTCCGACCGCAAGGACCACGATTGGGCAAACGCCGCCGACGGCAAGCATGCGGCCTACAACACGCGCGACCTCGTCCTCGACCGCGACCTGTCCGGCACGACGCACAAGGCCAACGGCCGCGTCGCCACGGGCACGCTCGACCCCGAGCCGTACACGGGCGGGATCGTCCACTTCGTCCAGGGCAAGGCGAACAAAGCGGAGGGCGGCTCCGCGTCCGCGACGGACGGCGGCATCCAGATCGACCACGTTGTCGCCTACGCCGAGGCGTACAGCTCCGGACTCAAGGACAGGACCGAGGAGCAGCGCGACGCCTACTACACCGACCCGGACGCCCTGCTCGCCGTGCAGGCGCGGGCGAACAATGCGAAGAAGGACGCCGACGCAGCCGGCTGGATGCCGTCGTGGGACGCCTTCCGCTGCGACTACGCGGCCCTGCAGATCGGCATCAAGGCCAAGTACTCGCTGACCGTCGACCAAAAAGAGCACGACGCGCTCGCCTCGACGCTGGCCCAGTGCCCGGCGCAGAAGGTCGTATCCACCTCCCAGGTCAAATCCCTGGCCGCGGACCTGAGGTCCGGCGGCTCCACGGGCGACGGGCAGTCGGAGACGTATTCGGTCGAAGACCTCAAGTCCATCCGATTCACCGCCACGCCGCGCAAGGGCGACTACCGCTCCGATGAGCTCGACTTCGACGCCGACACGGTCGTGTCCGTCGACGGGTCCTCCCTGCCTGAAGGCTGGAAGGTCATTCAGACCGCCGTCGGCGGAGCCTTCACTCCGAGCATGGGCGGATACAGGACCAGCCTCGCCGTCTACGATTCGACCGCGGATGTGATCGCGCCCGACGGCGCGACCGTCAAGTCCTACCGGCTGCACTCCACGCCGTTCCTCGACACCGCGATGACGGTTGCAGGCGCGGCTGCGTCCAACGGCAAGGCCGCGATTCCGCAGGCGGATTTCGACAAACTGTCCTCCTCTGATCTGGCCGTCACCGGCGCGCCGTCCATCGAAGGCGTGACGGCCGAGCCGTCCGTTACAGCCAACGCCGACGGCACGAAGACCACCCAGATTCTGTTCGTAAGGAACGACGTCGTCATCTGGAGGCTGGAGGCCGCCGTGTCCGCCGAGGCGTCGAAGTACTCGGCCGACGACCTTAAAGGCCTGGCGTTCACCGTCGACGGCAAGCCGTGGGGCGGCAATGACCTCGCCGACCCGTCGGCGCTGACATGGTCGGGACTGCCCGATGGCTGGACGGTAGCCGATTCGACCAAGGACGGCATCCGCACGCTGGCGTTCACCGCGCCGGACGGCACGGTCGTGCGCACCGTGCGGGTCGGCACGCCGCATGACGCCGACAAGCCGAAGACAGATGGAACCACGGACAAGGCGTCCGACACGGTGGCGTCCGAACCGCTCGCCTCGACGGGTGTGGGTGCAATGGGCGCCTTGGCATTATTCGCCACGCTCGTTCTGGCGGCCGGCGCCGGATTGGCGCTCGCCTCACACGGACGCGATTAAGGAAACGGAACGCAAGACAAGGGGCGCGGATCCGATATGAATCCGCGCCCCTTGTCTTGCGTTCCGTTTCCCCCTACAGCCCCGCCTCGCGCAGGGCCCGGGCCAGCTCGGCCGCCTCGGTCTCGTCCAGATACCATTCACTCCAGAACAAATCGCCCCGTCTGACCAGGTAGCTCGGCGACTCCGGGTCGCCCAGTCTGGTCACGGTCATATGCCCACTCATCTTTTCGCCTCCTCGTACCGCGTGCGTTCGGAACGGAGCCTATGCGCGTCCGACCGGGCGCGCGCCGAGGCGCCATCCGGGTCGACCTTGCAATCCCACGCGGCCGGCTCGTCGGGCGCCGTCTTGGACAGCGGGATGGCCTTGTCCATATCCCACCCCTCGTTGAGCGTCGACACGGCCTGCTCCAGCTCCCTGAACGCGGCGGCCGTCTTGTCGTATTCGGCCGAGGCCGCCTCCTGCGCCTTCTGGCAGGCGGACACCTCGGCGACCGACGCGCGCGACGCGGCGACGAGCCCGGTGACGGCCCCGACCGTGATGGCGGCCGCCGCGAGGGCCGCTCCGAGCCCCGTGGCCAGCCGGCGGTTCATACGCCTGCGGCGGCGCTCCGCGTCGGCCAGCCCGAGCCTGATGACGCGGTCGAACCCGTCGCTCACGAGACGGGTTCCATGCGCGCGGCCAGCCCGAGGGCGTCGGCGCCGATGCCAAGCGCGGCGCGGGTGCCCTCCAGGCCGAACCCGCCGCCCATGCGCCCGACCACATCGAACGCGCCGTCGACGGCATCGCGGTCCTCCGGTTCCAGACGGTCGAGCACGGCCCTCGCGCGTTCGACGGCGTCGCGGTCGCGCCTGATGGAGTCGGCCATGTCGAGCATGGCCGCACCTCCCATGCGGTTCATGTCGGCGGCCAGCGCGAGCCGCCTGTCCTCGTAATCCTTCGTCATGCCGGGGGTTTATGCGTCCCCGACGGCCTTGGGACGCATCGCCTCCGGTATGACGATCAGCCTGAGGAACGCGACGGCCCGCGAACGCCGCCGTCTGGAGAACGCCGACCCATCCGAGCTCGACCCGTGCGAGCTGGGCCTGAGGCGGCAGTGGGACGCCCTGTCCGTCAAGCACACGCGCGGCCTGACCGTGGCGCGCCACGCCGGGGCGGACGCGCGCACGCGCTACCGCGTGTACGACGGGACGCTGACACGCCGGGAGGTGTTCTACGACCAGCCCTCGCCGCTGGCGTCCGTAACGGTCGTGTCGACGCCGTACGGTCCGCGCTGGGTGTCGGACCGCGACCCGTACGGCCCGTCGTGGACGGACGCGGACGAGGCGCTGGCGCATGTGGTGGAGAGGCTCGCATGGGACGCGTGCTGACGCTCGCCCCCGACCGAAGGCTGGACAGGCTGTTCAACGACGTGCTCGGGCTGGATGCCGCATGGCTCAGGGGTGTGCCGTCCAACCGGCTCGCCGCGGTGGCGCGCTCCGAGAAGATGCCACCGTCGGTGTTCAGATGGGAGCTGGACCGCCTGCGCCGGTTCGGCGGAGACGGTCCCATGCCGCGCGGCTGCCATCTGGACGGCTCCGACATCCGCACGGGCGTGTTCGACGTGTCGCTGGGCCGTCTGGAGCCGTTCCAGGTGCTGTCCGGCGCGCCGTTGCCCGAAGAGCGCGCATGGTCGGAGGGCTGGCTGTTCGAGTCGGACGGCTCCATTCGGCTCGATTTGTGGAGTTAATGCAATGACAGGTCGCAGCCCGACCCGCACTGGTCGGTGTCCGCGGGCGGCGCGGCTATGGGGCCCCACGCGCCGCTGGTCAGGTCGGTGGCGGGCTTAAGTCGGGCGATCGACGTGTCCCGGTCCGGCAGCAGGCCCTTCGGGGCGTCGCCGCGCATCGGCACGTCGCCCTGCATGTAGCCGGGCTGGGAGTCGGCGTCCCAGCAGGGGTTCTTGTTCCAGTCGGACAGGAATGGCGAGACGAGCCACCGGTTGGTGGACCCGTCGACACCGGACACCTTCCCGTCCTCAATGGTGAGCGTCTCGTCGATGTCGTGAATGGCATAGGCGGGCGCGAACGCCCACCACGCGGACCCGTCGGCGCCTTGGGTCGATGCCTCGGTCTCGCCGTCGGTCCATAGAACGGTCCTGAGCGCGCCCTTCACCTTGACCCTGCCGTCCGGCAGCACGTCGGCGGTCGGGTCGGAGACGAACCTGGCACCCATGAGGTATTCGTTCGCGTACCAGTAGTCCCACATGGTCGGCTGCGAGTCGCACGCGGACATGCGCGTCGGCGTGCAGTACGGCGACGGGGTGTCCGGACCGGTCTCGCCGCCGCCCGAGTACAGGGCATCGAACGCGCTCTTGTCGGGTTTGGACGGGCGCAGCCCGGTGAGCGCGGACGTGTCGGAGCCCGACCCGACGGCGGCGACGGCCGCCGGGTCGGTGCCCCATTCATGCGCGGCGCGCGCCCATGCGATGGCCGTCGCCTTGAGCGCATCGCGCACGGCGGCCGTCGACGGGGCCTTCGCGGCACCCCTCCTCCCCTTTTTGGCCGGGGCCTGCGCCGCCGCGACGGCCTTCGCATGCGCCTTGTGGTTCGACCAGACGGCCCAGCCGCCCAGTCCGGCGAGTACGAGCGTCACCGCCATGACGGCGGCCAGTAGCCTGATCCTCATCTTGTCCAGACCCATGTCACTTCCAATCGGTGCGGCGGAAGAAGTGGACGTCGGTGCCCGCCAGATCCGCCTTGGTGAACCAGCGGTTGCCGCGGTAGGACACCCAGCAGCCGTCGGTGGCCCCGTAGTAGCAGGGCGCGGCGGCCGCGTCGTGGTGCACGTTCCCCTCGGACAGCCGTATCTTCCATCCGGACGCGTCGGGCTTGACCTCCTCGACGACGGCGACGTGGGTGCCGTACGCGAACGGGGAGGACGTGCCCGATATGCCGTCGCCGGGGTGGGGCGTCGTGTCGGCCTGCCATCCGGAGACCGACTGGACGTTCTTCCAGATTTCGCCGCCGTTGCCCATGACCATGCTCCAGTTCCCGGGATGGATCATCTTGAGTCTGGTCCACGCGTACCACACGCACTGGTAGCCGTACGCGCCGGAGGCGAACGTGCCGTAGTCGCCGGCCTTGCACACCTGCATGGCCTTGCACATCCAGGAGAAGTCGCGCCGCTCGTCGGTGGGCGCGCCTCCGACCTCGCCCCATTTCGCGTCGTCGTCGCCGGACTTGTCGGACGACGTGGCCGACGTCTCGAGCACGCATTCGGCCAGCGTCGCGTCGGCGACGGACTCGACCTTGTCTCCGTCGGATGCGACGCCTGTGAACGTCATGTCTCCGAGCTTGTTGTCGTACCAGTCCTTCGCGTACTTGCGGCGCAGTTCGTCGTTGGGCACGCCGGCGCGCTCGTAGCCCGCCCTGAAATCGGTGGCCGCGGTCTGCGGGTCGTCGGTGGTTTTCCATTCGTTGAACTCGGTGTTGTGTCCGGCCCATGCGGATATGTTGGTGATCTCGGCCGCGAGCATGGATGTCTGCCCCTCGAGGTCATCGTCGGAGACGTCGGACATGCCGTTCGCGTCGAGCCATGTGCGGATCTTGCTGCGCGGGGTCCACTGGGCCATGCCGAAGCCTCCTCCGCCGCCGATCTGCGCCTGCTTCGGATTAATGCCCGATTCGAGCTGGAGATTGCCGAGCACACCGGCCACGGCGGCCTTGGACAGCCCTTTGGATGCGAGCCGTTTGGCGACGTACAGGCCGTTGTGGTCCATGTCGGAACTCGACTGGGCGACGGTCTGTTCGTTCCGGGAGTCGGCCGCCTGGTCGGTTTTGGCGGGCGTGTCCTTGGTGTACCTGAAGTACGAGTCCCAGCTCCCGGACAGGTTCTCGACGGACACCTCGTGCCCGGTCTGGTCGCCCGGCTCGCCTCCGGTGATGCCGCCCTTCTCGTTCTGGTGCGCGCCGACCGTCCTGTTGTTTCCGATGTAGATCTCGGTGTGGCCGGAGCGCAGGAGGATGTCGCCCTCCTTGATTTCGCTCTGGTTGTAGTCGTGTTTCTCGAATCCGGCGGAGGCCAGCGCGGTGGGCTCGGAGTTGGTGTTGAACGGGGCGGAGCCGGCATCGATGCCGGCCTGATGGAGCGAGTACCACACGAACGAGGAGCAGTCGACGTCCGGGTTGAGCCTCCTGTTCCTCTGGTCGTAGCCGTGCGAGTCGTCGGCGGCGATCTCCTCGCCCTTCTTGACCCACGGGTGGTCGGTGCCGTCGGCCGACGTGTTCCGCTGTTTGGCGAGCTTCCTCCGGCACATGGCGATGACGGCGGAGTCGACGGTGTGTCCGGTGTCGTTGGACACGTCCGTCGACGTCACTGAGATCACGGTGACGAGCGCGGCCGTCGCCGTGGTGACCGCGGCCACCTTCGCGGCTGTCTCTGGTAGCATAGCCACCCGCTATGCGGACGGAAGACGATTGGACGGAGACGGCCCTCCTGGTGGCCGACGGCGGCGGCGACCTTGAGGAGGCCGCCTATTCGGATTGGGAGCCGGTCAGGTTCGCGGCGGCCGGACGGGCCGACCTGCCGGACGAACAGGTCAGAACGCTCGCGTCGGATCCATCGCCCTCGGTCAGGGCGGCGGTGGCGGCCCGCCCGGACCTCGACCCCGACCTGCTCGACCAGCTGGCCGTCGACGAGGAGCCGTGCGTGCTGCGCGTCCTGGCGGCCCGCCCGGACCTGCCGGGGGATGCAAGGGCGCGCCTGTCGAGTTCGCTGGATGCGGGCGTGCTCCGGGCGTTGGGCGAGACGCGCGCGGCCGACCTGTTGGAATCGATGCCCGCACCGCCGCTCAGAACGGCGCGCAGGCGGCTGTTCGGACGCTGACTAGTCTTCGGGACCGGACAGTGCGTACAGATGGTCGAGCGCGTCGGCCGACGCCTTCATGCGGTCGCGCCATTGGTCGTTGATGACCTTCGGGGCAACGGGTTCCGACGGCGCAGGCGGCTCCGGCTCCTCCACGGGAGTGGCGGCCATTTCCGGTTCTGGTCCGGCCACAAGCAGCTCCGCCGAAGGCGCGGGCGGCTCCGGTTCCGGTCCGGCCACAGGCGGTTCCGGCTCTTCCGGCTCGGGCTCCTCCTCCGGCGGCGCAGGCGGCTCCATGTCCGCCTTGGCGCGGTCGAGGATGGCGCGACATGCGGAGGGCTCCATGCCCCATGCCGCGCCCTTGGCCACAACGGCGTCGAGCGCGGCCCCGTAGCCGTCCTCCTCCAGCCCGCGGTGGGCCATGCCGTATAGCAGGTCAGCCCTATCCGCCTCGGACAGAATAGGCTCTGGCGCGACCGGCGCCTCGTCGTCGTCGAAGCTCTTCGCCGCGGACTTGACGATCATGTGGCTGGTGGCGAGCAACGCGACCGCCGGCATGGTCATCAGCAGGCTCGCGCCCCACTGCGGCAGCAGCATGCCGTTCGTCTCGGTCGGATGCGCGTGCAGGGCGTTGCCAGCCAGCGACACCAATGAGAACACGACGAGCATGGCCCACGGGTACGCCTGCCCCAGATGGCGGGTCTTGAACACCCACGTCGCCCAGGTGAAGGCGATGACGGGCAGGTCGATGATGAGCGGGAACATCCACGCCAGCGCCGGCGAGACGCCGCATGCCATGCCGAGCGTGCGTAGCGCGTCGAAGCTCAGCACGAACGCTATCGACGCGATGGCGACGACGAGCGCGACGAGCGGCCAGAGCCGGGCGCGGCGGCTCAATGGACCACCTCGGTCAGGTCGGAGAGGGCCATGTTGACCACCTGCGCGTCATGCCATTCGTGGCGCGCGGCCAGTCCGCGCCAGAGCGCGTCGAGGCGGGCGGCCACCTCCATCGGGTCGTTGGCGTTCGCGGCGGGCGCCACCTCCATCGGGACGAGTGCGGACAGGCGCTCGGCCGCGCGGCGGGCGCGGGCGGCGTACTCGCCGTACCGGTCGGAGCCGATCAGCTCGAGCTGTCCGATTTCGCGCATGAGCGCCGTGACGTCCTCGTTGTTCATGATGTAATCCTCCTCTGTCTGTCGGGTCATGCCGCCGGACTTGCGTCCCGGTTCCGGGCCGGTCCGGGCGGGTCCGTCCTCCGGGACGCATAGCGCCTCTTGCCTGCACCGCGACAACGGGTCGCGGATGGCGTACGGCATGAAACGAAAGGCGGCCAACCATGGCTGATTTCTATACCCAGTTCCCGGCGACTCTGGATTTCGTCCACCTGTCCAACCCGGACCAGAACGGCAAGTACTCCCTGCTCGTCCTGTTCGACTCCACCACCGAGGAGGGCGTCAAGGACATCAAGGCGGTGTCCGACGCGATCAAGGAAGCGGTGGCGCGCGGCTGCACCGAGAAGGACCGCCGCACCAACGCCCCGGTCTTCGCGGGCAAGGACCCGGACGACAAGGCCTTCTTCTCCACCCTCCAGCTGCCTATCAAGAACGCCGACAAGGACGTGCTGACCCGTGGCGACAACGCGGGCAAGGTCCGTTCCGAGGTCTACCCGGAGATGAAGGGCAAGATCGTGCTGACCTGCAAGACGAAGGACAACCTGCTCGAGCAGGGGCTCGTGTTCGGCCCGGACCGCAAGCCGGTCCCCGCCGCCCAGCTCTACTCCGGCATGCAGGGGCGCGTGGGCGTGTGGTTCACGCCCTATGACAACAACGGTAATCGCGGCGTGTCCGCGCGTCTGGTGTCCGTCCTGCGCACCGGCGACGGCGAGCGTCTGACCACCGGCCACAACACCGATCCGTTCGCGGGCTTCGGTCTGCCGCCGGTCGATGACGGCGAGACCCAGGGCAACGCGTTCGACGCCATGGGCATCTGAACCTGATGCCAACCAACCGACACGGGGGCGCATTCCGCATAAACGCGGGGTGTGCCCCCGTGGCGCATTCGGACCGCCGGGACGCACCCCGGTCCGGAAAAGCCGAGACACGGAAGGAGAACCGAACGAATGGCTTTGAGGAAGAGGCATGAATACGGCGTCGACGCGTTCGCCGACACCATGGAGCACGAGCCGGTGCTTTACGACAGGGAGGACTGTGAACGACTGCTCGCGGCCCTGAAGACCGCCGACCCGGAACGCGCGGAGACCTACAACCACGCGCTATCCGGATCATGGGACGAATGGGACAGGCGCCGCCTGCTCGTCTGGTGGCAGTGGGTGTTCGCCGTCCGCGCCGCGCGCCCGGCGCCGGCCGGCACGCCCGACATGCCGGAGGGCATGTGGCAGTCATACGACGGGCTGCTCAATGCCGCCTACGACGGGACGGAACCGCTCGAACGCTTCGCCCCGCGCGCGGCGCGCGAGGCCGCGGACGCGGGATACCCGGTGGTGCGCGTTTGGTACCGCCCTGACCTAGAGGATGGCCCCCACGGCTGGATGCTGGCGGTGGCCGGATGACGACATTGCTGTGGATCGACGTCGAGACCGACGGCCTCGACCCGGAGCGCGACCACCTGCTCGAGGTCGGGCTGCTCGCCACCGGATCGGACCTTGAGCCGCTCGACGGCGGGGTCTTCTCCCCCATCCGTTTCGACGGACCCGTCGACGCGTTCATCGGGCGCATGCACGGGCCGAACGGCCTGCTGGCGGAATGCCGGACGGCGCCGGAGGCGGACGAAGTGGCCGGATGGTGCCGCGCGTACGTGGCGCGCCACCTGGCGCGCTCGGCCGACATGCTCGTCGCCGGCAGCTCCGTCTCGTTCGACAGGCGCTGGCTGGACAGGCACATGCCCGGCCTGCTCGACGGGCTCGGGCACCGGTCGCTCGACGTGTCCGCCGTCGACGAGGCGTCGCGCCTGTGGGCGCCGGACGTGCGGGGCGCGAGGCCGGACAGGACGACCGACCATCGGGTCCGCCATTGCCTAGCCGATTCGATCGCGTTGGCGCGGCACTACAAGGAGGCGCTATGGGACCGCTCACAAGGATAGGCGCGGCCACGCAGAACGCATGGCGCCGCCTGCGGCGCTGGTTTGGTTCGGCCGCCGGACGCGGGGCGTGCGGAAGGGTCGCGCTGTGCGGCCTGCTGCTGGCCCTGTCACCCCAGCTGGTCGGACTGTGGCGTATCGCCCTGTACGGCGAGGCGGCCGAGCAGGGCGTGCTGCTGTGCGTGGCGGTCGTGTGCTGGACCGTATGGACGTTGGTCAGGGACAAGCGAAGGAGGAGACATGAGAAGGATGCCGACGACGGCGGAGATGTGGCGGATAAGGCTGTTCAGCGAGGCGGCCAAGGCGTGGGCGGCCGGGGCGTCGACCGGCCAGTCCGGCGCAAGCGTTCCAAAGACCGCGCCCGCCGCGACGCATAAGGTCCAGTATGGAAACAAACGCAACAAACGATAGCCCCTCCCTCGTGTCGCTGTTCAGCGGGTACGGCGGCCTCGACCTGGCCGTGGAGCGGGCGCTGGGCGGCGCGCGGGTCGTCGCGCTCGCCGATATAGACACCGGCCCGTCCGCCGTGCTGGCCCACCGCTGGCCCGATGTGCCGAACCTGAGGGACATCACCAAGATCGACTGGCCGAAACTCGGCCACGTCGACGTTATGGCCGGCGGCTTCTGCTGCCAGTCGGTGTCCACCGCGGGCAAGCGCGCGGGCTTGAAGCGCGGCACGCGCACCGGCCTGTGGTTCAACTACGCCGAAGGCATCCGCGTCCTGCGTCCCTCGCTCATCGTGGCGGAGAACGTCGGCGGCCTGCTGTCCGGCGCGTCCGTCTGCGACGAGGACGACCGGCGATGGCCGAAGCGCGCCGACCTGCTCGAATCGGCCGACCTGTGCTCGTGCCGGACGCCGTCCATCGCGGTCGACGGGTTCAAAGCCCCCGACCAGTCGGGCGAGGCCGCCAAGACCGCCGCCCAGGCGTACCTGGAGTTCAAGGGGGACGGACCGGAGCCCGCCGACCTGCTCTGCGCCGCCTGCGGACGGCATGTCTACGAGATGGCGGAGGGCGGGCCGGTCGCCGACGACGCGAGGCTGTCGGGCCGGTTCGCCGAACCGACCATGAGGGCGCTGGGGCGGGTGCTCGCCGACCTGTCGAACCTCGGGTACGACGCCGTCTGGCGCGGCATGGAGGCCGCCGACGTGGGCGCGCCGCACCACCGCCTGCGCATTTTCGTCGTCGCATGGCCTCGGACGGACAAGCCGGAAACGGACTCGCCCATCCTGAAGGAGCTTAACGCCCTGGGACCGCTCGACCCGCCGGGTGACCCGTGGGCGTGGTTCGACAAGGAACGCGACGTGTGGCTGACCGGCGGCGCCGACCTGTTCGGTGACGCGGATGTGTTCATGGACGCATGGCCACGTTCCGGGGCCATGGCGGCGGGCGCCGTGTACGCGCTGCCCGCCGAGTGGCTCTCCATGGCGCGGCTGGACGACGGCATGCTGCCCACGCCGCTCAACCGGGACGGGGTCTCCGGCGGCTCCATGAGCCCCGAGGCCAAGCGGGCGGGCGGCCACGCCGTCACGCTCGCCGACGTGGCCGAGAAGGGTGGCGTCGACGTGCTGTACACACCCCGCGCGTCGGACGGCGAGTTCGGGCGGGCCGGCACCACCGGCCGGCCGCTCGAGCGCCAGACCAGCCTGACCACGCAGGCGCGGCTGTTCGACCTGCCCGGGCGGATCGGAGACGGACGTGGCTGATACGCTGCCCACACCGAACTGCATGGACATGCTCCCGCCGCACACGGGGCTGGAGGCTCTGCGCGGCGCCGGGCGCGGCGGATACGCGAATCTGCGCGACGAGGTCGGTCCCGACGGGGGCGTGTCCGTCCCGCTGCTGAGCACGCCGACCACGATGGACTCGCTGGCGCCCCGCCACGGGGCGGCGCTCGACTACGTGCTGAGGCGCGGCGACCTGTCGCGCAACCGCAGGAGCTCCACCGGCAAGCTCGTCGAGGACGTGGACGCGCATGTGTCGCTCCTGCCGACGCCGGACGCGTCCAACGGCGCCGGGCGTGGCGGGCAGAACCCGCGCGAACGCCGCGCCGGAGGGCACGCCGTCGGACTGAAGGACGAGATCGAGAAGGGAGAGGTCATGACCAACGGACGGTACGAGGGTTCGGACAGCGGCTTCATGCCGACGCCGCGCGCCCGCGACGTGAAGGGCCACAACCAAAGGCGCAACCAGGACTGCCTGGAGGGCGCGGCCGCGTTCGGCATGAAGGTCGACGACAGGGCGATCATGCCCACGCCGTGCGCGTTCGACCCGTACGCGGAGAACCTGACGAGCACGCAGTGGCGCCCCGGCCAGCGCCGGGCGCTCGACCTGCCCGCCGCGATGCGGATGACCATGACGGGGAGGTGCCCCGACGGCACGCAGCTCGCGGGCTTCGAGTCGCCCCGCCGCGTCGTCGACTGGGGACGGTTCGAGCCGGCCGTCAGGCGCTGGGAGGCCATCCTGGGCCGTCCGGCCCCATGTCCGACCGAGGCGACCGGCGCGTTGAAGCGCTGGCTCGGCCGGAAGGCGGAGCCGCAGTGGCTCGACCCGTGCTGGCTCAGGGACCACGCGCCCCGCCCCGACGGGTCGTTCCACCTCGACCAGCCGGAACGCGACCGCGTGGTGGCCCGCTGGCGGGCCGCCTCCGACGGGCTCGACCTGCTCGCCGGGTTCTGGCGGTCCGTCAGAACGGCCGACCCGGACGCGTGCGTGCCGTCGACGCTCCTGCCGGCCAAATGCGTGACCGACTACTGGGACGACATGCGCCATGCCCAATGGCGGCGCGACCCGGACGCCAAGGGCGCGTACCGGCCATTGACGCTCGCCCACCTGAGCCCGAAGCTGTCCGAATGGATGATGGGGCTGTCCGACGGATGGGTCACCGACCCCGCCATCTGGAGGGGTGTCGACGGCAACCACCGCAACATGGAGCTGAAGCTGTGCGGCAACGGCGTCGTCCCCCAGCAGGCGGCCGCCGCCATCTCCTGGGCCCTCGAGGCCAGAAGGCGCATGTCCGGTCGGTAGGGGCCGCGGAAGACGCGAAAAGGGGAGGCCGCCCCGCCCGGAATGATCTCCGGG
>ERZ773229.90-NODE-90-length-101843-cov-46.080491_pt1 | contig 101843 bp, 124 predicted proteins | sample MGYA00580992_ERZ773229 | MGnify/ENA primary metagenome ERZ773229 (study PRJEB29015, sample SAMEA2737795) | human gut metagenome | biome: human gut; feature: human-associated habitat; material: faeces | place: China | collected 2012 ... | reverse complement strand
TATAATGGAACAAAGTTGGTGCTAGTAGGAGACGTAGACCAGTTACAATCAGTGGGACCGGGAAGTGTTCTAAAAGACATAATAGAATCAGAAAGAATAGAAACTATAGAACTAAACCAAATATTTAGACAGGCAGCAAAAAGCAAAATAATAGTAAATGCACATAGAGTCAACAATGGGGAAGGTTTTATAAGTGGAAATGTAAAAGAAACAACAGTGGATGAAGAGAATGTAGAACTACTAGATGATTTCTTCCTTATAAACGAACCAAATCAAGAAAAAGCACAAAGTACCATTGTAAGCCTTTGCAAAGGAAGACTACAAAAATTCGGAAACTACGACTTCTTTAGTAATATCCAAGTAATAACACCAACCAAAAAAGGAAAACTTGGAACAAAAGAACTAAATACATTATTACAAAGTGAAATAAACCCAATGGAAGCAGACAAAGAAGAAAGAACCTTTGGAGATGTGAAATATAGAGAGCAAGATAGAGTAATGCAGGTAAAAAATAATTACAATATATTATGGGAAAAAGATAATGACAGAGAATTCAAAAAAGAACTAGGAAATGGAGTGTTTAACGGAGAATTAGGAGTAATAGAAAAAATCAACAAAGAGGATAAAACAATAAGAGTAAAATTTGATGATGGAAAAGTTGCAACATACGAAAACGCAGACTTAGACCAACTAGAGTTGGCGTATGCAATCACAGTGCACAAATCACAAGGAAGTGAATTTGATGTTGTACTATTTGTAGCATCTCAAACAACACCATTACTATTAACAAGAAATCTGCTATACACAGCAATAACAAGAGCAAAAAAACTGTTAATAGTAATAGGCCCACAAAGTGTAGTAAACTACATGATAACAAACAACACAACAAAGAAAAGAAACACAGGACTAAAATACAAACTAAAAAATATAAGATAAAGAGCATAGAGCTAAGCCTCTAGCTCTTTTACTAAACTAAGCAAAAGTATTGCAAAATATGGAAAACTAAGGTAAAATATAAAAAGCAAAAAAATAAAGGAGAGAACAAAAAATGAAAAACAATAAGGGGATGGGAATGATTCAATTAATCATATCAATAATAGTAATAGCAATAATAGCGGCATTAGGAGTGTACTTTTTAAGGATGAAATATGAACAGGCAAAGGTGCAAACAGCAAAAACAGATATGCTATTAGTCGAATGGAAAGCAAAAGATGCGATAGAAAAACAAACAGTAAAAAGAGAAGAAAAAGTATATATAGGAACAAAGGTTAGTGAAATGAAAGAAGAACCTTTAATAAAAGAATTCTTAAACCAAAATATCATTTCAGAGGAAGAATACGAAAAATATTATGTATTAACAGACGCTGATTTAGAAAAATTAGGCTTAGAAATATCGAATTATGAAAATAGTTTCTTCTTAATCAATTATGATAATTATGAAATAATAACAACAAAAGGTTGCAAATACGAAAAAGGCGAAACTTTATATAAATTATCTGACATATTAGAAAAAGAAGGACAAAAAGAGTCTAAGAATGAAGAAACAAAACAAGAAGAAAATATACAAGAAACGGAAAATCAATAATGAAAGAAAAAGAAGAACAAAGATTAATAGAATTAAAGAAAATAGAAAAGGAAATATATGACTCTGGAGCAGAGTACATATGTGGAATAGATGAAGCGGGACGTGGACCGCTTGCTGGACCGGTTGTAATTGCTGCAGCTATAATGCCAAAAGACTCAATGATAGAAGGAGTAAATGACTCTAAAAAAGTATCAGAGAAGAAAAGAGAACAGCTATACGAAATAATAACAAACGAAGCTATAGCGTATGGAGTTGGAATTATAGATCAAAAAGAGATAGACAGAATAAACATATTAAATGCGACTAAAGAAGGGCTTACAATGGCTGTAAAAGAACTTACAACAAAGCCAGACATAATAATTGTAGATGCATTAAGCAAAATAGATACTTGTGGAATTCCATATAAATCAATAATAAAAGGAGATGCAAAATGTTATTCAATAGCAGCAGCGTCAATAATTGCAAAAGTAACGAGGGATAGAATAATGAGACAATGGGATGAGATATATCCTCAATATGGTTTTGCAAAACATAAAGGATATGGGACAGCGGCACATATTCAAGCAATAAAAGAATATGGACTTTGCCCATTGCATAGGTTATCTTTTGTAAAGAACATAGTAAACAAAGATTAAAACAGGAAGGATAAACAAATGGATATATTAGAAATAATAGGAAAAAAGAGAGATAAAAAAAAGTTAACAAAAGAGGAAATTGAGTATTTTGTAAAAGAATATACAAACGGAAATATAGCAGACTATCAAGCTGCAGCATTAGTGATGGCGATATATATAAATGGAATGACAATTGAAGAAACAACAAATCTAACATTAGCGATGGCTTACTCGGGAGATGTACTAGACTTATCATCTGTTGGAAATGTTGTAGACAAACATAGTACTGGCGGAATTGGAGATAAAGTTACAATAATATTAATGCCAATAGTTGCTTCACTTGGAGTAAAAGTTGCAAAAATGTCTGGTAGGGGACTTGGATTTACAGGGGGAACTAAAGATAAATTAGAAGCAATACCAGGATACAAAACAGAAATAAGCATAGAAGAGTTTATAAACAATGTAAATAAAGTAGGAATAAGCTTAATTGGACAAACTTTAAACTTGGCACCGGCAGACAAGAAATTATATGCTTTAAGAGATACTATAAATTGCACAGCAAATATTCCATTAATAAGTTCAAGCATAATGAGCAAAAAAATTGCAGCAGGAGCAAATAAGGTAGTGCTAGATGTTACTTGTGGAAGCGGAGCCTTTATGAAAGATATAAAAGATGCAGAAGAATTATCAAGAACAATGATAGATATTGGAAAGTTGGCAAATAAAGAAACTGTATGCATTATAACGAATATGGACCAACCTTTAGGAAGTATGGTAGGAAACACATTGGAAATTATAGAAGCAATAGAAGCTTTAAAGGGAAATATGCAGGAAGATGTAAAAAATGTTGTATTAGAATTAGGTGCATATATTCTAAAATTGGATGGAAAAGGGAACGACGTTGAAGAAAACAAAAAAGCAATAGAAGAAGTTATAGCGAATGGAGAAGCCTATAAGAAGTTTTTAGAGCTTGTAGCAAATCAAGGAGGAGATATTTCATATATTGAAAATACCGAAAAATTTGAAAAAGCAAAATATAAGCTTCCAGTTATAGCTGAAAAATCAGGATATGTAAAATCTTTAAATGCGGAAGAAGTTGGAAAGATAGCAATGCAATTAGGAGCAGGAAGATTAAGAAAAGAAGATGATATTGATTATAGTGTGGGAGTGGAATTAGTAAAAAAGGTTGGAGACCACATTGATGAAAAAGAGACAATAGCTTATATATATGCAAATGATGAAGAAAAGGGAAAAGAAGCGGTAAGAAAATTGTTAGGAAACTATCAAATATGTGCAGAAACTGTGAAAAAACCAAGCGATATATTAGAAATTATAGAATAAAAAATAACTTTGAATGTTAAATGATACATTCAAAGTTTTATTTTTACATCAAATTTATATTACTATTAAAGCTATTTTCAGAATTAAGTCCTAGATTTGTAAAAGTTTTATACAAGTCCTTATTCTGCAAAAATCTATTGACATTCTTTAAAGAAACTCCTGTATGAAGAGACAAATCTTCCACTGAAATAGCACTTCTGTCAGATTCATTTAAAAAATTCTTTAATTGATTTATATCATTTTCATCTTTAGATTCGCACTTAGGACATACATCTGTTGTTGAAGCAAAAAAACATCCGCAACGACTACATTTATTTAAGTTCATTTGTGACCTCCTATGCAAAATAAAATTTCTACAATGCATTCTATCACAAAAAAATGAAAAAATAAAGAGAAAAAGTCAAAAAATGAAGAAAAATCTGAAATACCATGTAGCGACAAACTACTTTTATAAAAAATTTAATTAAATATATAATTTAATTAAAAAGTATTTTCTCCGTAGTGCCTGTTGCTCTTAAGTTTTACGATTTTTAACTTTTCTAGAATTTTATTTTTATAAATTTTATGGTATTGATTTTTTCTTAGAGTTATGCTATAAATTTAGTATAGAGATTTTTATTAAATTATATATTTAATAAAAATGTGAACATAATAAAACAGGAGGAATAAGTTTTATGAGAAGAACAATAGAGAAAATAAGAGAAAGAAAAGCAATAACTTTAATAGCGCTAGTAGTAACAATAGTTGTAATTTTGATACTAGCAGGAATAACAGTAGGAATGGTAACAAGTGATAATGGAATATTAAAAGAAACAAAAAACGCAAAACAGCAAGCAGAAATAGATAACGAAAAAAGTATTGTAGAAAGAGCAAAAATGCTAGCAATGATGAGAAGTAAAAACGGAGCAATAACATATGAAATATTTGAGCCAGCACTAAAAGATGAAGCAGGAAAAATGTCAACAGACGTAAGCGATGCAGGAGATACAATAGAAGTACTTTTCACAGAATCAAATAGATATTATGAAATTGACCAAGACGGAAATGTAAGCGAGCCACAAGAAGTACAAAAAGATGAGAATGCAGGAGATATAACAAAAGGTGGAAGATGTGACGGAAGCGAAGAAAAACCATATGAAATAAATTGCATAGAAGACTTAGTTGCTTTTTCTAATATAAGTAATGGAACAGGAATAAAACTTGAAAACGGACAAGCAGTAACAATAACTAGAGCGGACACTTTTCAAAATAAAAATGTAATATTAACAAGAAATTTAAACTTTAAATCAAAATACTCATATGAAAATAGTGAAAGAACAGACTTTGGAAACTTAAACAATAATGATACAGATGGAAACAGTTTAATAACAGAAATGACAACAGGAACAGGATTTATGCCGATAGGCTATGATCCAAGTTGTTTTAAAGGTAACTTTGATGGGAGAAAGAATACAATATACAATTTATATATAAATAATTTTGGAGAAGAAGAAAACAGAGGATTATTTGGCAGAATAAGTGGCAAATCTTGTATATCTAATCTTACAGTAACAGGAAAAATAAATTCAAACTGGCATGCGGCGGGAATTGTAGGCGGGGCAATAAATGCAGAGGAGACAAAAATAGCAAATTGTATAAATAAAGTAGATATTACGGCATATAATATGGCGGGAGGAATATCTGCAAGTTGGATACAAACAATAAAAAACTGTAAGAACTATGGAACAATAGAGATAACAGGAAATGCTTATGCTTATGGAGGAGCCGGAGGAATAGTGGGCGTAGCTAATGCAGGAAATATTACTGCTAGCATCGAAGACTGTATAAATTACGGAAAAATAAAAGGAAAATACAATCTTGGTGGAATAGTTGGAACTTCATACAATCCTACTAATATAATAAACTGCAAAAATGAAGGAATAATAGATATGCAAGAAAACAATACAAATGCAGGTGGAATTATAGGATGGCAAATGGGAAGTACTCGGAGAGCTGAATATTATAAATTCTAGTAATATTAGAGATGTGATTGGAAAAGGAAATAAAGGTGGAATCATAGGGTATGTGGGAGGAACTAACTGGAATGATACATCTATAACCAATATTAGTAACTGCTATAACATAAGCAATATAAAAGAAAATGCAGGAGGAATAGTTGGAGTGCAAGGAACTATAGCAAAAGGTAATTACCTATATGTAACAAATTCATATAATATAGGAAACATCGAAGGAAAAAATATAGGAAATATATTAGGAAAAATAATTACAAATATAAATGCTTATGACAAAATCCTAAATAATTAATTAAAAAAACTAAAAAATCAACAAAAATCGAAATCGCGTGTCGAACTTTGACATGCGATTTTTCTAGACAAGCCAGCATTTTCGCGGTATAATAGGTTTGCAAAAAAGCAAAATTATAAATTCGAATTTATATAAAAATCTAAAGAAAATTAAAATCTAAAAAACTTCCAGAAAAAAACAATAAAAAAATACAAGTGAAAATACAAAATAAATATTTACCAAACAGTTGAAAACAAATAAATTATTTGGTAAAATATGAAAGGAGTAAAATGAAACAAAAAGAAATAAACAACGAAAGATATTCGCAAGAAGAAATAGATGCAATAATAGACGAAATAATAGAAAAAGAGCCAGTAAAAGAAATAAAAGAGCACTTAATAAAATATGAAAAAGAATGTAGAGAAAAAAGAAAAACAACAAAAAGTATATTAAAAGAAGAAAAGTGCGAATATGAAATAAACCATCCACACGATAAAGCAGTAAGATTAATGCTTGCTAATTCACAAGAGGCAGCAAACTTAATAAACTTGGCATTAAAAAAAGAAGACTTAATAAAATCTAGCCAAATAGAACAATATAAAAGTAGCTTTGTAACAAAGGACTACAAAAATAGAGAATCTGACATAGTATATAAAGATAATATAAATAAAGGAATATATTATTTAATAGAACATCAAAGCAAACAAGACAAAATGATGCCAATGAGAATAGCCGAATATAGTATAGAAATAATAAAAGAAGCATTAGATTTTACAAAAAGAAATAAGAAATACGAAATACCAAGAGTAATCGCAATAGTGCTATATACAGGAGAAAGCAAGTGGCAAGTATCGCAAACACTAGAAGCGATACAAGTAAAGCTACCAGAAATAGAATCACAATCAGTAGGAAGTTATAATATTGTAGATATAAATACATATAGTGATGATGAATTGTTAAAAGCAAAAGGAACATTACCCAAAATGCTATTAATGGAAAAAAACATTAAAAACCTAACAGACGAAGCAAAGAAAATAGAAGACTGTAATTTTACAGAAGAAGAAAGAGAAAGAATAAGCATATACATAACAAATGTAATAAGAGAAGTTAACTATGACTTAGCAGAAAAATTGCTAGAAAAAATAAACATAGAGGAGGGAAAGAATATGAGATTAGGACAAGCACTAGTAGATTATTGGTACGATGGAGTAGCCAAAGGCGAGGAAAAACGGAAGAAAAGAAGGCAGAAAAGAAGGCAAAAAAGAGGGTTATGCTTCTGGAAAGCAAAAGAATAAGCTTGAAGTAATTGGAAGAATGTTAAAAGCAAATCTTAGTATTGATTTAATAAAAGAATGTACAAAAGCAACAGATAAAGAAATAGAAGAAGCAAAAATGGCAAAAAACTAAAAAATAATACAAAATCATAAGAGCAAAATTTCAAAAAACTCTTGCATTGCAGGAGTTTTTTTGATATAATATTATACGTTAGAAAATACGCACACAAATAGTAGTTTAAAAAGGAGTGCTTATATAAATCTTTTTAATGTATAAGTCTTTTTAAACGTTAATAATTTGTGGAGGGTAAAACTAAAAGGAGGAACAATTATGGCAGTAGTTGCAATGAAACAATTACTAGAAGCTGGTGTTCATTTTGGACATCAAACAAGAAGATGGGATCCTAGAATGGCTGAATATATATTCCAAGCTAGAAATGGTATTCACATCATCGATTTACAAAAAACATCTAAAAAACTTGATGAAGCTTATGAATTCTTAAAAGAACAAGCTGAAGAAGGAAAAACAGTTCTATTTGTAGGAACAAAGAAACAAGCTCAAGACTGTATGAAAGAAGCAGCTGAAAAATGTGGTATGTACTACGTTAACCAAAGATGGTTAGGTGGAATGCTTACAAACTTTGCTACAATAGAAAAAAGAATCGAAAGATTAAACGAACTTGAAAAAATGCAAGAAGACGGAACTTTCGATGTATTACCTAAAAAAGAAGTAATACTTCTAAAAAAAGAAATGGATAAATTAGAGAAAAACCTAGGTGGTATCAAAAACATGAAAGAGATGCCAGGAGTTTTATTCATAGTAGATCCTAAAAAAGAAAGAAATGCTATATTAGAAGCAAGAAAATTAAACATCCCAACAGTAGGATTAATAGACACAAACTGTAATCCAGAAGATGTTGACTATGTAATTCCTGGAAATGATGATGCTATAAGAGCAGTTAAATTAATAGCTGATACAATGGCAAATGCAATCATAGAAGGAAGACAAGGAGAATCTTTTGAAGCAGAAGAAACTGAAGAAGTTCAAGAAGAAGTTTCAGAAGAACCAACAAGCATGGAAGAAGTTGTTGAAGCAGCTGAAGAAAACGAAGCTGAATAATTTAAGATTAAATATAAAAGGGTAGGGCGTGCCCTATCCTTTAAATTATAAAAGATATAAGATTTATATCAAAATAAAGGGAGGTTATATAATGATTACAGCAAGCCAAGTAAAAGAATTAAGAGAAAAAACAGGTGCAGGAATGATGGACTGCAAAAAAGTATTAACAGAAACTGATGGAGACATGGAAAAAGCAACAGAGTTATTACGTGAAAGAGGAATAACAAAAGCAGCTAAAAAATCATCAAGAATAGCAGCAGAAGGATTAGTAGATAGCTACTTATCAGAAGATGCAAAAGTAGGAGCAGTTGTAGAAGTAAATGCTGAAACTGACTTCGTTGCAAAAAATGAAGAATTCAAAGCTTTTGTTAAAGACGTTGTAAAACAAGTAGCTTTAAACAATCCAAAGGATGTTGAAGAACTATTAGCTCAAAAATCAATAGCTGAACCAGACAAAACAGTACAAGAAGTATTAACAAACAAAATAGCTACAATTGGAGAGAACATGTCAATAAGAAGATTTGCTAGATTTGAAACAAATGGAAAACTAGCAACATATATCCATGGAGAAGGAAAAATTGCTGTATTAGTAGATATGGAAAATGCTGATGACCAACTTGCAAAAGATATATGCATGCAAATTGCAGCAGCAAGACCAGAATTCGTAAACGAGAGCGAAGTACCACAAGAAAGAATAGACAAAGAAATGGAAATACTAAAAGCTCAAGCTATGAATGAAGGAAAACCAGAAGCAATAGCTGAAAAAATGGTACAAGGAAGAATTGGAAAATTCTATTCAGAAATATGCTTAGTAGACCAAGAATTTGTTAAAAACCCAGACATGAAAATTAAACAATTATTACAAGAAAAAGGTGCTACAATAAACAGATTTGCAAGACTTGAAAAAGGTGAAGGACTAGAAAAAAGAGAAGAAAACTTTGCTGAAGAAGTTGCAAAACAATTAAAATAAAAAAATACAAGAAGGTTGCTTAACTGCAATCTTCTTTTTGTATTGCTTTTTATGGTAGAAACTGGTATAATTAGCAATATAAAATAGTAAGGAGAGAACAAGTGAAAAATATAGAGAAAAAGCAAAAAAATAAAGAAAAAAAAGAAGACAGTGCAGAAATAAGAGCAATAAAATTTAACATATTAGCAGTAGTAGCAATAATAATCTTTTGTGCATCATTGTGTCCTGTAACACTACAAAATGACACATACTACACAATAAAAATAGGAGAGCACATAGTAAACACAAAAACAGTGGACATGCAAGATCCATTTTCTTGGCACGAAAATATGCCATACACATATCCGCATTGGGCATATGACGTAATTATTTACTTAATATATAATACTTTTGGAATGATGGGAATATTTATTTCAACAATAGTACTTGCGTGCATATTAGGCGTGCTAATGTATTTCACAATCTGTAAAATATCAAAAAACAGATTAGTATCATTCTTTATTACAATTGGAGCAATGTACTTGATGAAAGACTACATCGCGGCAAGAGCACAGCTAGTAACATTCATATTATTAGAACTAACCATATTGTTAATAGAAAAATTTTTAGAAACCAAAAAAATAAGATATCCAGTTGGAATAGTATTAATTTCAATAGCTATAGCAAATCTACATTGCGCGGTATGGCCATTCTTCTTTGTAATATTCTTGCCATATATTGTAGAATATTTAATATTCACAATAATTGACGCTCAACCGATATATAAAATACAACAAAAAATATATGACCTAAGAATAAAAATAAACAATAAAAAAACAGATAAAAACAAGGAAAAATACACAGAAAAAGCAAACAAACTAATAGCAAAAAAAGAAGAGAGCCAAATAGCAAATAAAAAATATTTAGAAAATCAAGCTAAAAGAAGAGAAAAGCCTTATAGAATAAAATATGAGAAAAACACGGCAACAAAGTGGTTGATATTAGTAATGATAATATGTGCACTTACAGGACTATTAACACCACTTGGAGATACACCATACACATATTTGTATAAAACAATGCAAGGAAACACAACAGAGAGTATAAGCGAACATCTTCCACTAACATTAATAAACGCAAAAAACATATTAATTACGCTTGTTTTAGTATTAGTGCTATTAATATTCACAGACACAAAAATAAGATTAAAAGATTTATTCATGTTAGCAGGCTTAGCGCTATTGATGTTTATGACAAGAAGACAAATTTCAATGTTCGTATTATTGGGAAGTGCAATTATTGCTAAACTGATTGCAGATTTGTTTAGAAAATATGACAACAAGGGATTAGAAGAAATTGAAAAAATAATGGTTTCAACATTAGGAACTATCGCAGTGTTCTGTATCATAGCATTATTAGCAATATTAGAAATAAGACCAAAAGTAAATGATAAGTTTGTAAAAGAATCATCATATCCAGTAGACGCAGCAACATATATAACAGAAAATCTAGACTTAAATTCAATTAGATTGTTTAACGAATATAATTATGGTAGCTACTTAATATTTAGAGGAATACCAGTATTTATAGACTCAAGGGCTGATTTATATGCACCAGAATTTAACAAGATAAAAGACTCTCAAGATGAAGAACTTGCAAAAGGAAGAGATATTTTCTCGGATTATATAAGCACATCAAATATATCAAAATATTATGAAAAAACTTTTGAAAAATATGATATTACACATGTGATTTTATCTAAAAAATCAAAACTAAATATGCTAATAAATAAGAACGACAAATATAATAGAATATATTCAGATGACTATTTTGTGATATATGAAAGAAATAAATAAAGGAGAAGAATGTGGAAGAAATAGTTGTACAAGATAACGAGCAAAACAAAAGAGTAGACGCGTATATAGCAGAAGCAAAAACAGAACTATCAAGAACAACAATTAAAAGATTGCTAGACACAGGAGATATACTTGTAAATGGCAAAAAACAAAAAGCTTCATACAAACCAGAATCTGGAGATATAATTCAAATAAATATGCCAGAAGCAACAGAAACAAAGCTAATAGCACAAGACATTCCAGTACCAATAATATATGAAGACAAAGATATTATTGTAGTAAACAAACCAAAAGGAATGGTAGTACATCCAGCAAATGGCAACCCAGATGGCACACTTGTAAATGCAATCTTAGCAATGTGTAAAGAAAGTCTGTCTGGAATAGGTGGAGAAATTAGACCGGGAATAGTACATAGACTAGATAAGGATACATCAGGATTATTAATAGTTGCTAAAAACGATTTAGCTCACATGAACATGAGCAAACAAATTCAAGATAGAAAAGTAACAAAAAAATATATAGCTTTGGTTAGAGGAATTGTGCCAGAAGACGAAGCGACAATCGATATGCCGATTGCAAGAAGCCAGAAAGATAGAAAAAAGATGGCAGTGGACAAAAATGGAAAGGAAGCTGTTACACATTTTAAAGTTTTAGCAAGATACGATAAATATACATTACTGGAAGTAAAAATAGATACAGGTAGAACACACCAAATAAGAGTGCATATGTCATATATTGGGCATCCAGTAGTTGGGGATGAAGTGTACTCAAATGGAAAAAATGAATTTGGCGTAAAAGGGCAAATGTTGCATGCAAAATACTTAAAATTCAAACATCCAGTAACAGGAGAAGAGTTAGAGCTAGAAGCTCCTCTTCCTGAATATTTTGAAGAAGTTTTAAAACAATTAGAAGAAAGAAAGCAGGGAAAATAGATGGAAGAAAGATTACAAAAATACCTTGCAAACAATGGGATTGCAGCGAGAAGAAAATGTGAGGAATACATACTAGATGGCAAAGTCAAAGTAAACGGAAAAATTGTAACAACACTAGGAACAAAAATAAACCCAGAAACAGACAAGGTCGAATTTAATGGTAAAGAAGTCAAAAAAATCGAAAAAAAGGTTTATGTATTATTAAATAAACCAATAGGATATGTAACAACTGCAAAAGACCAATTTGATAGGCCGACAGTTCTAGATTTAGTTAAAATTAAAGAAAAAGTTTTGCCAGTTGGAAGACTTGACATGTACACTTCTGGAGCACTTCTTTTAACGAATGATGGAGAATTTATAAACAGAGTGACACATCCTAAAAACGAAATAGAAAAAACATATACAGTAACAGTTAAAGGAATTGTAAATCAAGAAGATGTAAAAAGACTTGAAGAAGGAGTCGAGATAGAAGATTATGTATCTGGAAAGGCAAAAGTAAAAATATTAAAAACAGACGAAGAAAAACAAATTTCAAGAGTGCAGATTACAATTCATGAAGGTAAAAATAGAGAAGTAAGAAAAATGTGTGAGGCAATAGGAAAAAAAGTATTGGCTCTACATAGAAGAAAAATAGGAAATTTAGATGTTAAAAACATTGAAATAGGACATTGGAGATACTTGTCAGCAAAAGAAGTAGAAAATTTTAGTATTGACAAATAATACAAAATGTGGAAAAATAGTGTAAACAGAAGAAAAGGCGGATGTGAAAATGAACGAAACAGCGGTACATAAAGGCGAAATTGTAAGTGGAGTGGTAAAAAACATACAACCATATGGAGCATTTATACAAACAAATAAAGGCATAGATGGTTTGCTGTATATAGAAGACATATCAGTTGCAAGAATAAAAACGCCTAAAGAAAGACTTTCGGTAGGACAAAAAATAAATGTTGTAGTAAAAGACATAAATACAGAAAAGAATAGAGTGTATTTTTCTTATAAAGAAATGCTAGGAACTTGGGATGAAAATATAAGAGATATACAAGAGAAAACAATCATACCAGGAATAATAAGAGAAACAGAAAAAGACAAAAGAGGAATATTCATTGAGTTAAAACCAAATCTAGTAGGCATGGCAGAATACAAAGAAGGTTTTGAATATGGACAAAAAGTCGAAGTTTATGTAAAAAAGATTATTGAAGACAAGAAAAAAATTAAACTAAAATTAGTATAATTAAGGAGGAATCAAAATGGTAGAAGATTCAAACATTAAAACAACTGTATCTCCATTTGCAATAAGAGAGGGAGAAATAAAAGTATTTGATGGAAAAGACGGATATGTGTCAATGAATCAAATAGTTCAAAAGATAAATGTAGGACACATCAATGATTTACATTTTAGAATTATGGAACTTGTAAATCAATTTGAATTTATCACATCAAGACAATTATTCAAACTATTGGAAAGAGAAAAAATAGAAGTAAAGTCGCAAGACAAATTAAACAACAAGTTAGAACAACTAGTTAAAACAAAAATACTAACAAGATACTATTTTAATTCAGAAGACGGAAAAGGAATATACAGAGTATATTGCTTAGAGAAAATGGGAAAATACTTGCTAAGCTCAAGAGGAATAGAATGTAAATGGCAACCAACAGACAACACAAAACCTGTTGCAATGATAAAAAAGAGACTAGCAGGAAACCAATTATTAATTGCATACATGGAAAAAGTAAAAGCATTTGATTCATACGAAGTAAAGCCTCCAATTACAGCGAAAACGGCAAATAAGACATTTAAAGCTACAGGTGGTAAAGTTACACTAAAAAAAGCGTTAAAATCAATAGACTTCATTTTCGAAGCAATTAGAAGGGAAGACGATTGGGAGAAAAAACTTGTAGAAAAAATGAAATTATACAAAGATTTCTATGAGAATTTTATGCCAATGGATTCTGGCTTCAAAACATTACCACAACTTATATTACTATGTGAAGATGAAAAACATATGGCAGAAGTTTTTAAAGTTATTGTAATGAATGGACTAGAAATAAATAAAATAAATTTATATTACACAACAGATCTAAGACAAAACGAAAAAAGCTTAGACAAGAGTTTAATAACATTTAAACTAGACGAAACAACAAACAAATACAAAATCGAAAACGTAGAAATAAAATTATTAGGATAAAAAAATCTCCCCCGGAGGGGGATTTTTTTATTGATTTTTGTTTGGTTTCTTGAAATTAATTACGATAGCATCTTCATTATCAAATAGGTATTTAGAATCTGCTGTATCTGTATTAATTGGATCTATTTCATCATCAACATTGTCATCAAAGTGATAATGTTTTAAATTGTTTTTCTTTTTCTTGTTGTCATCATCATGAGTATAAGGCGTTCCAGAATTATACTTGTCGAAATCATAGAATTTAACATTCTTTTCTTCATTATATTTTGGTGACATGAAATCCAATATAACAATACCATTATCAAATTTACCACTAAGATTCTTTAACTTATACAAAGCTTGTTTAAATTTAAGTGATTGTAATTTACCAGGCTTATATCTTATTTCAGGTCCATACTTGATACCAGTTAGTTTTGGATCGTATTCACCTTTTGCAGTATCATAAGAATTACCAAATTGCCATCTCTTTTCATTACCAATCTCTTTTGACCACCATTCGTTGTCTTCTGGAGTATTGTTACCAAATACAAATTTGTTAGAACAGTTAGCTGTGATAGTTTCTCTATGTTTTTTATCTGCTCCATCTAGCTGAGCTAAGTTTTGAACAGATACAACAGTAGAAACTTTATATTTTCTATAAATTGTAAACAATGGATCAGTAACATTTCCAACAAAGTCTGAAAACTCGTCTACATAGAAGAAATGTGGAACTCTATCCTTTTCTGTACCAGGTCTTCTTAAAACTGAGTATTGTAGCATAAGGATACAGAATAATCCAAAAGCTTGATGAATATTTGGTCCCAAATCGCCACGTCTTGTACAGATAAAAGTAATTTCTCCATTTGAAAGAGCTTTGTCAAAGTTGACAGTGTTTACTCTATTACATAAAATATTTTTTACACCACTGTAACGTAACAAGCTATCTAATTGAGCACTAGCATGTGTTACGAATTTTTCCATATCAGATCTACCAGATGCTTCTGGGTAGAAGTTTCTTTCAAAATATTTTATCAATGCTGTATACTTTTCAGCAAGTTCAGAATCTTGTTTCATTGCTTCACACAAATCTACTACTAAATCGAAATCTGTTAAACAATTTAATACATCTTCTAAAGTAGGTAAATCGTCATTGTGTAATCTTGGATACATTTCTTTTAACAATATAGCTAAGTTTTCAACAGCTTGATTTGCTGCATTTTCTCTGTAAGCTAAAGTCATATCAGGTGCACTTGAAGAGTACAAACCTTTTAAAACAGTTGAAATAGCTATTGCTGTTTGAATTGGATCATCAAAAACAAATGGGTTAACACCAACTGAGGTTGGATCATTTGGATCTATAAGATTAACTTTTAGTTTTTGAGCCTTTGCTACTTTCATCATACGATTTACTGATTCAATATCAGGGGCAATGTATGTGATACCAAGGTTTTTGTAAATATATTTATCTCCTGCACCAGCAATAATTAATTTCTTAAAATAAGTATTATAAACATTTTCTTTTCCTTCTTTTGGTTTGATCATGTTTAAATTAAAATTAGAATTGATGTACTCACTAGTGTAAGGACAAGTTAATGTTGCAATTCCAGTCTTTAAAGCTGTAAATCCCATTTCCTTTGAAACTTCTCTAAAAAAGTATTTCTTTGTTAAATCCTGTGCAATCATAGGTTCAAATAAAAGAGAAGTTTTTCCTGAACCAGAGATACCACATATCAAAGTAGGGAAGAATCTCTTTTCCTCTGCAAGCTTAACCTTAGTTCCGTTACGCTTATCAAGTCCAAAATACAACTCACAAGTATAATCTCCCCAAGAAGCTGATTTATCAGCTAAGCTAATACCTTTATACTCGTAAATAGATTCAAGCATTTGTCTATTATCGTGAACAAATGTAATCAAGAATTTAATTACTAAGAAGAATGTTGTTAAAGGTAAGTACAATGCTACGGCTGAAAATGCCGGCTTAATCAATGTATAGAAGTTTGCTGCTATATATGAGAAGTTTGGAACTGACATAAATAACATCCAACCTAATTGATTAATAAACTGTACAAACATCGATATTACAAGTAAATAAATACATACAATATATGTATCGAAAAATACTAATTTTGTTTTGTCTGAATCTGCATACTTAGATGAGAATGATAATAAGAACGCAAATACAGGGCATGCAATAGCTAGGGTATAACCAATAGGTCCCCAATAAGTGCAAGCCATACCTGTAAATATCATCATCAACATTTCAACTACTCTATCTACAACTAAATAGGCAGATACTAAAGTTAATATATAAGTACAAAAAGTATTTCGATCAGTTTTTAGTTTCTTTAATAATTTATCTATTACTTTCAAAAAATTCACCACTTTCCAAAAATATCCTACATATATATTATCTTATAAAATGAAGAAAAATACAAGTGTTTTGAGCAATTTTGTGCAAAAAATGTCAATTTTTTTGTTAAAAAGTATGCACATAAAAGAATATTATGAAAAAACAATGAAATATTTGACAAGAAAGGCTTAAATAGAATTAAATAAACAACCTGCGAATATATTTACACAGGAGGAAATAAAATGTCTAAAACAAAAAAACAGAGTTTTATGCAAGGAATTATGACTCTAATGTTTTCTCAAGTTATAATAAAAATATTCGGGCTAATATATAAACTATATTTGACAAATAAAAAAGGATTTGGAGATGCCGGAAATGCAATATATAATAGTGGTTTTCAAATATATGCATTACTGCTAACAATAGCATCTATAGGAGTTCCAAATGCAATAGCAAAACTAATTTCAGAAAAATTATCAGTAGGAGACAATAGAGGAGCTCAGAAAATATTTAAAGTTGCATTTGCATTGTTTTCAATAATAGGATTTTTAGGAGCAGTGCTGTTATTTTTTAGTGCAAAAGTCATAGCCAATAAATGGCTACAAATACCAGAAGCAGAGCTTACACTAATAATACTTGCACCATCAGTGTTTTTTGTTTCTATAATTTCAGTACTAAGAGGCTATTTTAATGGGTACGAAAACATGAAACCAATGGCAAAATCGCAGACAATAGAACAGCTCTCAAAAACAATACTTACAATATTTATAGTAGAAACGATTTGCCTAATAATGGGATATCAGGGAACTACCAACGTAATGGCGGCAGGGGCAAATCTGGCAACAACAATAGCTACGTTCATAGGATTTGTATATCTATTTGTACTATATCTAAAAAATAGAAAATATGAATCAAAAGTAATTATAAGATATAAAACAATAACAACATTAGAAATAATAAAAAGTATAATCATTATAGCTCTGCCTCTGACATTGAGCGCAATACTGGGTTCACTCAATAAAAATATAGATTCGATGACTGTAATAAGAGGACTAAAAACTTTTTTACCAGAAGAAGAAGCGAAAATTCAATATGGAATATTAAGTGGAAAAATAGATATGCTAGTAACACTCCCTTTATCATTTAATATAGCGTTTGCAACAGCGCTAGTTCCAGCAATATCGTCAGCTAAAGCAGTGGGAGATATAGCAAATATTCAGAAAAGAATAAAACTATCAACATTAGTAACAATATTAATTGGTTTACCTTGTAGCGTACGGAATGATAATATTTGCTAAACCAATATTAATGATGCTGTTTCCAAACGCAAGCTCTGGCGAATTTGTATACCAAATAAGTGCAATATCAATAATATTTATAACATTAGAGCAAACAATAAATGGAGCATTGCAAGGACTGGGCAAGTTCTATATACCGGTATTATCACTGAGTGTGGGAGTAATAATCAAACTAATAATTAATTCAATATTAATAAGAATAAATCCTGACAATTTTGTACTAGGTGGAACGGCGGGAGCAGCAGTTGGAACGGTTGCATGTCATTTTGTATCAATGATTATAAGCGTATGTGCTCTAAGAAAAAACATAAAAATAAATTTTGAATTTACAAAATTTGTGCTAAAACCAATATTAGCCACAGTTACAATGGGAATATTAGCTTTTGAAATATATAAAACACTTAACGGTATAATAATCCAAAATATTGCCATAATATTAACAATCATTTTTACAGTAATTGTGTATACAATGTGTATACTTGTGACCAAAATTTTTAGCAAAGATGAGCTTGAAACCTTGCCCCTTGGTAGAATTTTAAATAAAAGAATAAAAAGTTACAATCGCTAAAACCATTGAAAATAGCCACTTTTAGGAGAAGAAAACGAATAAACCTTACAGACTAAAAGGATTGAAGAAAAAATATGATAAAAAAAAGAAGGATTTTATCAAATATTGGCGAATAATGTTATTAGTAGATGCATTTAAGTCTACATATACAATCTTATTAGGAGGTAAATTTTAATGAACAAATCTGATTTAATCGCAGCTATAGCTGCTAAAACAGGAAGCACAAAGAAAGATGCAGAAGCAACATTAAATGCATTTGTTGATGTTGTAACAGATTCTTTAGTAAAAGGAGACAAAGTTCAATTAGTTGGGTTCGGATCTTTTGAAGTTAGAAAAAGAGCAGCTAGAAAAGGAAGAAACCCACAAACTAAGGAAGAAATCAAAATACCTGCATCAAAAGCACCAGTATTCAAAGCTGGAAAAGCATTAAAAGACTTAGTAAACAAAAAATAATTTGAATTTTATAAATATATGAATTCATATAAATACATGGACTAATAATCCATGTATTTTTTTGTTCTAATTCCAGGACAAGTAGAATACTATGTATAAAACTTAGGATTTTAGGAGGAGAAATTATGTGGTACACTAAAGAATTAAATCAAATATTTAATGAGTTAAACGCAAGACAAGGAGGATTAACAGAAGATGAGGCAAGTAAAAGATTAGAAAAATATGGAGCGAATAATTTAAAGGAAAAGAAGAAAGAAAGTTTATTTATAAAATTTATCAAACAATTTAATGATTTTATGATTATAGTGCTAATAATAGCAGCAATAATATCTGCAATAGTTGCTAAAACTAATGGAAGTGGAGATTACATAGACTCAATTATAATAATTGCGATAGTAATATTTAATGCAATAATGGGATTAATACAGGAAGAAAAAGCAGAAAAATCGTTAGAAGCACTAAAGAAAATGTCAGCACCAAATGCAAAAGTAAGAAGAAATGGAAAAATACAAGAAATAGAAGCATCACAAGTAGTACCAGGAGATGTTGTAATACTGGAAGCAGGAAACTATGTGCCTGCAGACTGTAGACTCATAGACTCATACAATTTGCAAATAGAAGAGTCGAGCTTAACAGGTGAAACACTGCCAACTTCAAAACAAGCAGATGTTATATTAAATGCAAATACAGCTATTGGCGATTTAAAAAATATGGCATTTGCAACAACAATAGTAGTAAATGGCCACGCAGAAGCAGTAGTTGTAGAAACTGGAATGAATACAAAAGTTGGTCAAATTGCAGGAATGATAATAGAAAACGAATCGCCAGAAACACCACTGCAAAAGAAACTAGGAGAAGTAGGAAAAACGCTTGCAATAACTTGTATGATAATATGTGGATTGATTTTCTTAATAGGAATATGGAAGCAAATTCCTATTACAGAAATGTTTATGACATCAGTAGGATTAGCAGTTGCAGCAATTCCAGAAGGATTACCAGCCATAGTAACAATAATGTTATCGATAGGTGTTACAAAAATGGCAAAGAAGAACAGTATAATAAGAAAATTGCCAGCAGTTGAAACTTTAGGATGCAGTAGTGTAATATGTTCAGATAAAACTGGAACATTAACGCAAAATAAAATGACAGTAACTCAAATAAGAAATGCAGTTGGACTTGTAAAAAACGATGATAGAAGATTTATATTAGAACTTGGAACAATGTGTACAGACACAATCGAATCACAAGAGGTAATTGGAGAAGCAACAGAAGTTGCAATAACAAATGCAGCAATAGAAATCAATTTAAAAAAATCGGAACTATATAGTCAAATGCAAAGAATAAACGAAATATCATTTGACTCAACAAGAAAAATGATGACAACAATACACAAAATTGGTTCGAAATATAGAATAATAACAAAAGGAGCTCCTGATGTATTAATAAAGAGATGTAGTCAGTATTATCAAAGTGGAAGAATAGAACCGATATTTAGCAAAAGAGATGCCTTACAAGAACAGAATCAAATGATGGCAGAAGATGCATTAAGAGTAATTGCAATAGCATATAAAGATGTAGAGAAATTGCCAAGAGAAATTAATTCAGAAACAATTGAAAATGAGCTAACATTTGTTGGACTAATAGGAATGATAGATCCACCAAGAGAAGGCATAAAAGAAGCAGTAAAAACTTGCAGAAAAGCAGGAATAAAAACAGTAATGATAACAGGTGATCATCTACAAACAGCAAAGGCAATAGCAAAAGAATTAGGAATATTAAGAAAAGGATATTTAGCCATAAACGGAGAAACACTAGAGAAAATGAGTCAACAGGAATTAGAAAGAGATATAATGCGATATAGTGTATTTGCAAGGGTTTCGCCAGAACACAAAGTAAGAATTGTAAAAGCATTTCAAAGTACAGGAGCAGTTGTTGCAATGACCGGAGATGGAGTAAATGACGCACCAGCTCTAAAAAATGCAGATATAGGAATTGCAATGGGAAAAGGTGGAACAGATGTGGCAAAAAACGCATCAGATATGGTTTTAACGGATGATAATTTTGTGACAATAGTAGAAGCGGTAAAACAAGGAAGAAATATATATGATAACATAAAAAAAGCAGTACATTTCTTACTAGCGACAAACATAGGAGAAATAGTAGCAATATTTGTTGGACTATTGCTAGGAATAAAATCGCCATTACTTGCAATACAGCTATTGTGGGTAAATCTAGTAACAGACTCACTTCCAGCAATAGCATTGGGATTAGAAAAAGCAGAAAACAATATAATGAACAGACTACCAAGAAATCCAAGGAAAAGTCTATTTGCAGATGGCCTTTGGGGCAAAATTACAACAGAAGGTGTAATGATTGGAATGTTAACACTTGTAGCTTTTAGTATAGGAAACAATTTATATTCGATAGAAGTAGGAAGAACGATGGCGTTCTTATCACTTGGAATACTAGAACTTGTACACAGTTTTAACATAAAAGGTGAAGAAAGCATATTTAAAACAGGATTATTTGAAAATAGATATCTAGTAGGTGCGTTTGTTCTAGGAACCTTGTTACAAGTAGTGGTTGTTGTAATAAGCCCACTTGCACAAATATTTGATGTAGTTCCACTAAATTCAGTTCAATGGTTAATGACAGTAATAATATCAATTTTACCAGTAGTAATAGTAGAATTACAAAAGAAATTTAATGCATATAAATTTGGAAAAGTAGTATATGCGAGATCTGTGTAAATAAACAAATTTAAATTTTATCCTTGTTAAAAAGAAAATTTAGCAAGGATAAAATTTTAATACAAAAAATTGAAAATTGTTCGGAAGAATATGTCGAATATTGGGATACGATTTTGCTGGACAAATAGCTACTTTCAGGGCATATGGCAAAATAAAAAACAAAGGAGTTTGAAAGAAAATATACCTTCAAAACCCTTTATAATCTGATAAAACATTAATAAAACAAACAAAAAAAGTTGACATAAAATGAAAAATGTATAAAAAATTTGCATTTGAGTAAAATATATGGTATAATAGATTTTGTCGTGTGAAAAAGGAGAGTGAAATTATTTTATACCATAAACTAAAATGCGACACGAAAGAAATCATAAAATTGCTTGAGATTGTGACAATAGCACTATTTATAATACTAACAATAATCTTTATAAAATACAATCCAGTATATGAAGTAAAAATAGACGGCGAAACAATAGGCTATATAAAAAGCAAGCAAGCAATGGAAGAAACGATAAACAATGAGATATTGGCACTAGACAATCCCTGTGCAGTATTCTCAACACTAGATAAACAACCAACTTACGAATTAAAGCTTGCAGAAATAAAGCAAACAGACGAGGAAAAGGTAAAACAAATATTAGAAGAAAATAAAACAACAATGTATAAGCAATATGCGATAACAATAGACAACGAAATAAAAACACATGTAGATACATTTGAGCAAGCAGAAGAAATCGTAAATGAAATGAAAGAAAATTATTCAGAAGATATTGCACAAATATCAATTATTGAAAATTATACCAAAAACTTAGACGAAATAGGAACAGAACTTACAGTTGCAAAAGCTAGCGTAGATTCAAACATGAAAGAAATAAAAGACGAGAAAGCAAGAATTGCTAGTGCAACATTTAACGGTGTATATTTTCAAATAAAACCAGTAATGGGAAATATTACATCCAGATATGGAGCAGTAGAAAGCATAAGAGACCATGCACATGGAGGATTAGACATAGCAGCCCCATACGGAACAGATATTAAAGCATCAGCAAATGGAACAATATCATATTCTGGATGGATGAGTGGATATGGTAACTTAATTATAATAGACCATGAAAACGGAGTTCAATCATATTATGGACATTGTAGCAAATTGTATGCAACGGTCGGAACAGTGGTTGAAGCTGGAGACGTAATAGCAGCAGTTGGTTCAACAGGGAACTCGACAGGAAACCACTTACACTTTGAGATAAGATTAAACGGGTCAAGTATAAACCCACAAAAATATATATACAAATAAAACATTCCAAAATGAAGTAAACTATTAAGCAAAAGTTTAAGAATGTACTTCAAGATGGAATGTTTTTATCTTATTAAATTCAAAAAAAATTCACAATTCTTTCACAATAATATTGTATTATAACACTATAATAAGTTAAAATAAATTAAACTTACTATTCTAGGAGGAAATCACATGGAAGAAAATAACGTAAAAGAACCAGACTCAGTGTTAAATAAGGATGGAAAAGAATTTAAGGCAGTAAAGCCAAATAACGAAAGAAATACAAAGCAAATAAACTTTGGTAAGCAAATTTTAACACCATTTGTTAGTGGAGTATTAGGAGCAGGACTTGTTTTAGGAATATGTTTAGGAGTTCCAGAAATAAGAAGTGGACTACTAAATAGCGCAAACACAACAATATCAACAAGTTCAACAAACCAAAAGGCAACGCAATTAAACACAACACAATTATCGCTAGAAGGTTATTCAGAAATAGGAACATCAGTGGCACAAAAAGTATTGCCATCAATAGTAGGAATAAAAGTCGAATATCCAGTAAATTCAATATTTATGCAACAACAAAATACAGCGACAGCAGAAGGTTCCGGAATTATAATAAGTGAAGATGGATATATATTAACAAATAATCATGTTATAAATTCAAGTTCAACTTCATCATATTATTCTTTAGGAGAAGCAACAAAAGTTAGTGTATACTTGTATAACGACGAAACAGAATATGAAGCAACCATCGTTGGAACAGATGAAGAAACAGACTTAGCAGTTATAAAAATAGAAAAAGCGGGATTACAATCAGCAGAACTTGGCGACTCTGACAGAGTAACGGTTGGAGAATTTGCTATGGCAGTTGGAAACCCACTAGGAATGCAAAGTTCTGTAACAGCCGGAATGATAGGAGCTGTCAACAGAGAAATAACAGGTTCAGACGGAAAAAAATATAAACTAATACAAACAGATGCTGCAATAAACTCGGGAAACAGTGGTGGTGCATTAGTAAATAGTAAGGGTCAAGTAATAGGAATAAATACATTAAAAATTGCATCAACAGGAGTTGAAGGAATGGGCTTTGCAATTCCAATAAACTCAGCAAAACCAATATATGAGCAGTTAATAACTTATAATAAAGTAAAAAGGCCATATATAGGAATAAGTGGAAGAGATTTAAGCAAAGAATTAGCAGAAAAGAACAATTTACCAGAAGGTGTATATGTTGTTGGTGTTGAAGAATTTTCAGCTGCTGAAAAAGCAGGAATTCAACCGGGAGACGTAATAATCAGGGTAAATGGCGAAGAAGTAAAAACTATGAACAAATTAAATGAAATAAAAAATGAACATCAAATAGGAGAGACAATAACAGTGACGATAAGCAGAAATGGCAAAGAAAAAGATGTGAAAATAACACTTCAAGAAAAATAAAATACAAATTCGTTACATTAAGTTCACAAAAAGGACAAAAAACATTGGTAAGATAAGACCATAGTTAGCAAGACTCCAAAAGCTAACTAAAAATAAAAAACATCCCCTTTTATTTTCGAACGGCTACCAGAGAGGTGGTCGTTTTTTTTGACAATTATAATATAATGTGCTAAAATAATTCAGGTAAAAGAATATAATTATGTTCTTTTTGAAACAACCTATTAGAGGTGTAAATATGATTAATTTTACAAAAATGGAAGGAATCGGAAACGACGGAATATATGTAGATTGTACAAAACAAAAAATTCAAAATCCTGGGTCTCTTGCATATTTGATATGCGATAGATACTTTGGAATTGGAGCCAATGGCTTAATATTAATATTTAATAGCAAAATAGCAGATTTCAGAATAGAAATATACAATTCTGATGGTAGCCAAGCAGAAATGTGCGGAAATGGAATTAGATGTGTTGGAAAATTTGTGTATGAAAAAGGATTAACGAACAAAACAGAGCTAGAAATTGAAACATTGGCAGGAATAAAAAAATTAAAGCTTAATGTTGAAGACGGAGTAGTTAAAACTGTGAGAGCAGATATGGGAGAACCTATATTTGAAGCTGAAAAAATACCAGTAATATGCGATCAAAAAGGCGACTTAAAGAAAATAAAACTACAAGCATATGACAAACAATTTGAAGTTACATGTGTGTCTGTGGGAAACCCACATGGAGTAATTTTTGTGAAAGATGTAGATGCAATAGACGTCAGAAAATATGGACAAAAAATGGAGAACGACAAAGCATTTCCACAAAAAGCAAACATAGAATTTATCGAAAAACTAGACGATCACAATATCAGAATGAGAGTCTGGGAGCGTGGAGCAGGAGAAACAATGGCTTGTGGAACAGGAGCTTGCGCATCAACAGTAGCATCTGTATTAAACAAAATAACATCAAATCAAGTAACAGTTCATTTACGTGGAGGCAGTCTATTAATCGAATGGAACAGAGAGGACAACCATATATATATGACAGGACCTGCTGAGATAACGTTTGAAGGAACTTTTGACGAAGAAAAATATAGAGCACAAACAAAATAACAGATATCTACATAAAAAATGCAAATAGTTTCTCAAAAATATAAATAATTATTGAAAAACAAACAAAAAATATGGTATAGTAAACAAAAAACGAAAGGGGAAAAAATGGAAGAAAAAGAAGTAAAAAGAAGTTATTTAACAGGAATATTAGGAGCAATATTAGGTGGAGTAATCGCAGCAATTCCATGGGTTTTAACATATGTATATGGAAATATGATGTTATCACTTTTAGCATTAATAATAGGCGCAGGAGAATTTTATGGATATAAGCTATGCAAAGGAAAAATGACAACAAAATTACCAATAATAATTATGGTAATAGCAATAATTATAGTTACAGTTGTTACATTATTAGTAATACCATTTATGTTGCTACAAAAAAATGGAATGGAAGCAAATATTGAGGGCGTAAAAGCTTTATATTCATATAGTGAATTTACAAGTGCATTAATGAGAGATTATGCAATATCTGTAGTGTTCACAATACTAGGAGCTGGAGCCATAACGGGAACAATAAAAAAACAACTATTAAATAATAGTGAAGATATAAAATTAGATTTTTCAAACAAAGAAGAACAACAAAAATTAAAAGAAGATTCCATAACAGCTATAAAACCAATATTCGAAAAATATAATGCAATGAACAAGGAAAACACAATGACAAAAGAAGAAGTGCTAGCAGAAATAGAAGGTCAAAGTGGAAGAATATATTTCAGCTTCTTAAAAAATTCAAACATAATAAAAAAATCAAAAGGAAAGTACTTCTACTGTGAAGAAAATGAGGAAAAAGTACAAAAAAATAAAACAAATATATTTGTATGGATATTTGTAGTACTTCTTCTAATAACAGCAAGTTCTATAATGATAAACAATGAAGATAAAGCATCAAACATAGTTGAAAATGCAGATGTAAGCTATGCTTTACCAGTAGGTTGGGAGCTTTACCAAAACTATAACGAAAATGAAGGATGGGTATATTACAAAAATATAAGCAATTCTACAAAGACAGAAAAAGAAACAGCAGAAAATACAATAGACTACTCTGTATATCCAGCAACATTAAATGTTGTATATGCAAAGGCAGAAGAGGGACAAGAAGGTAATTTAGAAGAACTAAAAACAGGATTAGATAGTTATATTAGAGAGGAATTAGGTATAACCGAATTTAACATAGAGCAAGCAAAAACAAAGAAGGACTATGATGTTCTAAAAGTTAAAATTATAGACACATCAGAAGTAGAATCAATAATCTACCTAAATTATATATATAATGCAGGAAACGTTACAGCAATAACAGCAGTAACATACAATTTAAATGATGAAGAAGTATTAGACCAAGATATATCAACAGTTGTAAATACTTTTTCATGGAAATAACAAAAAATACTTGAAAGTGACAAAAAAATTTGTTAAAATAAAACTTAGTTAATAAAGATAGGCTAAAAAAAAACCCCTTTTGGGGAAATTTAGCCTATTTTTTGTTTTTATAAGGAGGAACAATAAATGAACACAAAGTACATATTCGTAACTGGAGGAGTAGTATCAGGACTAGGAAAAGGAATAACAGCAGCATCATTAGGAAGATTATTAAAAAATAGGGGATATAAAGTAGCAAATCAAAAATTTGATCCTTATATAAATGTAGATCCGGGAACAATGAGCCCATACGAACACGGAGAAGTTTTCGTAACAGATGACGGGGCAGAAACAGACTTAGACTTAGGACATTATGAAAGATTTACAGATGTCAACTTAAATAAAAACTGTAGTATATCAACAGGAAAAATATATCAAGAAGTACTAGAAAAAGAGAGAAGAGGAGATTATCTAGGAAAAACAGTACAAGTAATTCCTCATATAACAAATGCAATAAAAGACAAAGTATACTCATTAGCAAAAACAGGAGCTGACGTTGTAATAACAGAGATAGGTGGAACAGTAGGAGATATAGAGAGCCTACCATTCTTAGAAGCAATCAGACAAGTTGGAATAGAAAACAATCCGGAAGATGTAATATACATACATGTAACATTACTTCCTTATATATCGGGTTCAAATGAACTGAAATCAAAACCAACTCAACACTCTGTAAAAGAACTACAATCAATAGGAATAAAACCAGATATATTAGTGTGTAGAACAGAGATGCCAATAACAGAAAATATAAGAGAGAAAATTGCGTTATTTTGCAATGTGCGTCCAGAAAATGTAATAGCAAATATGACTGCAAAAAATTTATACGAAGTTCCGCTAATGCTTGAAAAAGAAGGATTGGCAATAGATGTTTGCAAGCATCTAAAATTAAAAAATGCAGAACCAAAGAATGAAGAGTGGAAAAAAATGATAAACCACTTCAGAAAAATAGATGAAAAATATGAAAACACTGATAAAAAGAAGGTAAACATTGCAATAGTTGGAAAATATGTAAAACTAGAAGATTCGTACTTATCGGTTGTAGAGAGTATAAAACACGCAGCATACGAAAATGGAGTAAAAGCAAATATTAAATTTATTGATTGCGAAACAGTTACAAACAGAAACGCAAGAGAAAAACTTCAAGGAATAGATGGAATAATAGTTCCAGGAGGATTTGGAGGAAGAGGAATAGAAGGAAAAATACAAACAGTAAAATATGCAAGAGAAAACAACATACCTTTCTTAGGAATCTGTTTAGGAATGCAAATGGCAGTTGTAGAATTTGCAAGAGATATACTTAATATAAAAGATGCAAACTCACTAGAATTTGATGAAAAAACAAAAAATCCAGTAATACATATAATGGAATCTCAAAAAAACATAACAAAAAAAGGTGGAACAATGCGACTTGGAGCATATCCTTGCATATTAAAGAAATCTAGTTTGGCAAGTAAATTATATAAAACAGAAGAAATATCAGAAAGACATAGACACAGATATGAGTTTAATAATGAATATAGAAAAGAAATGGAAGACAATGGAATGACTATTTCAGGAACATCACCAGATGGAGAATTAGTAGAAATAATAGAAATAAAAAATCATCCATACTTTATAGCCTCTCAATTCCATCCAGAATTAAAATCAAGACCAGATAAACCACATCCATTATTTGTTGGATTACTAAAAGCAGCAAAGAAAAAAATAGAAGAATAAAAGGAAAAGCTTCAGGAAGAAAAAACTTCCGGAAGCTTTTTGTTGAACAAACAAGGAATAAAAAAGTGCCAAATACATAAAATTAAATGTGAAAATTGTGTGAAATTATAAAAATGATATTGACATTTAATGTTAAAAGGTATAAATTATTAGCAGTCACAAATAAAGAGTGCTAAAAAAGTGCTCGATAATTTCAAGGAGGTAATAAAAATGTTAAAACCATTAGCAGACAGAGTTGTCTTAAAAATGACAAAAGCAGAAGAAACCACCAAAAGTGGAATTATCTTAACAGAAGGGAGCAAAGAAAAACCACAAATAGCAGAAGTAATAGCAGTAGGTCCTGGTGGAAATATAGATGGAAAAGAAATAAAAATGTATGTAAAAGTAGGAGATAAAGTTGTAGTAAGCAAATATGCTGGTACAGAAATAAAATACGAAGGAGAAGACTTTATAATAGTAAAACAAAATGATATTCTTGCAATAGCAGAATAAAAGTGAGAGGAAAAAGATGGAAGATAATAAGAAAGTAACAATTTTATATACAAATTGGAAAGGCGAAACAAAATATAGAAATATTATACCAATGTCGGTTGAGTTTAAAGCCACACAATGGCATCCAGAAGAACAATGGATATTAAATGCAATGGATATTGATAAAAATGCGCAAAGGGCTTTTGCAATTAAGGATATAAAAGAATGGAAAGTAAATTAAATTGATTTTGAGGAGGAATTTAAAATGTCAAAAGAAATTAAATATGGCGAAGATGCCAGAAAATCATTATTAAATGGTGTAAATAAATTAGCTGATACAGTTAAGGTTACATTAGGACCCAAAGGAAGAAATGTAGTTTTAGATAAACAATTTGGTGCACCACTTATTACAAACGATGGTGTTACAATAGCAAAAGAAATAGAATTAGAAGATCCATTTGAAAATATGGGAGCAAGACTTGTTAAAGAAGTATCAACAAAAACAAACGATGTAGCAGGAGATGGAACAACAACAGCTACAGTATTAGCTCAAAGTATGATAAAAGAAGGCGTAAAAAATGTTGCAGCTGGTGGAGATCCAATGGCAATAAAAAGAGGAATGAGCAAAACAGTTGATAAAGCTGTTGAAGAGTTAAAGAAAATAAGCTCAAAAGTAGCTGGAAAAGAAGATATAGCAAGAGTTGCAAGTATATCAGCAAATGATAATGAAATTGGAGAACTAATTTCAGAAGCAATGGAAAAAGTATCAAGTGATGGAGTTATAACAATAGAAGAATCAAAAACATCAAACACAGAGCTAACAGTAGTAGAAGGAATGCAATTTGATAAAGGATATGTTTCTCCATATATGGTAACAGATACAGAAAAAATGGAAGCAGTTGTTGACAATCCATACATATTAATAACAGACAAAAAAATCAGCAATATCCAAGAAATACTACCATTATTAGAAAACTTAATGCAACAATCTGGAAAACTAGTAATAATATGTGATGATATAGAACAAGAAGCATTATCAACACTTATATTAAACAAACTTAGAGGAGTTATCAACGTTCTAGCAGTTAAAGCGCCAGGATATGGTGACAAGAGAAAAGCAATGTTACAAGATATTGCAATATTAACAGGTGGAGAAGTTATAACATCAGATTTAGGACTAGAATTAAAGAATGTTCAAATAGAACAATTAGGAAGAGCAAGACAAATAAAAGCAGACAAAGAGCATACAATAATAGTTGATGGCTCAGGAGATAAACAACAAATAGCAGACAGAATTGGTCAACTTAAAGCTCAAATAACAGAAGAAAAGAGCGAATACGAAAAAGAACAACTACATGAAAGACTTGCTAAAATAGCAGGAGGAGTTGCAGTAATAGGAGTAGGAGCTGCAACAGAAGTAGAAATGAAAGACAAAAAGCTAAGAATAGAAGATGCTTTATCTGCAACAAAAGCAGCTGTTGAAGAAGGAATAGTTGCAGGTGGTGGAACAGCATTTGTAAACATATTACCAGAAGTAGAAAAGTTTGTAAGCAGTCTACAAAAAGAAGAAAAACTTGGAGGAAATATAGTTCTTAGAGCATTACAAGAACCAGTAAGACAAATTGCAATAAATGCAGGACTAGAGCCAGCAGTTATATTAGAAAAAGTAAAAGCTTCACCAATTGGAGTTGGATTTGATGCTGGTAAAGAAGAATATGTAGATATGAAAAAAGCTGGAATAGTAGATCCAACAAAAGTATCAAGAAGTGCTCTACAAAATGCAGCATCAGTTGCAGCAATGATATTAACAACAGAAAGCATAGTAACAGACAAAAAAGAAGAGAAATCTTGTAACTGTGGTGGACACGAAACACCAGACATGAGTGGAATGTATTAAAATAGATAAAAGTGAGGAGGCTTTTAGTCTCCTCACTTTTATTATAAAGACGATTAATCTGGGTTGTTATAGAAAAAAGAAAGCTACAATAATGAATGTTCAAAAAAATTGAACAAAAAATTAAAAAAATTAAAAATAAGTATTGACAAAAACAGAAAAGTCTAGTATACTAAGAAAGTCGAAAGAAATGGTCGCTTAGCTCAGCTGGGAGAGCATCTGCCTTACAAGCAGGGGGTCATAGGTTCGAGCCCTATAGCGACCACCATTCTTTATAAAGAAATTTAGAATATTCTAAATTTTTTTATTTACGGCCTGGTAGTTCAGTTGGTTAGAACGCTAGCCTGTCACGCTAGAGGTCGACGGTTCGAGCCCGTTCCAGGTCGCCATTTTTTTATTCAAAATCAAATAATTGGCTTGATAGCTCAGTTGGTAGAGCAGAGGACTGAAAATCCTCGTGTCAGTGGTTCGATTCCACTTCAAGCCACCAAAGAAAAACAGCTATATCAATACATATAGCTGTTTTATATTTTTCTCGAAACCGTTTAATATTTTTAATATTTTAAACATTTTCAATAGTTTAGTGTGTCAAAAAGTGTGTCAAAATTATCCTAAAAATTGATTCACTTTGTCAATAGACTTTTGATTATCTTGTGAATCTAAATGTGTATATATATTTAATAAAACTTTTACATCTTTGTGTCCCATCCATTGTTGAGCTTGTTTAATATCTATTCCTGCTTTATGTAATATACAAGCGTATGTATGACGAAGTTGATGTAATGTAAATTTTATTTCTGAATATTCTTCCTTTGACACACTTTCAGATGTGTCAAATTTTAAATTGTTATTAATTTGTTTCAAAACGTAAGAAAGTTTCCTCTTTAAAGTTGTTTCAGACATCATTTTATCTAAAGTGTTAGTAAAGATGTAATCTTTATCTTTGTGAGATTTCTTCAATTCATCTAATTTATTGTAAAGAATATTAAAAATAGGAACCTTTCTAGATTCTTCATTTTTTGTTTTTTTAATCACTGGCTGATTGTTTTGAAAAGTAATAGCCTTATTAATCAGAATGTATTTATTATCTAAATCAATGTCTTTGTATTGTAGAGGAACTAATTCTTCTCTACGAAGACCAGTATATAAAAGAAACAGTATCATAAAAGCATTAGAATCGTTTTCTGACAACTTTTTTATTTCGTCAATAACTTTTTCTGTTAAAGGTTCTTTTTCGGCAGATTTGTGCTTTTTTATTTTAATGCCTAATGCCACATTTTTATATATGTAGTCGTTTTCCACAGCTTTATTTAAAATCTGTTTAATAGTAAGTAATGCCACATCTTTTCTTCTCGTTATTCCTTTTTTGTCAAGTTCGTTCAACATAGATACTATGTCAGACTGCTTAAGATATTTTAGTGGAGTATTACCAATATAAGGATTTATATGTAATCTAATTGCATCAGAATACATCTTTATTGTTGCAAGTTCTTTATCAGCTTTATATGTGTTTAACCATCTATCAGCCCAAACGGACACAGTTAATCCCTTATCATCAATAAAAATTCCTTTATTATTTTGGTTTTTTTTCTCGATATATTGTTTTTCTAAATCTTTTGAATTGTCAGAATACAAAGTTTCTATCTTTCCATTCACAGAAACTCTTTTCATTAGTCTGCCATCTGCTCTTTTTGTATATGTAAATGCCATTTTTCCTCCTTAAATTAACCAAGTTTTAGTAAAAAATAAAAACAAGAAAATCATAATAGTGTTACCTACAAAATTATATGCAAGCATATCTTCAATTTGATAGGCTTTTTCTTCGCTTTTTTTAGACATTAGTATCATAACAACTAATGAGTGTAGACCTGTATATATAACAGATGCAAAAGAGGCGACGAGTATTTGGACTAAGATATTTAGAAAAAACATATTATCATCTCCTTTTAAATATAATTATTATTTTTGTAATAAGAATAAGCAGTATTAATTAATTTTTCGCTTACACCTAATTCTTCTGCGACCTGATAAGAATACTGACAGCCTTCTTCTTCCAACTTTAATAGAGAAGAGGCAGGAGCGAGAGTAGTAAAAGCCCATTTTCTGGCCCTATATTCTTTTTTTCTTATAGTTTCTTCATCAGAATTAATATTATATAAGGAATTACAATAATAATGTCCGAGTTCTTCAGCAAGTATTTCTTTTTCTTGCACCAGATTGTCTATTTTTGAATAATTAATTCCAATGCAATACTGATTATCTATTACACCTATAATAGCTTTATTTTTCATTTTGAAAGAAATTATAGGGATATTTTCTTTATTTGCTATAGAATATAATTTTTCTAACTCCATTTTATTTTTTTTCTTCTCCATATTTAATTTTTTTGTAGAATCTTAATGCGTCTGCTATTTCTTCATCTGTTAGTCCTTTCATTTCTTTATGATAAGCAAAATCAAATTCCTGTTTTATTTTGTCTTCTGGATTGCGAACGTTAGACTTTCCAAGAAGGTAGTCAGTACTGACTTTAAAATATTCAGACAGTTTTATTATTGTATCTGGAGACATGTCTCTTTTTTCATTTTCATAATTCGAAACAGTTTGAATAGTAACATTTAAATATTTCGCAATTTTTTCTAAGCTTTCTCCTCTTTCTGTTCTCAAGAGTTTCAATCTATTCATAAAAATAACTCCTTTACATAATTAATATATATTATAATACAATTTGTTTAACTTGTAAACAAATTGTAAACTTTTTTTCTTAGAGCGTCAATACTTTTAAACAAATTGTAAAAATATTTTTAAAAAAGTATTGACAATCAACAAAATGTTTAATATAATGTGTTCAACAAATTGTTGAGGAGGTGCGAAATGAATAAAAGGACATTGCAAGAATTAAGAAAAAATAAAAACTTAACGCAAGAACAGGTAGCAAAGATTTTATCAATAAGAAAAGAGTACTTATCAATGCTTGAAAATGGAACAAGAAATCCAAGCGATCCATTGAAAGAAAAAATGTCAAAGCTGTATGGGTGCACAATATCAGATATTTTTTTAGCTATCAATTCAACAAAATGTTTAAAATAAATAATAGGAGGAGAGTATGGAAGAAAAAATAGTAGAACTAAGTGAAATGGCAAAACCTGTAATTGATTTTATAAAAAATAATTACAACCCTCACACTACAGTAATAATAAATGAAGATAGTATAAAGGTTGTAACAGACGAAATAAACATTCCTCTAATTAACCAATTTTAATTCCAGGATAAAAAGGTTTTATAAAGCTATGAAAATATCTACCGCAAGAACCAGCAGAGATTAAACTATAATATCTCTCTTGAGGAACTCCATGATATTGATAAATCCCACCATGGTTAAATTCAATTTCAAGAGTATTATTTTCATAACCAACAGAGCGAATGTCTGAAGAATTTACGAAGTTTCGATTCATGTGACAACACCTCGCTTTCTACAAATTAGAATATTTTTCTCATAAGTTCGAGGCAATTATATCAAAAATTAGATAAGAAATAAAGAGAGGAGATGAAGAAAATGGCAACGAATGTTTGCAGTAGAACAAGGACAAAATTTGTAACAGTAAAAGAGGTTGCAGAAGAATTAGGCTGTTGTGTACAGCAAGTATATAAGACAATGAAAAGACCAGAAATGAAAAGTTGTAAAAAGAAAATTGGAACAGCAGGAATAAGAATAGACAAAGATGAGTTTTTTAGAATAATGGAACAAATTTATAGATAGAAAGGAGATGATAAACATGTATAGCTTATTTGAAATAGCATTTTTTATATTATATTTTGCAACTAAAATAGCAAAGTTCATTGCAATATTGTTATTAGTTCAAATAACAGTATATAGATTAAGTGGATTTAGCATATACAAATTTACAATGAAAAAAGCAAACAAATTATTAAATTAAGGAGGAAGAGTATGGACAAGCTAGACAAATGTTATATATGGCACATAATAACTCAAGCAAAGCTAAAATTAAGATTAAAAGAATTAAAGAAAGGAGTGAAATAGTATGTTTGAAAGAAAAAAACATTTAAGAGAAGTTATTAAAACAAAATCAAAACAAATTGAAAATAGAGACAAACTTATAGATGGACAAAGAGCAGAAATACATCAATGGCAAAAAGAGAACGAAGTATTACACCAAGAGAACAAAGAGCTAAGATTTGACAATGAAGAGCTTTCAGAATTAGTTAGAAGAATAAAAAATTTAGCTGAAAGTAACAGCTATAACAATGAAAAAAATATTTTAAACAAAATAAAAGAGCTAGTAAATGATTTCGACAGCATTACTAACTCATAGAATCACAAATATATGAACTCCTGTATCTATTATACAGGAATTAGAAAGGAAAGTCAAATGGCAAAAGCAGTAGGAATTATAAGAAGATTAGATGATTTAGGAAGAATAGTTATTCCAAGAGAGATAAGAAGGAGCTTAAAGATAGAAGAAGGAGAGCCTCTTGAGATATTACAAGTAGGAAATAAAATTGAAGTTTCAAAACAAAAGTCAAATACTTGTGCAGAGTGTGGAAGCTTTATAGAAGACAGTTATAAATATTGTCCTAACTGTGGAAAGGAAATTAATATCAAATGAGTAGAGAGAAAGATTTAGAAGATATGCAAGAATTTGTAGACGAATATGCAAATATAAAGGAAAAATTAGAGGACTTACTAGATGATACAACTAACGAAGATTTAAAAGAAGAGTTAAATGAACTAATTAGTTCATTAGAAGAAGACTATGGAGAAAGAAAGCAAAACTTCATAGAAAGAATAAATGAGTTAGAGAATGAGGAAGAAGATTCGCTAGTAAAAGAATATTATTCAATGAGGTTATAAGGAGGAAAAAGAATGCAAGATTTAATAGTAGTAAAACAATTACCTCAAATAGAGGAACACTTAAAAGAGTTATCAATAGATATAGATAAAAAAGTTGAAAATGCAAAAAGTTTAATTTGTACAGAAGAAAATGTAAAAACGATAAAACAAGTAAGAGCAGATTTAAACAAAGAGTTTAAAGAAGTAGATCAACAAAGAAAAATGGTAAAAGAGCAAATACTTGCACCGTATATGCAGTTTGAAGAGATTTATAAAACATATATATCAGATAAATATAAAGGTGCAGATAGTGACTTAAAAACTAAAATAGATACAACAGAAAATGAATTAAGAGCAAGAAAAGAACAGGAAACAAGAGATTATTTTGAAGAATATAAACAGAGCTTAAGTATTGATTTTATAAAATTTGAGGACGCAAAAATCAAAGCCGGATTAGCAGATAGTAAAACGTCACTAAAGAAACAAGCTAAAGACTTCATAGACAGAGTTAATACAGATTTGGCAACAATAATGTTACAAGAACATAAAGAAGAAATATTGGTTGAATATAAGCAAAATGGATATGTTTTAAGTACTGCAATAAGTACTGTCATAAACAGAACGAAGGCGGTAGAAGAAGCTAAAAGAAAACAAGAAGAACTAAAACAAAAACAATTAGAAGAAGCTCAAAGAATTGCAGATGAAAACATAAAAGCACAAACAGAAGCAACAAAACAAGCATTAGAAAATTTTAGAGTACCAGAACAAGAAGTTCTACAAGCACCAATAATAGAAGAAAAACAAGAAGAAATATTAACATTAAGATTTACAGTAAAAGGAACAAGAACAAAATTAAAAGCATTAAAAGAATTTTTAGTAAATGGAGGATATGAATATGAGTAATGAAGTTCAAAAAAATAATGAATTGATGGTCAAATTTGATATTGATGGCAATGAAATAAAGCTAACGCCAAGTATAGTACAAGAGTACATAGTAGGAACAGATGCAAAAATAACAAATCAAGAATTTAAGTTGTTTACAGAACTTTGTAAAGTTAGAAAATTAAATCCATTCTTAAGAGAAGCATATTTAATTAAATATAAAGCAGGAGTACCAGCACAATTAGTTGTAGGAAAAGACGCAATATTAAAGAGAGCAGTACTAAATTCAAATTATGACGGAATGGAAAGTGGAATAATAGTTCAAAAAGAAGATGGAAGTATAGAAGAAAGACAAGGGACATTTAGACTAGGTAATGAACAACTCGTAGGTGGTTGGGCTAGAGTATTTAGAAAAGACTGGACACATCCTACATATTCAAGTGTAAGTTTTAATGAAGTAGCACAAAAAACAGGACAAGGACAATTAAATTCAAACTGGGGAAGCAAAGGAGCAACAATGGTTGAGAAAGTTGCAAAAGTAAGAGCATTAAGAGAAACATTTGTTGAAGATTTAGCAGGAATGTATGAAGCAGAAGAAATGCAACAAGAAATTCCACAACAAGAGCCTATTGAGGTACAAGCTGAAATAGAAGAACAAACAGAAAATACAAAAGAGGTATCAATGAATGAACTATAAAATTATATCAAGTTGTAGCACAGGAAATGCAACAATAATAAAAGACATAATTTTAATAGATTGTGGAGTTACTTTTAAAAGGCTAGAGAAGTATTATAAACAGTTAAAAATAGTACTTCTCACGCATATACATTCAGACCACTTTAAAAAGGAAACAATTAAGAAATTGGCACAGGAAAGACCAACATTAAGATTTGCTTGTTGTGAATGGCTATTAAAACCACTATTGGAATGTGGAGTTGAAAGAAAGAACATAGATATACTTCAAATTGGCACGAGATACGATTATAAGCTATTTAAAATTGTACCAATCAAATTATATCATGATGTGCCTCAATGCGGTTATAGAGTATTATTTGATGATTATAAAGTAATTTATATGACAGATACAAAAACAGTCGAAGGAATAGTAGCAAAGAATTATGACTTATATCTTGTTGAAGGTAATTACGATGAAGATGAAATAGAAGAAAGAATAAAAGAAAAGCAACAAGACTGCAAATATGTTTATGAATTTAGATCAAAAGATAGTCACTTAAGCAAACAACAAGCAAGTGAATTTTTATTGAATAATATGGGAGAAAATTCAAAATATGTTTTTATGCACCAACATATAGAAAGGTAACAAAATGCAGAATACAGCAGTTATAGATGACATAGGAATAGATTTAAAAACAGGAAAAGCTAAAATAACATTTCTATTTGACAATAAGTATATTTTGCAGGAAGCAGAAGAACTAAAAGACAAGAAACTTAATGTAGAAGCAACAAGATGGTATAAAAAACGTTCTTTAAATGCTAATGCATATTTATGGGTTCTTATTGGAAAATTAGCTGAAAAACTCAATATAAGTAACATAGAGGTATATAAAAAACACATAAAAGAGGTTGGCAAATATACAGTTTTACAAATGGAAGAAGATGCAATGACTGAATTTGAAAGAATATGGCAAAAGAATGGACTAGGTTGGTTCTGCGAAAAAGCCATAGATGAATATGGACAAGTGGTATTACTAGCATACAATGGAAGTTCATCATATAACACCAAACAAATGACAAGACTTATAGATAGTGTGATACAAGATTGTAAAGAACAACAAATAGAAACAATGACACCAGAAGAGTTAAAAAGTTTATTAGCGAGGTGGGAAAGATGAGCAAAAGAAGTAAAGCGTGTGAGATACCTCAAAAAGTCAAAGAAAAGGTATGGAATAGAGATAATTGTAGTTGCATTATTTGTGGAAAATATGTGGACAAGAGTTATGCAAATGCTCATTTTATAAAAAGGTCACAACGGTGGCCTAGGCATAGAAGAAAATATAGTTACATTGTGCCGAGAATGCCATTATAAAGAAGATTTTGGTCAAGCCACTAAATTATATGAACAAAAGATAGAAGATTATTTAAAATCAAAATACGGCTTAATTTGGAATAAAGAAAAATTATTTTATAAAAAATATTAGGAGGAAATGTAAATGAGTTTTAGAACAGAAATAACAGAAAATTATATAAAAATTGAAGGAAAAACAAATGAAATACTTGCAGGCTTAGCAGTATATATAAGCAAGTTAAAAGATGAGGGTATACCTAAAGAGATTATACAAGAGGTAGTTGATTTAGCCTTGAAAGATAAGAAAGAAAAACAATCTGAGACAATATTAGATACTGACAAAGTTAAAATACAAAAGTTTGATTTAAATAACATGTCGAAAGAAGAGGCAGAAGATTTAATAACAAAAGAAATATTAAAAATGTTTAATTAATAATACAGAAATTTAAAGAAAGGAGGACATGGAGATATAACTTATAAAATTCTTATAAGGTTTCTATGTCCTCATTTGAACAAGAGGGATAAAGATATGGAAGGTTGGATAAGCGTTTATAGAAAGTTCCAAGAACACTGGATTTGGAAGAGTTCCGAACCTTTTGACAAAAGGTCTGCATGGATATCTCTTTTATTAAAAGCTAATCATAAGAATACAAAAGTGATGCTAGACAGTAAACCAATTGAAGTAAAAAAAGGAAGTTTTATAACATCAGAAATTAAACTTTCTGCTGAATGGAAATGGGGAAGAAAAAAGGTAAGAACATTTTTAAAAAGTTTGGAAAATGACCGAATGTTGACAAAAAATAGCACAACAAAGTATACAACTATAACCATTGAAAATTGGGACTTGTACCAGAATGTGGAACAACAAAAAGAACAACAGCGGAACAGCTGAGGAACAACAAGGGAACACAAACAATAATGATAATAATATATATTTATATTTATTTAATAAATATAAGGTCGAAAATCGAAGAAGTTTTTCAGAGTATATGAAAAAAACAAAAGCATTAAGAGAAGACGAAAAATGGGATTTACTTACTAAAGAAGAACAAACAAGATTAATGAGTGAAATATAAAGAAATATAAAGGAGAGTGAAAACAAATGAATATAATAACACAAACTACAAGACAAATGAGTTTTGATGATATACAAGATAAGGCAAAAATAAGATACATACAGATATTGAATAGATTGGACAAGCCTAAAACGGCAAAAGAGTTGGCTGTGGAGCTATTTGATTTAGGGTTTATTCCTAGCACGGAAAGGAACTACACCGCACCACGCTTGTCAGAGTTAGAAGATATGGGAATGGTTAAAGCGATAGATAAAAGGAAATGTGAGTATACAGGGAAAACAGTAGCTGTTTACGAAAGAACACTGAAGGGATTTGAAGCTTTGAACATGAATCACATTCCAAAGATTAATCGGAGGTAGCTATGTTGATTAAAACTAATTTACGCGAAATATTAAAAAATATGATTGATGGTAATGTGCAGATCACAGACAATTCGGTATGTGGTAAATGTAGCAAATGTGGAGAGTGTTGTAGTTGCTTTTTGCCAATAAGTCAAAATGAGGCAGATATAATTCAAAAGTATGTTATAGAACATCAAGTTAAACCTCAAAAGAAGTTATTGGTTATGGAAAATAGACTAACATGTCCCTACTACGATGGCAAAAAATGTTTAATATACGAGGTCAGACCTTTAATTTGTAAAGAATTTTATTGTTATAAAAAGCCATCTGCAGAACTAGCTCAAAAATTTTCAAAAGATGTATATATTCCAGTAAATATGTGGGGAATAGCAAACGAAATAGATAAATATTTTAGGAGGCGTCAATGAAAAAAATAAAATTAAATTATACAAAACAAGGATATTCATACATTAAATGCACAATAGAAGACTGTCTAGATTGGGGTGGATTAGCAATATGTGATGATTGTTGTAAAACAATGCAAGATGATGTTTATCTGATTTTTGTACTAGGAAGAGCCTATTGCCCTGAATGCTTTAAAAAATGGAAAAACAGAGCAAAAAGACATACAGAAGATTTGCAGTTGCAAGAAGAAAGACAAAAACAATGGTATAAGGCTTATGGCTTTGATATAGAGGAATAAGATATGAGTTATCCACAATTAACTCGGTATCTGTGCAAAAGCACTGAGATATGGACTATGTAGACGGATGTCAGCAATTAGAAAACATTTATTTTCGAGGAGTTAAACAGTGCAAGTATGTTACAGGTACCGAAAGGGAACAAATTAAATTAGAGTTAGATAAACAGGAGAGAATATGGAAATAGAAGATATTTTAAAATACACATTAACACTCTTTCAAGATATAGATAAAAGACTATCAGAGTTAAGAAATCAACAAAGTATTTGGGATATTAAACAAGATGAGCTACTGCATTATATAGAAAATCACAATATAGATGCAGTTAGATCATGTAAAATAGTAAAGCAATTGAAATATGTAAGGGGAGAAAGAAGAAAAGTAAAAGATGAAATAGATGTAGTAGTGTCATTGAAAAATACTTTTATTGATAAATATAAAAACAAGTTTATAGAAAAAGATTTAATACAAGCATTGAAAAATTTAAAAGAATTAGAACAAAGGAAAAATAATCCTAAATATACATATCAGTATTTAACTGAAGAATTGGAGATGAAAGATGAGATATAAATTTGAAATCTATGAAAAAGCAATAGGAAAAGAAAGGCCAAGATATAGTGCTAAAACTCATAGAATGTACACACCAACTAGGACAAGCACTTTTGAAGAGAAAGTAAAAAGTGCTTTCCTAGAAAAATACAACATAGAGATAGCCCCAACAGAAAAGTCATTAGAAGCAATAATTAAAGTATATTTTGAAATACCTAAAAGTTTCAACAAAAAGAAAAGAACTTCGTTGATGTATACTCCGTACGACAAAAGACCAGACTGCGATAATCTAGCCAAGTCAATATTAGATGCATTGAATGGGTTAGCTTACAAAGATGACAAACAAATTACATATTTATCAATTGAAAAATTGTACGGAGAAGAAAATAAAATAGAAGTGGATTTGGAGGAAATATGCGAATACCAAAAATAATTAGCAGAGAACGGACACGAATACATATTTGTACAGCAATGTAACGATAACATTTATTTGTATAAAGAAATGTTGCATCGGATACAAAGAATGCTTCAGTAGAGATGAGTTAAAATCAGTTGAAAAGAGAAATAAAAGGGGGCGACCACCAAAGTATGAGCAAAAATAAAAGTGCTAGACAAGAACTAGAAAGACTATACGGCAAAGAATGTTTTATAGACAAATTACATTTAAGAGAAGAAACACAAAAAAGGTACACAGGAAAAGGTCAATTTAAGCGAATGAAACAGCTTACATATCATCACATAAAAATGAGAAAAGATGGAGGAAAGGCTACAATTGAAAACGGAGCGTTGTTATCAACAGAAAATCACGCGTGGTTCCATAAACAAACACCAGAAAAACAAGCAGAAATGAATAAAGCATTTCAACAATATAAGATGTCTATTGCTGTAATAACAACTGCAGGAGTACAGCAAGTAAAAGAAATTAAGTTTGATATGAGTGACTGCATAACAATACCATTAGAAAAAAATCGAGAAACAACTAAACAGCGTAGAGCAAGGGAAAAAAGAGAATTAAGAAAAGAAATGGAGGAAATAGAACTATGAATAAGAAAGACATTATAGATGCAATAGTAATAGCACTATTTATATTGATATTAGCAATATATGATGTGTATATAAGTGCAGACAACGAACTGAAGAGCAATAAAATAAATGAACTAACGAACAAAGTAGAGCAACAGACAGAGCTTATAGATGCTCTGCAACAATAGGAGGTTTATATGGAAGATAAAATTGAAGTAGGAGAATATGTGAGAACAAAAGATGGAAAAATTGATAAAGTTATAAATTCTAATTTTTATATGAGTATATATGTAGAATGTGAAAAGGGACTTTGTTTAATAGAGAGCATAGTAAAACATAGCAAACAACTAATAGATTTAATAGAATGTGGAGACTATGTAAATGGAAGAAAAGTAAAACATATTGGTATGTTTGAAGGATTTCCAGATTATCCAAAATTAATATTTGTTGATGAAACACATTTAATACCAAGTGATACTTGTGAAAATGATGAAATTAAAACAATACTTACAAAAGAATTGTACGAAGCTAATTGCTATAAAGTAGGAGGAGAAGAAGATGAATAGAGAGATAAAGTTTAGAGGAAAATGTTTAGTAGACATAGGAAACATAAAAAAAGTTGATTGGGTATATGGTGGAATTAGTTATGATACGGATAGAGTTTGGATAGATATGCCGTATTATGGACAAATATTAGTTGATAAAGACACAGTAGGACAATTCACTCGGATTACACGATAAAAACGGAAAAGAAATATATGAGCGGAGATATATTAAAAGGAACTTTTTATGGATTTCCAATGCCTGAATATGATTATGTATTTCAAATATATTGGGATGAAAAAGAAAAAGGGTTTATGGCAAGTTATTTTGAACCTAGCGAATGTGAAGTAATTGGAAATATATACGATAATCCAGAGTTATTAGGAGGAGAATAGATATGTTAAAAATAGAGAATTTAGATAAATTAAAAATAACTTCTATAACAGCAGTAATACATTTTAAATATGACAATAAAGATTATTTTATTTATACAAATACTGAGAGTACAACAAGCACAACCTTATATAGTGGCAGAGACAAGTTTAGAAATGAAGCAATAGAAAGAGTATGGGGATATATTCCTAATCTAATAAAATATAAAAATAATAGAAAAATATTAAAAGCAATAGACAAAAGAAATTTTGTAAAACAATTATATAAAGCTGGATTAATAGATGCTTATAACGAGATAAAAGAAGAAGTAGAATTAGAAAAGAAAGAATACCAGAAAATAATAAAAGAGATAGGAATACTAAACAATAAATTATTTGAATTGAAAAATAGATAGAATTAATAGATGCGTTACAACAGTAGGAGGGAAAGATGAATAAATGTAAATTAGATTTATTTAATAAAAAGAAGATAAAAGAATTAGAACAAGAAAATTATGAACTTCATAACGATATAGAAGGATATATAAAAAATGAACGAATTTGGAGTAAACAAATAGATAATTTAGAAAAAACATTAACTAATACAATACAAGAAAATCAAAGATTGATAGATTGGGTAATGAACATATTAAAAGAATTTGGAACAGTAGAAATTGGAGATAGACAACATATAGAAATACCTATACATAAACAAAATATATGTAGTGCTTATGATAGAAATTATATGGGAGTTTTTGAAAAAGAACGAATAGAAATACCTTCAATAACAATAGTAAAAATGGAATAGGAGGAGAATAGATATGCTAAGAATTTTTTTTCAATATATATATTTATTAAATAAAATTAGAAAATCAAAAATGAAAGGATATGAAGGAATCCAAGTTCTTTTAATATACCCAATAAATAAAAAAAGATTAGAGGAAAATGGTTACTCTGTATATGAACCAAATTTATTTAGAAATTATTATGTGATAAGGTGGGTAGATTAGATATGTTAAAAAGATATTGTGATATATGTAAAGTTGAATTAGATAAAGATGAAGAAGTAAAAGAAGTTAAATTGCCTAATAAGAATTTAAAAGTATGTATAAGTTGTTTGAAGGCATTAGAACAACACATAAAAACTGAAAGTAATAATTTTAAAATCGAAACTATTAGATATGAAAAAGGCTATGCAGACAAATGGGAGGAGATATGTTAAAAAATAAGATGTGTTATACGATTTAATCAAAGCAAATTTAGTAGAAAAGGAGTAAAGTTATGAAAAATATATTAGTAGAAAATTTAAATTTAAAAGAAGGACACGCAGTATGTTTTGACTTTGATGGAGTTATTCATAAATATTCAAAAGGATGGCAAGACGGAAGTATATATGATGAACATAACAAAGAAATAATTAACTTAATGTGTTTTTTACAAAAAGCAGGAATACCGATTTTTATATGTTCTACAAGAGAACCAATGCAAATAATAAGTTGGTGGAATAAACAAGGATTTTGGTGCGAGGCTGTAAGCATAAGTAATGACAAAACATTTTGGAATGATTTGAATTGCATAGGAGTAACAAACAGAAAATTACCAGCTCAATTATATATAGATGACAGAGCATATAATTATAGTGAACAAACAATGAAAGAAATAATATTAGATTTATCAGTAAAGGAGTAAATAAGATATGAAATATAGAAAAATACCAGTAGAAATAGAAGCAGAACAATGGAACGGACAAAATGTTGTAGATATATATAATTTTTTAGAAGGTACAAATTATCAAGGTGAATCAGAAGGGGTAAAACCAGAAGGAAAAAACTTTTATATTAAGTTTGAAAATGGTGGTTGTATGCAGGGCTCATTAATCATCAAAACATTAGAGGGAAATATGAAAGCTAGTTTAGGCGACTATATAATAAAAGGCGTTAATGGAGAATATTATCCTTGTAAACCAGATATATTTGAAAAAACTTACGAGAGGAGTGATACATATTGAAAGTTAAAAATATGCCAAACGGAACAATTTTATGGAATGGTTACAACATATTAGGAATAAAAGGAAATACATTAGAAGAAAAATATGGAAATAAGTATGATGAGTGTGAATGTATACAAGAGAGTGGAAATTCTATTGATTTTTCATTGATAAAAAAGTAAAGGAGGTATTTTAAGTGAAAGAAAATAGTATAGAAGAAGATATAAAGAACATAGAAGAAATAATAGAATTATCTAAAGAAGAAATAGATGCAAAAGATGAAAATATAACAGCAATATTAGATATAGAAGATTTAATAAGTTTGGCATATATTTTATCAGACTATAAAAGAGTATTAAAAGAGAATGAAATATTAAAGGAAGAAAAAGAGCAAGCTTGGGAAGAGTGGAATAATTTAGAACAAGGAAGTTATGAAACAGAACAAAAATTAAAACAACAAATTAAAAAATTACAAGAAGAGAATGAAGAATTAAAAATAAGCAATAAAGAAATAGACAAAGAATGTAGTAGATTAGAGAAAAAAGAAGTTGAATTAATTAATGAAAATGAACATTATGAAGATTTAATATATGCATTAAAAACTTATTATGACATTACAGAAGAAGATTTAGAAAAATGTATGAAAAATGATAGATGAGAGGGGAGGAATAAATGATAATAGAAACAACTATAAATTTGAAAAATAAAAGTAAGGAAGAGTTAATACTGTTACTAAATGAAAGCTTAGGTATCATAGAAAAACTACAAAAAGAGAATGAGAAATTAAAAAACATAAGGTATGATACACCATATGGAACAGAAACTATACACTTAATACCTGAAAGCGATTTAATAGAAATAAATACACAAAAATATATGATAGAAGTAGAACCTGGAAAGTTTGTGGATTTAAAACAAGTATATCTGGAGAATAAAGAATTAAAAAGCAGAATCCCAAGTTTAGAAAATGGAACATATACAGGAGATATTGAAGGACTTTTAAAGCTAGAAAAAGAAATAGTAAAAAGAGATAACGAGATAAAACAACTTAAAGAAGAAGTCTCACAATATAAAAAAATAAAAGAAATATCAGAAAATATAACACTAGAAGATGTGGAAAAAGCAGCAAAAAATTATGAAAAAGATTATATTTTGAGAGAAAAAGTTAAAGAAATAGCTTACGAATTATATTATAACAATTATAAAGGTAATCTTGATGACGGGAAATTCGCTCAAAAAATGGCTAAAAAATTAGAGAAAGTATTAAAAGAAAGTGAGGATAACAATGCCAGAAAAAGAAACAAGAGAACAAAAATATAGAAGAATAAATGATTTATATAATAAATTCTCGTTCTTATTCTTTCAGACTACTCATGAAGCTGGATGGCAAGACGAACTAAATAGTATTATTGTAGAACTTAGACGAGAATTAAGAAATTTTTAAGGAGGGAACGAATGAAATTATCTAGAGAAGATTATAGTGAAGCAAAAGGATGTTTAAAGAGATATAATTATAATTACATTAAGATAATAAATATTAAAGCAGATATTATGAGCATAGGTTCGCCGGTAATAGATGGATTGCCAAAAGCACCATATGGAACCTCTGACAAGGTTCTTGACAGTATAATTAAAATGGAAGAAAATGAAGAATTACAAGAAGTTATAAAAGAATATAACGCCGTTGTACAAGCCATACAATTAGTCAATAAAGACAGCAAATACATATTTGAAGAAATGTATATCAAGAGCAAAACAAAATGGGAAATAGTCAATTCTGGTATGTCAGAGAGGACTTTTGAGAGAAGAAATCAAAGTTTAATATATGCAGTACATAAAGAATTAAAAAAAATTGGCGGAAAATTGGCGGAATTTTAATAAAAAAATGTGTTATAATACCATTATGGATACATAGGTAAGGCTATATAAACAGGAAGGACTAACAAAAAGTTGGTCCTTTTGACATTTTTCGACAGCATTTGCAAAATAGATCATATATAATATCTCTGAAAAGGGGGTGTTATGTATGAGAAAGTGCGATGTTTGTGAAAAAAATAAAGCTGTATATGAAGTATATGGAACAAATAAAAAAATATGTGATGATTGCAAGGGAAATTTTTTTGTCTGTCCTGGATGTGGAACCATATACGAGCAAAACGACTATGAAAATGGTGACAATAATGGATTTTGCAGAAGAAAATGTGCTAATAAAGGATAAAAACGAAGAGCTTATCAGTTGATAGGCTCTATTATTTATGCTATTAACTAATACTAGATAAAGTTAATATATATGTTGCTACTAGGCAATTCTCCTTTAAGAATATATAAAAGGCAATTCTAGTTAAGCCTTTAGATGTACAGTAAACAGTGATATAACATAGAATGCAGATTGACAATATAAGTCGATTAATTTTAGATTGCAATATTCTATAACTATATCATTGTTTAGTGTGTATTAAATAACGAAAGAGGTGTTGTTATGACTAACGAAGAACGTTATAAGATATATAAAGAGAAGATATGTCCTACTTGCGATCACTATAAAGACAAAGAGTATAAAGAGTGTTCTATAAGAATAAAAATAGATGGACAAGCAGGGTGTATTAATTATTGTTGTTCTAATTACAGAAAAGGGATAAAAGAAAAATGCATTGTTCGAAAATGTAAAAGTTGTAACAATTATTATAAGTGTTTTAAGGAGAAAAAGGATGTCAAAAGGTAAAAAGACAGATAATGAAACAATATATAAAATAATGATAAGTATGTTTAGCACAAATAATTTTAGTGAAACAGGCAGGCAATTAGGAATACCTCAAAGAACTGTAGAAAAAATATACAAAGAAAATAAAAATAAGCAAGAATTTACGAAACTATGCGAAGAAAAAAAAGACGAATTTGCAAAAAAAGCAAGTAGGATAATAGATAAAGCCTTAAATAGACTAGAAAAGGTGTTGGATGATGAAGAAGAAAAGATACCTGTCAATAATTTATCAACAGTAATAGGAACTTTATATGATAAGAGAAATCTTGCAGAAGGAAAGAGTACTGTTAATACAGAGCTAAATATAAGAATGGACGAAAAAGTGGAGGAATTATCTAGATAATGGATTATAAAGTACCTAAATTATATCCGAAACAAGAAGAATTTTGCAAAAGTAAAGCTAAATATACTTGTTATGGTGGAGCAAGGGGCGGAGGAAAATCATTTGTTGCTAGAATAAAAGCAATTCTTTTGGCTTTGTATTATCCAGGAATACAGATACTCCTACTGAGAAGAACTTTAAATGAGTTGAGAGAAAATCATGTAATACCACTGCAGAAAGAATTAAAATGTAAACAAGAAGAAAAGATAGCACAATATAAATCACAAGAAAAAGTGTTTGATTTTCCAAATGGAAGTAGAATTATATTAGGGTATTGTGACAACGAAGCAGATGTACTACAGTATCAAGGACAAGCATATGAGGCAATTTTTATTGAAGAGGCTACACATTTTACAGAATTTCAGTTTAACTGTTTGAAAGAAAGTAACAGATTGTCAGGACAATGTAGGAAACAAATTAAGCCAAGAATGTATTTGACCTGTAATCCAGGAGGAGTAGGGCACACTTGGGTTAAAAGATTATTTATTGATAGAGATTTTTCAGAAAATGAGAACCCAAAAGAATACAAATTTATTCCCGCATTAGTATATGAGAATGAATATATTGTGAAAAATGATCCGGATTATATAAAAGCATTAGAGAGTTTGCCAGAAGATAGAAGAAGAGCGATGCTTTATGGAGATTGGGATATATTTGAGGGACAGTTCTTTACAGAATTTAAGAGAAATATACATATAATAGAACCTTTCGAAATACCGAAAGATTGGTATGTGTATTTTGTAATGGATTATGGTTTAGATAAACTGGCCGGTTATTGGATAGCAGTAGATTACAACAACAATGCTTATGTTTTTAGAGAAGTTTATGAAAGTAATTTGTTGGTTTCAGAGGCAAGAAACAAAATAAAAGAGATGACGAATGAGTCGATATATTTATATCTAGCACCACCAGACTTATGGAATAGACATAAGGAAACAGGTAAGAGTACAGCAGATATATTCGCAGAAGGTGGAATAGATCTATACAAAACAAATAATGATAGAATACAAGGCTGGTTACAAATGAAAGAGTGGCTAAAGCCTTATAAAGATGAGCAAGGTTATGTTACAGCTAAATTAAAGATATTTAATACTTGTAAAAACTTAATTAGATGTTTACCACAGATACAGCACGATACTAAAAAGGTGGGAGATATTGCTAATGAACCACACGAATTGACTCATTCGGTAGATGCAATTAGAGGTTTTTGTGTTTATTGGACACAAGAACCTATTTTTGTGCCTAAAAAGCAAGATATACCGTTTGAACTACAAACAGAAGATATTGATGAAGATATATGGTATTAGGAGGAATATATGATATTATTGGCAGTTTTTATGGGCTATTTGTTAGGGATAGCTCCTTTTTTATGTAACGAAATACAAACAATTATTCAAAAAGAAAAAGAGAATCAAACAGCAAAAAAAGAACAGAATGATGCAACTCAAATTCTGGATGAATGGCTGAACGGAAAGCAAGAAGTAAGCAATAAAGCTAATCAAGAAGATATTTATCAAGAATATATGACAGGTGTAGTTAAGAAGGGAGAATAATAAATGACTAGATCAGAATTAGCTAATAAAATATGGGATGATTGGCAAAGAGGACTGAATTATCAGAAAAAATTAAGATTAAAAGAAACTTCAGAACAATGCGTAGATTTTTTTGAAGGTAGACAATGGCCTCAGGCGACAGAGAAGACAAGAAATATGCCAAGACCAGTTATTAATATAATTAAATATATAGTAAACGGAAAGAAAGCCAATATTTTATCGAGTAAAATTTCGGCAGTATATAAGCCATTGATTTATTCACAAGAAATGTCAGAAATAGCCACACAAGGAGCTAGTGCTTTTACTAATTTTGCAACCCATATTAGAAAAGAAATAAAACAAGAAGATTTAGATGATAGAGCTATATTAGACGGATTGAAGAAAGGTACATATATTTTTCATTATTTTTGGGACAAAGAAAGTAAAACAGGGATGGCTAAGTTTGATGGAGGACTTAATGGACAAACTATAGATCTTCTTAATATTGTATTTGCGAATCCAAAACAGAAAGATGAGCAAAAACAAAAATGGATAATTATTCAAAGTAGGGAAAATGTTCAAACGTTAAAGAAAATTGCAAAGAAGTATGGAGTATCAAAAACAGAACTAGAGCTGATAACTGCAGACGATGATTCTGAGAGAAATTATGAAAGAGAAGAACAAGATTCTGGAGAAGAATATGCAACTGTATTAACTAGATATTTTAGAAAAAATGGAGAAGTTTATTATATAAAAAGTACAAGAAATATGATAGTTCAACCAGAGACACCATTAACTCCGGATGCTGACAAGGTCACAATAGAAGTTGATGAAGAAAACAAAACAAACGAGGATACAGAGGCGGTTGATATAGATAAGCCAGAACACAGCAAATATAAAATGACGTTATATCCTATCGTAGTTGGCAATCACGAAGAGCGAGAAAAGAGTATTTATGGAATAGGCGAAGTAGAACAATTGATTCCTACTCAGAAATCAATCAATTTTAATTATGCAATGATGCAAATGGCAAGCCAAAATATGGGTTTTCCTAAAGTTTTGATGAGACCAAGAGCATTGCAAGGAAAGCAAATAACTAATTCGCCAGGAGAGATAATTACTGATTATAGTCCTGCATTTGATGGAATAAGATATTTAAATCCACCAGCCTTCAGTAACACACCACTAACAGTATCAGATAAGTTATTAGAAGTAACAAGAGTTGTGACAGGTGCTACAGAAGTAGCAAATGGAGAAGTGCTCGGGAAAAATATGAGCGGAAGCGCCATAGTTGCGCTACAAACACAGGCAAAGGTTCCTATAGAGGATATTCAAAAAAGATTTTGGAGAGTTCACGAAAAAATAGCAAGAATCTGGGAACAGTTTTTTAAGGCATACTATACATTTGATACACAATATGTTGTCGAAAATGATAATAAAGAAGAACTAAATAATTTCAACGGAAGAAATTATCAAGATATAGATTTCGAAACTACTATAGATGTTGGACCAGGTAGTGCATATAGCGAAAGTTTATCTATTAATCTATTGGAAAGCGCATTGCAAAGAGGAGATATAACATTTGATAATTATATAGATTTATATCCGGAAACGGCAATGCCATTTAAAGCTAAATTAAAAGAAATAAGAAAAAAACAATTATTGCCACCAGAAATAAGCCAAAAAATAGCACAAAATCCACAAATATTACAACATGTAATGTCAATAATACAACAAGCAGAAACACCAGCACCTTCAATGCAAAATTCAAGACAACAAACTAATAAGATATAAACAATAGCTATTAATTATATAGTTATTTTTTTGTATAAAAATTCGCAGTGAACAGCGTAAAAATCTCGAAAAAAAGAAAGGATACTTATGGAAGAAGAAGTAAAAGAAAGCGAAAACAATCTTGAAGTCGCTGAACAAGAAAAAACAGTTGAAAGTACTGTAACCGAAACTAAGACTATGGAGTCAGAAGGACAAACTGATTCGGAAATAGAAGAAGTGGAGGAAACAAAGGAAGAAACTCAAAAACAGTCTGACGAAGAAAACGCTAAATATGCGAATATCAGAAGAAAAGCACAAGAAGAAGCACAAAAACAAATTGAAAAAGCAAGAAAAGAAGCATATGAGCAAGGTTTAAATCAAGGGAAAGTACAGTCTTATATAGGAAAACAAAATCCCTACACAGGACAGGCTATTAAAGATGAGTATGATGTTCAAGAATACTTAGATATGTTTGAGTTAGATTCTAATGGAAAGGATCCTATAGGTGGTTATAGGGAACTACAAAAAGAAAAGGCTAGACAAGAAGCTGAAGAAAAAGTAAAAGCAGAGGAAAAATCAAAACAAGATAAATGGTACCAAGATGATACTAGAGATTTTGTAGATAGATATTCTGCAGAAAAGTTACAAGAACTTAGCAAAGACGAAGATTTTAATTTGTTTGCAAATGGGAAAATAGGAAAAGTTCCACTTTCACAGATATATGAAGATTATCAAAGATTGATAAGTAAGTACGAGAAAAAATCAGTAGAAACAGCTAAGCAAATTGTAGCAAATAATTCGACAACTCCTGGAGCGATTGAGGACACAGAAATTCAAGAACTTGACTGGAGTAATATGTCTAAAGAAGAATTTGAGAAATATATTCAAAAAGCAAAAAATGGCGAACTGAAGTAGTTACTTAAAGATTAAGTAGCTGTTTTTTTATCGCAAAAAAAACAAGGGAGGAATTTTAAAATGGCTACAAAAACACAAGTTATAACAAATGTCTCAGGACAAAATCAATTATCAGCAGAGGATAAGACTTTCTATGAAAGAGCATTACTAGAAAGACTATTACCTCAATTAAATTTTTATAAAGATGCTCAAAAGAAGAAATTACCTAAAAATTCAGGAAGAACAATAAATTTCAGAAAATTTAATTCACTAACAGCACCATCATCATCATTAACAGAAGGTAAAACACCAGATGGAAACGATTTAAATATCACGACAGTAACAGCAACTGTTGCACAAGAAGGCGACTATGTTCTAATATCTGACTTGATTCAAATGACTGGAATAGATCCAGTAATAACTGAAACATCTGAATTATTGGGAGAAGAAGCAGGAGTGGTAGTAGATAATCGTATTCAAACTGCAATTTCTGGAGGAACTAATGTGTATTTTGCTGGCGAAGCAACAACAAGAGCAGGATTAGAGTCTGCTTCAACTAAAAATCTAACAGCGAACGACATAAAGAAAATTGTAAGAAAGTTAAAAAATGCAAATGCTAAAAGATTTGCTGATGGCTTCTATCATATGCAAATAGATCCAGACATTGCATACGACTTAATGAATGATTCAGCTTGGGTAGATGTATCTAAGTATGCAAAACCAGAGCAGATGGTTAAAGGCGAACTTGGAAAAATGCACGGAATGAAATTCTTTGAATCAACAAATCTTTCAATAGTAGATTCATCTGCAACAGCAGACAAAAAAATATCTGTTCATATTGCATATGCTTACGGAAAAGATTCTTATGCGTGCGTAGATTTGGAAGGCGGAGCAGGAAAACCAGAAATAATAGTAAAACCAAACGGTTCTGCTGGTTCTGCTGATCCATTAGATCAAAGAGCAAGTGCTGGTTGGAAAAATTGCTTTACAGCAGTTATTACTCAACCTTTAGCATTAGTAAGAGTAGAAACAGGTGTAACAGCCTAGAATAGGGGACAGAAATGTCCCTTATAATTTATATAAAGAAAGAAGGAAAAAAAGGTATGGCAACTACAAAAGTTAATAAAGAAATAGAAAAAACAGAACAAGAAGTAAAAAAAGAAAAAACTATTAAGGTACACATTCCAATTGATAAATTGAACCCAAAAGATAAAGAAATCATTGTTGGAATTAATGATAAATATGCAAAAGTAATAAGAGGAGAAGAAACAGAAGTTTCGATACCTGTTTATGAACAACTTAGAAATGCAGGGTTGGTATAAAAAGCTAACCCAATATATCACTTTAAAGGAATAAGCTAGTTCGAATCTAGCAGAAGTGGAGGGGAAATATGACTTGGGGAGAAATTCAAATAATATCGTTGCAAAAGATGTTTGCAAAAGATGAACCAATAACTGTTTCTGATTTATCAAAATTAAAAAAAGACGATGACTGTAAATGGTATTTGAATGCAATGCCATCCGTTTGTAATGAAGCAATACAAAGAATTAAGCCGTATATTCAAAACACATATGAATATAATTCAGATAAAAATAAATATGAAAAAATTTCTACAAATAAGATAACCGACAATACAGATGATAATTTCGAGTTAACCTATCCGGAAGAAGCTTGTGTACTTATTCCGTTATATATTGCAAGTCAATTATATAAAGATGATGACATATCGCAAGCAACAGCATATCGTAATGAGTTCGAAGTAGCTTTACAGGATTTGTATTATAACGTGGAAAACCAAGAAAACATAAAAGAGGTATATTAGTATGGCTAATTTTAGTATTCCGACGTCTCCAACAACTTATGAAAATAAGATGATAGGATTTTTAGGTGTCGATTTTTCGTCATCTATGACAGATATAGATAAAAGAAGAAGTCCAAAAGGTTATAATTTTATAAATACAAATGGAACAATAGAGAAAAGAAATGGTTATAAAATATTAGCTTATTTAGGACAGAAAGCTAATATTAACGGAATTTGGAATGTTGATACAATATCAGGAGAATATTTTGTAGTTCATTGTGGAACAAAATTATATGAAATGAAAACTGATTTTTCAAGTTATACTGAGCTTTTAACAGATTTATCAGATACAATTTCGAAAGGAATTATTATTGATTCTAAACTTCTCATATTAGATGGGAAAAGAGCGATTGTATATAATCTGTTGGCGACTGAAAATAGAGTTAATTATCTAGATAAAATAGGTTATATTCCAATAACACAAATAGCAAGAAGCCCAAATGGATTGCAAAGTCAATTATATGAAAGTATAAACTTATTGCAAAGTAGTAGAGTTAATCTGTTTACGAGCAATGAAGTCGATAAGAATTATCAACTAGACGATACTAATATAGATGAAGTAGAGTCAGTAGAGATATTAAATGATAATGGAGAATGGGTAACTAAAACTAAAAATGATGATTATACAGTTGATTTAGAAAAGGGACAAGTTAAATTTATTCTAGTAGTTGGAAAATCGCCAGTTGACGGAAAAGATAACGTAAAAATAAGGTTCAAAAAACAAAACAATTCTAATAAAACTCAAATAAATAAATGTTCTATTATGTGTGCATATGGATATGCAGGAAATAACAACAGGGTGTTTATGACTGGAAACCCAGATTTTCCAAATATCGTTATGTATTCAGATATAGATGATATAACTTATATGCCAGTCGAGAATGTAATAAGAACAGGATTGGAAACGGCGCCAATTACAGGTTTAGCAAAGTTAAACGATGGAAAACTAGCAGTTTTAAAAAATGTATCCGATACAGACAGTACAATATTTTATATAGGATATGGTATATATAACAGTAATGAAGTTTTTCCAGTTGAAGGTAGTTCAAAAGGAGAAGGCAATATATCTAAATATGCACACGACGTCTTGATTAATGAGCCATTAATTTTGACAGCAAATGGAATATTTGCGTTAAACACAGCAAGTATAACTGATGAAAGATACGTGTATCATAGAAGTTATTACATAGACAGTAAATTAAAAGATGAAGATGGATTAGAAAAAGCCGTTGGAATTGTTAATGATGGTAAATATTACTTAGCTGTCAATGACCATGTATATGTTGCAGATAGCAGATTCAAAAGTAATACAAATAATTCAAAATACAGTAATTATCAATATGAATGGTATTATTGGACTAATCTTCCAGTAAGAATTTGGTTTATCTGGAATGGAGAGTTGTATTTTGGAGATAAGGTTGGAAATATATGCAAGTTTAGAAAGAATACAGATGAAAACAGATTCAAGGACAACGACAAGAATGTAGAAGCAGAATGGAACTCTTGTATTTTAGACTTAAACAAACCGGCAAATAAAAAGAATATAAAGCGAATTGCAATAACAAGTAATCCTACTAATTCTAATCTAGTAGTAGGATATAGATTAAAAGGTGGAAACAAAGCAGTTTTATCAAAAAAATACATAGATTCAACATATCCTAAGACAACAGTAATAAGGAAGAAAGCGAAAAAGCTTTCTTTCTTTTCATTATATATAGAAAACAAAGAATCTACAAATATGAACTTTAATTCTATCAGCGTTATTTATACAGTTGGAAGTTTCTATAAGGGGGATTAGGATGGAACCAAGATATGATGAAGATATTGTTAATTTAGGTTATTTAAAAAAAACAATAGATAATTCTGAAAAAAACATAAAAAAGCAGGTAAATAAGACTTACGGTAGTAAACCAAATCCTCCCTATTACAAAGGAGATACTTGGGTAGATCAAAATACTGTTTATACTTGTATAAATACCAGAGAAATAGGTACATATAACGAGAACGACTGGGTTTCAGAGAGTGGAGCTAAAGAAGAAGCACAAAACAAAAATAAAACGTTTTTAACAAAGCCAAGCAAGTACAATGTGGGAGATATGTGGATACTACAAACAGACAATGATCATAAAGCGGGGAAAAGAGGAGAAATTCTTGTTGCTATAACAGGAAGAGTAACATATAACGAAAGTGATTGGGTTAATCAACTTAGCTATGGAAGTATTTCGAGTATTAATGAAGTATCTGAGGGGCTTAATAATGCAATTAATAGAATTGGGAATGTAGAAGGAGCAATAAAAGATGGAATAATTATTACTTTCTATCAAGATACAGTGCCAGAAGCAAAACATATAGGCGATTTGTGGTATGTGACAGATATGCTAGAAGGATATACAAAAGGAAAACTTTATAGATATGATGGAAATGATTGGAGTATATTAGATGATCCTGAAATAACTCAAGCGTTTGAAAAAGCTAACGAAGCTACGTTGATTGCAGATGGAAAAATACAAAGCTTCTATTCTGATGAGGAACCGACCGAAGATTTAGGGGTAGGAGACTTATGGATCAATACAGCAGAGCAAAATAAATTACATAGATATAACGGAACTAATTGGATAGAAGTTTATGATACGAGAATTGATGATGTGATAACAGGAATAGATACAATAACTAAAAGAAATGTACAAATAACAACTGATTTAGGGCAAATAACACAAAGAGTATCAGAAACAGAGACTAAATTAAATAATGATTATCTGACAACAGAACAAATAAATGCTGAAAATCAAACAATTAAAGAAGATATAGATTTCATAAAAAAACAACAAACAACTGTAGAAACTACAGCACAAGGTTTACAAATTCAGATAGACCAAATTAACAACGAAGGTGTAAAAACAGTAAAAAATACTACTGTTGATATTAACGAAAATGGTGTGTCTGTTGGAAAGTCAGATAGTGAGTTTAGTACAACGATGAATAATACTGGTACATATATGTACGCGTATGGCAAGCAAATTGCTAAGTACGATAAGGACGGTGCAGAAACAGCGAATTTTAAAGCTACGGGAGAGGTGGAAGTAGGCTATCTAAAAATATTAAAAGGCGAAACAAATGGAGAGAGAAGAACTCATATTCATTGCTTAAAGGGGGGATAATATGGCTAGCGGATATATTACTCTTGAATCTACATCTTCAAATATGGAAGGAAGAATCTTTTGGAGCTCTACTTCAAATGGTTCAATAGCAAATACTTCGAATGTTTATGCAGAAATACAAGTAAAAAAAACATATTCAGGAGCATCGACAAAAGGTCGTTGGAGTACTAATGTTACTGTCGGAGAAGAAACGATAGAGGACAGCATATATAAAGAGATTAGTGATTCATGGGTTACAATCTTAAGCAAAAGCAAAGAAGTTTCTCATAATGACAATGGAACAGGTTATTGTAATATTACGGGGTGGGCATATGGTCCATCTGGGACATCTTTAAGCGGGAAAAAGGTTGAAGGAGGAGCAACAGTAACATTAGATACAATTGCAAGGAAATCGAGTGTAACTTGCGCTGATGGTAATATCGGAAGTGCAACAACTATTAATATTAATAGACAAGCAAATAGTTTTAAACATACTATTAAGTATGATTTTCTTGGATTAACGGGGACAATAGCGACAAAAACGAGCGAAACAAGTATAGGTTGGGGAATACCAACTTCTTTTTATGCTAAAATTCCAAGCGCAAAATCAGGAAAAGGTACAATAACGTGTGAGACTTATAGTGGAGATACTCTAGTTGGAACAAGTAATTGTACATTTAACGCATTTGTTGTTAATAGCGAACCAGGAGTGTCAGCAACAATAGAAGATGTAAATGCGACAACGATAGCATTAACAGGAGATAAAAACAAATTAATAAAATATTTTTCAAATGCTAAAGTAGTTATCACAGCAACTGCAAAAAATAGTGCAACAATTAAGAGCCAAAAAGTTGTGTGTGAAGATGGAAAATCAGCCACAACAACAACATCAACCTTAAATAATGTTGAAAGCGAAAAATTTACGATTTCGGCTGTGGACAGTAGAGGACTAAGCACAAGTATCGAAGTGAATAAAACTTTAGTTAATTATATTAAGTTAGCAATAACAGAAGCAACATTGACAAGACCTTCAACTATATCTAATGTAATTAATGCAACAATAAAAGGAAATTATTATAATGGAAATTTTGGAGTTACTAATAACACATTAAATGTAAAGTGGCGTTATAGGTTATTTGGGGCTACTGAATGGGGAACATACAACGAGATAGAAGTGACAATTACTAATAATACATTTAATAAAACATTAGAATTAGGAACCGATTTTGATTACAAACAAGCGTATGAGTTTGAGATTGTAGCAATAGATAAATTAAAGACTGATACTGTTAATAAACCGGTCACTGCGGGTATACCTATTATTGATATTGGCGAAAAAGATGTAAGAATTAACGAAAATTTAATTCTTAGTAGAAGCTCAATTTTAAAGATTAATGAAAACTCTGGAAATTCTCCAATTCCAGAAAGTGGATGCGGGATAATTTCTGGAGCTGATGGCGCTGATTCAAATAATTCTAATATGAAATTTTTTAGCTGGTGGTCTATTGGTTTTACTTCAAGTTTAGGAGGGGATATCCCACGAGGAGAAAATGCTTTCTACATAAACTGTAGAAATGGAAATTTTACCGCACGTGGTAAAGGCTATACTTCAAAAGGAGAGATTCCAGCACCACGAGAAGTAATAGTAGCAGGAGTGGATAGAAAAACCTGGACTGTTTCGGGAAGTTGGAGCAATGTTAGCTTGTTGCCTTTTACATATAATAACCATTCGGGAAACGGGAAATTAATATATACTACAAATGGCATAAAAATAGGGAAAAATGTTTCTAGAGTTCTTATTTCAACAACTATAAACGGAATAAATTATTCTTCTTTTGGAAGCGATGTTTATTTTGATGTACAAAGAAAAAGAGGAAAAACTGTTGCGGGACTTGCAGAAGTGTATAATACTAATTTTTCAACTTCATTTCACACAATGAATATAACTCCTTTTATTGCTGAAGTACAAGAAAACGACTTAATATATTTAAGTTTTGGTTCTGGTTCTGGAGGCACAGGAGAAGTTCTAGGAGCATGGTTATGCGTTGAAGCATTAGAATAGGAGAAAAATATGGGAAATCCAATATTAAAAGAATATACAGAAGAACAAAAAAGAAATATTCTTTCTATATATCCAAGCATAGAAGAATATGAAAAAATAACTAAATACAAAAACGCAGAAGAATATCTCAATAATACAGACTACACAGTAATCAAAGCATATGAATATTCCATAACAGGAAAGAAAATACCTGAAGGATACAAAAAAATCTTCGAGAAACGAGAAGAAGCTAGAGAGGAAATAAGAAAAATTGAGAAAGGAAAATAAATATGGAAAAGGCAGACATAATCAAACTACAAGAGACAGAAGACAGAAGTAAATCTAATACTAAGAGACTAGATGAACACGATGAGCAAATAAAAGAACTGCAAAATACCTATAAGATTATGGAAAAAATGGATTACCGAATGGGAAATGTAGAGAAAAATATTTCAGGAATAAACGAAAAATTAGATAAACATGATAAAGCAATAACAGAGGAATCTAATAAAACAGATAAGGAAAAAGGAATGAAATGGGACAAGTTGATTGATTATTTGTTTTATGCTATCTTAGCATTTGCTCTGTTTAAATTGGGATTAAAATAGGAGGTTTTGATATGAAAGAAAAATTGGCAAAATTAATTAATGTAAAAAGCATAGTAACAATATTACTAACATTAGTTGTATGTTACTTATCAATAGCAAAAGGCTTTGATGTTAAGGAAATCTATTTAATGATAATAGCTTTTTACTTTGGAACGCAATTAAAAGAAAATAAAGCTGAAAGTGAGGAAAAATAAATGGAAATAATAGAAACTAATTTACAATTTAATAGTAATCACTCTCCGATGAAAAAGGTTGAAGGAATAACACTTCATCATTCTGGAGTAACAGTATTGCAAAGTGTTGAAGTAATACATAACTATCATAAAAGCAAAGGATGGGCAGGAATAGGATACCACTATTATGTAAGAAAAGATGGTTCTGTATATAGAGGCAGACCAGAAAATATGGCAGGAGCTCATTGTCCTGGTGTAAATAGTACAAGCATAGGAATATGTGCTGAAGGTAACTTCAATGAAGAAGCTATGTCAGATGTACAAAAACAAGCTATAATCGAATTAGTAAAAGATATTAAATCGAGATATGATATTAAATGGATAAAAGAACATAGGGAGATAACATCTACAAGTTGTCCAGGAGATAACTTTCCATTAGAAGAAATAAAAAGTGTAATTGCAAATGTAGAAACACCACAAACAACAAATTCAATAGAAGACTTGGCAAATGAAGTAATTGCAGGCAAATATGGTAATGGAGAAGAAAGAAAACAAAAACTTGGTTCGTTATATAATGAAGTACAAAACAAAGTTAATGAAATTCTATCTAGCAAATCATCTAAAACTAAAAGCAATGAAGAGTTAGCTAATGAAGTTATCAAAGGAAAATGGGGGAACAACCCTGAACGAAAACAAAAACTATTAGAAGCGGGATACGACTATGATGCAATTCAAAAAATAGTAAATCAAAAATTAAAATAAATTAAGGGACTTTAACAGTTCCTTAATTTTATATATAGGAGGATATTTAGAATGTCAAATTATACAATTCAATGGGGAGATACATTAAGTGGAATAGCAAGAAGAAACAACACAGATGTTAATACTCTTATGAATTTGAATCCATATATTACAAATGCTAACAAGATTTACGCAGGAAAGAATTTGGTATTGCCAGATGCACAGCCAACACAAAGTTATGAGTCTGTGCAACAATCGCAACCTACTAAAACAACACAACAGTTAGCGGAAGAGTATGCAAGAAATGCAACAACTAATGTTGGAAGTGATACACAAGCGTTATTGAGTCAATATGAGAAGATAGCAGAACAGCAGAAACAAGCATTGCAACAGCAAAAAGAATTAGCTCAAAATCAAATAAATTCTCAGAAAGATGAGGTAATGCAGACATATAATGATAATGCAAGACAAGCCTATATTAATTCTATGTTAGGGAAAAAGAGTGTCGCACAACAATTATCACAAGCAAAGCTGAATACAAGCGGTTTAGTTGGTAGCGCTTATGCTAATGTAGAGAATGCATATGGTAATAATTTAGCAACCTTACAAGGCAATAGAGATAATTCTATAAATAATATAAATAAGCAGTTGAATGAGTCAAATCTACAATATGCAATACAGGAGAGCAAATTGTTAGCAGATATAGAAGATGCAAAGCTCGAATTGCAAAAATACGGAAATGAATTAGCTTACAAAAAATATCAAGATGCATTAAGTAATTATTTGAACTTTGCTAATTACGATCGTCAAAAATATACAGATGATAGAGATTTTAATTACCAGAAAGAAAGAGATGCTATATCGGATAGTCAATGGCAACAGGAGTTTGAATTAGCTAAAAAAAAAGCTAGTAGCTCGGGTTCTAGTAGGCGCTCGAGCTCTAAATCGAATAATAGTTATGGATTTTCAAATACAGAAGATACCTATTCAAGAGTTTTAAGCGAAGCTAGAAATGTATTTAGTTCTGCAGATTCAGAAAGTCGAGTTAGTAATCTAGAAAATTATCTAGCACAAAGAGTAGCTGAGGGAACAATTAACGAACAAGAAACACAACAAATCTTAAATGCAATAGGAATCAGAGATGTTTCTAAAGGTGGAGGCTCTGGAAGCAGAGGCTATGGTTCTGGTGGAGGATTCAGATAATAGGAGGTATTATATATATGGGAAGTATCGATAGGATAAGAAGTTTAGCAAAAAAATATAGAGGAGAAGATGACGAAGAAGAGGAAATAAAAATATCTGAGAGAAAAGAAAAGGACAATAGAGAAGAAATATTAAAAAAAGCAAAAAAAGATGTGTCTGTTAGTTCTAGTGTGAAAAAGAATAATTCTGATTTGAAACAACCGTCATATAGAAACAACAAAAAAGTCAATATGGAAATACAAGATACTCCTATAATAACTCCAACAGAAGCAACCACAATTTCTCAATCAGAAATAAAGGCAAATAATGAAGCGGAAGAAATGAATAAAGATATTGAAGAAGGTGGATATAAAAAAGCAAATGCTATTATATCAAATACTTTGACTTCGTTCGCTGGAGGTGTAAAGACAGGAGCAAGTGGTATTGCAAATGCTGTTATGCTTCCAACAGCGTCTTTATTGCAAAAGATTAACAAATTAGCACAAATAAAGAATGAGGAAAAAGATGATACTTGGCTAAAAAAAGCAAGTGACAATATTTTAAATAAAGCTGAAGAGATTAGTAATACTGCTAATTACGACAATTTTAGAAATTCTAGAATACAAAATAATGTAGCAAGGACAGCAGGAACAGTAAGTAGTGTTGTGGGAAATATGGTACCGTCTATAGCTTCGAATTTAGTTGCTCCAGGAAGTGGATTGGCAGTAATGGGAGTTAGTGCAGGAGGAAATTCTGCACAGGAAGCGCTAAATGATAGAAGAGATAATTTAGATAGAGCCATTACTACTGGAGTTCTAAAAGGAGCTGTAGAAGTTGCAACAGAGAAACTAACTGGAGGAAATTTTTTGTCTAAAGGTAGCTTGGATGATTTAGCTACCAAGTCTATTTCTAAAATTAGTTCAAAACCATTACAAAAGATATTAAGTAAGGGATATGAATATGGTGGAGAGGTATTAGAAGAACAAATATCGGATATAGCAGGATATATAATAGACAAAGTTGTAAATAATCAGGAATTGCCAGACTTAAAAACTTTTTGGGATAATGCAAATGAGACAACTAAAACTACTCTATTAAGTACAGCTGTACTTAATTTGTTTGGATTAGGTGGCTCGACATATAAAGAAGTCCAAGAGTACTCGAATAATAAAGATATAGAAAGATATTTACCAGAAATAGAGAGTATAGTAAACAAAGAATCTGACAATATAGCTAGTAATTTAGAAATAAAACTAAACGATAAAATTCAAGAAAATCAAATAAATAAAATTTTAAACAACAAAGATCTTCCAATGCAAAGCTTTCAATATGAAACAAGTAAGAATACTAAAATAAATAATCTACGTGAAGATGCAAATAAATATTTCAACAATTCAAAAGAAGCTCATTCTTATGTGAATATGCTGGAAAACATTATAACTGATAAAAATATCGATATAAGGTTGGACGGAAACTTAATGACGCCGGATGGCAGAATGGCTAATGGTTCGTATTCAAACGGAGTAATAACAATAAATCCGAACTCGTCGAAAACAGGAGAATTTATTGCAATACACGAATTAACTCACGCAATAGGAACTGACCAAATGAAAAATATAATAAATAATTACAGAAAGAGTAATGTAGATTTTGATAATTCTGTAAAACAGTTATTGAACAATTATAATTCTACAGAAATATCAGAAGAAGCTTTATCGGATGTATCAGCACAATTGTTTGGAACACAAGAGTTTATTGATAATATAGCGCAAAACAATCCAAATATTTTTCAAAAAATTTATAGCGAAATAAAATACTTGTGGCACCAATTTAAAGGATATAAAAACCAAGACCAATTTGTAAACGATTTGTATTATAAATGGACACAGGCATATAACAGTAGTAATAATTTAAATACAACAACTAATTATTACATAGAAACGGTTGCAGACTTTAATGAAATAGAGTATAATAATGCAAAGGAAATAAAGTTACCTAAACAAGAATATGCAATTTTATCAACTATAATAAATTCAGATAGTAATATAAAACCTGGTATAAACAAGATAGAAACTACTAATGCTCAATACGAAATATATTTTAAAGAAACTGGAGAATTTAAAGTTTTGGACAAAATTGCTAATGAAGGAGAAGATATAAATGTATTCAGAAGAACTTTATCAAGAAATGAAGAAGCAAGGAGCAAACGATTCAACGAGCAATTGGATAGCGAAGAGGTTTCAAACAAAAGAACAGGAACATATAATGATGGAATATCTGAAAACAATTCGAAAGGAACATATAAGAGAAACAGAAGTAATTATGATGGGAAGGCAAATAGCCGAAACGATATAAATACTAAATACTCTATGCAAGAATCTGAAAATAATTCAGGTTCTTTTTCTATGCAAGATAATAAAGGTAGAGAATTAAGTGAGAAACAATATGAATATTTTAAGAATAGCAAGGTAAGAGATAATTCTGGAAATTTGAAAGAAGTATATCATGGTTCCAACACAGATGGTATAACAATATTTGATTTAGATAAAACAAGCGAAGACAATGTTTTCGGGAAAGGTTTTTATTTTACAGATAACGAGCTTATGGCAGAAAGTTATGCAGAAGATTCAGTGGATACTAATGGTGGAAGCAAAAGAATATATAAAGAATATTTAGACATAAAAAATCCTTTTGTTATAGAAGGAGAAAGCACAGTAAATTTAGCTAATAAAATAAAAGAAATGGATGCTTCAGCAGATATAATTGATACTGATTATGGTGTTGCATCAACCAAAAAAATGACACAATGGTTGAAGGATAATGGGTATGATGGAATTGAAGTAAAGCTAAATAAAGATGATACATCTTATTACATAGTTTTTAATTCAAATCAGATAAAGAATATAGATAACATAAATCCAACTACTAATTTGGATATAAGATATTCTAAAAACAATCAAACTTGGCAAGATTATCTAGAAACAAATTATAAAACAACAGGAACAAGGACAAACCTAGAAGATATCAGAATTGCACCTAAAGCTAAAAAAGATATTTTTGATACAGATAAACTACCAACTGTTCAACAGAAGAGTTCTGCAATTCAAAGCCTACCTGTAGGAGAATATACAGGGAAACAAAGAAAACATTATAAATCTATAATAGAAAGCCAAGAAACAACGCCACAAGCGAAAAAGATAGCTAGAGAATTGTTAAGATCAGATTCATATGTGCCAGAAACAAACAAAGGACAATTAGAACAAGCTGATGCCAGAATAATGTCATCAACTCCAGACAGCGAGCTAAAGTCGTTAAGTGCACGATCAATCAATGGAGAAAAAATTACTTCTGTTGATATTGCGGTAGGAGAAAGACTAATACAATATTATTCTAAAACAGGAGATGCAGTAAAGTTACAAGAAGCAATACAATCGACTGCAATGGCTGGTACAACAGCAGGACAGACGGTACAAGCGTTAAGTCTGCTTAACCATCAGACGCCTCAAGGCCAAGCTATGTGGTTGCAAAAATCAGTAGATAGAATGAATAATGAATTAGCTCAAAGAAGAGGTGGAAGAATACAAAAAGACGACAATGGCAATATAAGCGTAATAAACAAAAAAGGAATAGATATTACTGAAAAAATGGAATTGTTTAATTTTACGCCAGAAATGACTCAAAAAATAGTATCATCAAAGAATGATGTAGAACTGCATAATAATTTAAACGAAGTGTATGAACAATTAGGACAACAAGTAACTAAAACAACATTGCAGAAAATCGATAGTTGGAGATATTTTGCAATGCTGGCTAATCCTAGAACGCATATAAGAAATATTGTAGGAAATACTGCAATGGCAACAATGCAATATGGTATTAAAAATAAAGTCGCAGGAGCAATAGAAGGAGTAGTAAGTAAGTTTAATCCTGAAATAGAAAGAACTCATACAATAGTACCTGCAAGCTCAGAAGTTAAACAATTCGCAAAGAATGATATTAATAACGTTTTAGACAGATTGGGATTAACTGAAAACAAATATAATCCCAAATCTCGACTTGAAAATAGTATGAGAACATTTAAAAGTGACACTATGGAGAATACCGTTGGAAAGTTATTTGATTTTAATGATAGAGCACTCGAAGCAGAGGATGGTTGGGGATTAAAAGCAGGTTATAAAAAAGCCTTGGCTGATTATATGACGGCAAACAAACTCACTCCAGAAAATATTACAGACAAACAACTTGCAAAAGCAAGAAATTATGCTGTTGAACAGGCAAAAGAAGCAACATTTCATCAAGAAAATCAACTAGCTACTTTAATTAATCAATTATCTAACAAAAACAAATTTGCAAAATATACCACCGATGCAATCTTACCATTCAAAAAAACGCCTATGAATATTGCAAAATTGGGTATAGAATACAGTCCTGTTGGTTTAGCTAAAAGTGCAGTATATGATACAGTTCAATTAAGAAAAGGTAATATAACTGTTAATAAATATATAGACAATGTGTCGAAAGGCTTAACAGGGACAGGAATAGCATTAGTAGGATATGCTCTTGCTCAATCAGGTATTTTAAGAGCTAGTGGTAGCGATGACAAAGAAAAGGCAGATTACGATGAAGCACTGGGTAACCAAACGTATTCTATAAAAATTGGAGATAACACTTATTCGTTAGATTGGATTGCTCCGTCAGGAATACCATTATTTATTGGTGCTGAAATCTGGGAAATAATGCAAAGTAAAAATGAAATTGAATCGAAATCAACAGATGATGAAAAAACATATAAGCAAGCAATAAATAGTGCTGTAAACATATTAGATGGATTTACTAACGCAATGAATCCTATGACAGAAATGTCAATGTTAAGTGGACTTACGTCAGCTCTACAGAGTTATCAACAAGGAAGCTCTCAAATGTTAGCTAAGATGGGAACTAATGCCGTAAAATCATATGTGAATCAGTTTGTCCCAACAGCATTAGGGCAAATTGCTAAAATTACAGATGATTATGATAGAAGTACATCTACAACGGCGACAGGCGTACTACCTAAAGCAATAGAAAGTACAAAAAATCAAATAATAGCAAAAATACCAGGAGCAAGACAAAGTCTACCTAAAAAAACTAATATTTGGGGAAAAGAAGTAAAGCAACCAGAAAACATTATTCGAAGAGCGTTAGAAACAGCTGTATTACCATATACAAGAAAGTCAATTTCAACTGGTAAGGTAGATGAAGAAATTTCTCGAATATATAAAAATACCGGAGAAAGTTCGGTATTACCGGATAATATTAACAAGTATTTAACTATAGATAAGCAAAAATATATTATGACATCAGATGAATATTCAAAATACAAAAAAGAATCCGGCAAAATATCATATAACCTATTAAACAATTTGATAAGTTCTGAAAATTACAAAAAAATGTCCGATAATCAAAAACAGATAGCTATAGAGCAAGTATATAAATATTCTAAAGAAAAAGTAAAGATGGATTATTCTAAACAAAACAAATTAGACTGTGAATCAAGTAATTTATACAAGACTATTGAAGAATTAGATCGAAAAAAGGGTAATTCAAGTAATTATTTTGAATATTTAGCGCTAACAAGTGATATGCATAAAGACAAAGAAAAATTAGAAACACTTGTTAAGAGTAATTACAATGCTACAACTAAGATGGTAATATATGAAAATAATTTAAAATCCTCTGGAGATGTAAAATATGAGATAATTAAATCTTCAGGATTAGACATAAATGAATATTTAAAATATAGGTTAGAAAAGAGTAAAGGAACTTTTGATTCTGATAAAAAAGATGACGGAACAATAAATGGTAAGACTATTTCTGGAAGTGCAAAGAAAAAAGTGCATAATTATGTAGAAGGAATGAAAGCTACTTATATGCAAAAAATACTTTTATACGGATTAGATTACACACCTTCAAAGAGTGACAAAGAAACCATTGTAAATTATATAAATTCTATTCAGGGAAAAAGCAATCAAGAAAAGCTAGATATGTTAGATGAATTTTCTTGGATACAAATAAACAAGAATGGGACATTTAAAATAAAATAGATTAAGGTAAGTCAGTTTTGACCTACCTCTTTTTTTATGCTCAAAATGGCTATTTTCAAGGCATAAAAGTATATGCCTACAAAATAAAAACGTCTTAAATCGCAACCTCGTGGGTCGATTTTTTGGCTATTTTGAGGGATTTTTGAATACTTTAATAAAATGTGGGTACACTAGCAAAAAACGAAAATATGTTTGCTATATATTGACAATTTTACATAATTATAATATAATATTACAAAAGTATTGCAAAAATATTAATTTTTTATTAACTTTTAAAAAATAGTATTGATTTTGTGAGATATTAGTAATATGTATATAAGGGGAGTGAGTTTTATGGCAATTTTTGATGTCAAGGAATTAGCTGCATATATACAAAAGAAATATGAAGAAAATAAACAAATGCAAATTTCGCCAATCAAGCTACAAAAATCATTATATTTTCTTTTTGCTTATTGGGGTGGATTAGTGAGAAAGTCAACATTATATCCGCAATCGGTAGAGGAAAATTTTTCACAGTATGATGAATATTTATATGATGAAGAAATAGAGGCTTGGGTGTATGGACCAGTAATTCCAGATGTTTATCGTGAAGGAAATATAAAGAATTTTTATAATGAAAACCTTTTTCAAGGAAAAGAAAAAATTAAAGAATTTATAGATGGATTGTTAGAAGAATTATTTGATGTTAGTGACTTTACTCTTGTGGAAATATCGCATAATGATAAATCTTGGAAGAATAATTTTAATCGTTCTTCGCAGTTTCACAATAATACGATTCCAAAAGAGGATATTATAGAAGAATATGTGTCAAAATAATAAATTTAGTATAAATAGATTTAAAAAGAGAGTTAATAGGTTTAGCAATCCTACTTTTGTAGAAGAGGAATATAAATGGTTTGATTTTGATGATAATTTAAAATCAAACCATTTTCCGGAACTATATTTTACAAATTTTTTAAGTAGCAATTTATGTAATAAATATTTAAAACTACATGATATATGTACTAAAATTAAATTAAATAATAATGAATGGATAAAAATGTTTGTTTCAGATGAAATTGAAATAAAAACAGATATTCCTAAAATTAATAGATTGTACAAGATAATAAGTTTAGTTAATAATAAAGAAATAAATAGAAATGAGTTAGTATTAAAATTCAAAAATTTAGAAGATAAAGAAATACAGTTTTATATAAGAAATGAAAATGGAGTACTCAAATTATGCTTAATAGACTTATATCATCTGGGAATTGAGGCCGAAAATAAAAAAATACATAGATCTGATATAAGAAGCATATATAATGCAAGAAAGAAATGCACTTATGATATAAGTAATATTGAGAACAAATTGGTAGAAGACTAACAAATTATTGTGTTGAATGGAGTTCGTAATGTGAGTGGTACGAACTTCTTTTATTTTTGAAATTTCAATCTTTTTTCGACAGTTTTCTCATAAAGAACCTGCTATAATAGAATTAGGAGGGACAAGCCTATGGAAGAAAATAAAAAGCTTGAACTAATGATAAAAAACAATAGTAGATATGAAGAGATCATAGAGCAAAGTAAAAAGATAGATAAGTACATAGACAAAATAATTGAGGGAGCATTATAGCTTCCTCAAATCTATGTTAATAAGTAAATCTATTATCTGGCTGATTTCCAACGCTTCGGGCGAGTTTATGCCGTACTTATCCATTCTGCGATACATTTCTTTCTTCAATTTACTTAACTCAATATCAGAATAAAACAAGTCTTTGACATCTACATTTAATGCAGTTGCAATAGAGTAAAGAGCAGAAAGTGTAGGATTAACACGCTTATTATTCTCTAAGTTGCTTAAATATGTGCGTGATATATCTGTCATATGACTTAATTTTCTTATACTTATATTTTGATTCTCACGAATTTTCTTAATATTAAATACAATCATAAAATACCTCTTAAATTAGTATCTTATAATTGTACAATTTTTATACATTAAAGAAAAGATGTAACTCCCAGAGGACATTTTTGTCGAACGATTATGCTTGACTTTGTCGAATTTTGTTATATAATTTAATCATAGAAAAAAAGAAACGCGTTTCTCCATAAAAAGGAGAAGTAATATGAAAAAAGATTTAGTAGCAAAATTGACTGAAAAATATAAAAAAAGTGAAAGATTCATTTCACTTCTAATAAAAATGTGTAAAGACTGTAATATAGAAAATAGCGAAAAGCAGATAGAACATTTTTTGAAAAAATGATAATTAGATGTGTCAAAAAGTGTGTCAAATAATGAGAAAAACGAAAAGGAATATACTTAAATGGCGACTTATAAAAGAAATAATGAAAAGACTGAAAATCCTCGTGTCAGTGGTTCGATTCCACTTCAAGCCACCAAAGAAAGCTGGAAATAAAACTAGCTTCTTTTTTTATTGAGAAAAATATAATAAATATGGAATCGAAAAGGAGGATAAGAAAATTGTCCGGGTGGACAATTTTCCCGACGTGGCTTGGCGATTCCACTTCAAGCCACCAAAGAAAGCTGTGCTAATTTCGTATGCAAAGATGAAATCGAACAAATGTGTAAATAATACTTGACAGATACGAACAAATGTTTTAAACTATATATAGTTTAAAAGGATGTGAAATTATGGAAAAAGAAACAAATAATTTGTTAGTTCAAGAGAACGTATCAAATGAAGATATAAAAAATTTAATATATACTATAAGAGGAAATCAGGTAATGTTAGATAGTGACGTTGCAAGATTATATCATTATGAAACTAAAAATATAAATAAAGCAGTAAAGAGAAATATAGAGAGATTTCCAAAAGATTTTTGCTTTCAATTAACAGAGGAAGAATTTCAAACTTTGAGGTTCCAATTTGGAACCTCAAAGCAAAACGAAGAATTTAGAGGAGGAAGAAGATATCTACCATATGTTTTTACAGAACAAGGAATTGCTATATTAATATCTGCATGTGGAATTGTAATATTTAAAGAAAATAAATAAGATACTTAAATAGGGCAGAACAACATCTGCCCTATTTTATTAAAGGAAGGCGTTATAAATTGAAACACGGAAAAAAACCAAAAATAAATTACATACAATTAATATTTATTATTATACTTATTGCAAGTATTTGTGGAGTTGTATATTATTTGTGTATAACAAATAAAGAAAAACAAAAATATAAAAATCTACAGGAGAATATCGCAACAGAAAATTCAGCAAACGAAAAATTAGACAGGATAGCAAAAGTAGAAGAACTACAAAACGAAAATTCTGATATTATAGCTTGGCTTGAAATAGAAGGAACAAATATAAACTATCCGATTTTGCATACCACAAATAATGATTTTTATTTAGATCATAACTATAAAAAAGAGGAAGCATTAACAGGAAGTCTATTTCTAGACAAAAGCTTTGATATAAATAATGGAAGTAGTAATTATTTAATTTATGGACATAGAAATAAGCAAGGAATGATGTTTGAGGATTTATTAAAATATGCCAAAGAAGATTTTTATAAAGAACATACCAAAATAAGATTTACAACATCTAAGGAAGATAGCCAATATGAAATTATGGCAGTATTCTACTCAAGAGTATATTATGCAGATGAACAAAATGTATTTAGATATTACTATTTTGTAAATGCAAAAGATGAAAATGAATATAATAACTATGTAAAACAAAGTAAAGAAGCAAGTATCTATAATACAGGCGTCACAGCAACATATGGAGAGCAACTACTAACACTTTCAACTTGTGAATATAGTCAAGAAGACGGAAGATTTGTAGTGGTAGCTAAGAAAATATAAAACAGGGTAACATTTAGTTATCCTGTTTATAAAGCAGTATCATTTGTTAAAATTATAGAAAGACCTTCATTTTCTCTATATTATTTTTCTGCATAGTAACAAAATCATTTAAAATATTCTTAACGGGTTCATCAGCTTGAGGGTTGTGATTAAGAAGCTTTTGACACTCTATAATTCCCATATTCCCACCTTGTATCACAATCTCTGCAATATGAGAATTACTTTTATCTTTTATAGTATTAAGTTCAGTACCAATATAGCTCATCATCTTTGTACCAAAAGGAGATTCATCAGGAACTTCTCCATATTTTTCAAATTCTGTATTAACCCTATCTGCAATCTTACCATACTCGGAATATTGTGTGCTAAGATTTTCTTTCATATTTTCATCTCCAACTTTTTGTATAACAAAAGAAATAGACTCCATTCCCATTTTAGCAGCTTTGCTAATTTCGTTTAAAATTGTTAAATTTATATTACTGTCCATAAAGATTCCTCCTAATTATTTTTATATGTACAGTATAACCAAAAAATATAAAAATAAACAAAAAAATAAAAACACGCCATTTTTCGAGTCCTACATCAAATGCAAAATAAAAATACACCTCTTCGAGGTGTATTTTTTATTTTGGTACCACTGATGGGACTCGAACCCATATGGTTTCCCGCTGGATTTTGAATCCAGTGCGTCTACCAATTCCGCCACAGTGGCATTTATTTAATACTTACTAAATATAGCACATTTTTTATCAAATGTCTATATTTTTTTTGCAAAAAACAAAAACTGCTCACCAATTTCCGACAAATTTCATAAAATCTAGTATACAACAATTATAAAAGGAGGAAAATACGATGAGCAAAAATTGTAATTGTATGTGTAATTGCAACATGAATCAAGAAAATAGCCCTCTTGAAACAATATGTGATGATGTACAAACAAACAATACAAATATGTGTGGATGCAATAATAATTATAATCAATGTCAATGCGGATTCAACGAAGAAGAAAGCGTATTTCCGTCTAACCCAATGTTAGGACAGAGCTACGTACCAATTCAAAGAATGACAAACACTTTCACGCCTTGCTGTGGACTAAAAAATGGAACAATATTTCCAGAATTAGTAAGCCCATACTACCCATGTCAAAGTGTAGAAGACATTGAATATTTAAGAAGTCGCAATACTATTGGAAAGGGGTGCAATAGATGAATTTTGACAATATAAATAACTGTGAATATGAACCAACTGGAATAAATGCACAATTCGGTTACAACACACCTAATATGATGAATAATAATGGATGTAACTGCAAAGCAAGAGATGAACTTGGGGAAAAAATGTTATCAGAGATAAGATGTTTAAAATTTGCCATAACAGATATAGGAGAATATTTAAACACTCATCCAGATGATGAAAAAGCATTATGCTTACACAGAAAATATTGCAATCAATTAAGAGATTTATCAGACAAATATCAAAGAGTATATGGACCACTTAGCATCTACTGCCCTTGCAATAGTTGGAGATGGCTAGAAAATCCATGGCCTTGGGAAAGGAGTGAAGACTAATTATGTGGACATATAACAAGATTTTACAATATCCTATAAATTTAAAAAATAGAAATCCGGAGATGGCTAAGGTAATTATTTCACAATATGGTGGACCTGATGGAGAACTTGCAGCTTCATTAAGATATTTATCTCAAAGATTTGCAATGCCAGACCAAAAAGCAAAAGCAACTTTAAATGATATAGGTACAGAAGAATTAGCCCATTTAGAAATGGTAGGGACACTAGTCCATCAGTTAACAGATGGAGTTTGCCCAGAAGAACTAAAAAGAGCAGGATTAGGGCCATATTATACTGATCATGGAGTAGATATATATCCTCAATCTGCAGCGGGAGTACCTTTTAATGCAACTTGTTTAGCTTGTAAAGGAGACGCAATAGCAAATCTACAAGAAGACTTAGCAGCAGAACAAAAAGCAAGAGCAACTTACGAAAAACTAATAGATTTGTGTGCAGACGATAAAGATGTTGTAGACGTACTAAAATATTTAAGACAAAGAGAAATAGTGCATTTCCAAAGATTCGGGGAAGCACTAAGAGGAGTACAAGATAAAATGGCAGAAAAGAAATTTTATATGAATAAAATGAACAGCAACTGCAATTGTGGAGAATAAAAGTGCTAGAAATAGCCTCGTTAAGCATATACTGATTTGAAAAGTTGACATATAATAGTATTAAGGAAAGAGTTCCAAGCAGGAGTCCTTAAAAATATTACTATATTAAAGGAGAGTAAACAGAGATGAATATCAAGGATATGGCAAAGGGTTTTGTTCAGGTAATGACAATGCTTTTGATGGTTATTGCAATAATAATCACCAAGATGACCAAAAACATGCCACAGGTTAGTGTGATAATAAGTTTTGTTATCGTAATGTTGTGTCTGCTAAATTTATTTTTGGCAGAAGACAGAAAGATAATTAAATTTTATTCGGTTTGTCTCACTGGATGGGTGGCAATAACCTTGCTTAACGTAATTACATTGGTATAATCATTTTAAAGAATTGACAAATGCTTTATGCATTTGTCGATTCTTTTTTTATTTTATATATACTATTTACAATATCAATATGTTGTAAAATGTACTAATGTATGTTATACTAACGAAAGAGAGGAGGATAAAATTGGATATATTAACAGAGTATGAAGGGAGTTCTATAAAAATACTAGAACAGAACAATGAAAAAAACATTGCAGAATTATCATTGGTAGAAGAAAATAAAAAATATAGTCATTATTACAATTTTACGGTAGATAATAAATCTAATTCAGAAGGCATAATACATATAAAAAATATTATGCAGTCAGATTATTATTCTAACGAACAGAATCATGCACCATATATAAGAATAAACAACAAATGGAAAAAAATGGCAAAAAATGATTATAAAATGGAAGAAAATGAACTAATTTTAACAATCCAACCTATGACAAAGGCAGAAATATCTTTAGTACCAAGATATGTGGAAGAAGATTTGTACAATTTTATTAACCAGATAAAAGAAAAACATAATATAACAATAAAAAATGAAGTATTACCACAAATAGAAATAGGAAATGAAGATGATCCTGTAATAATAGTATTAGGAAGACAACATCCAGGGGAAACGTTGTCAAGTACGTTCATAGAGGGAATTATAGAAAGCATAGTTAGCAATAATTTAAAATATCATTTTATAATTTTTCCAATAGTTAATCAACTAGGTGTAAAAAAAGGAAATCATAGATATACAAACAACATAGATTACAACAGAAGTTGGAACAAAGAAAATCCTCCACAAGAGATAAAATATATAAAAGAAATTATGAAGACAAACAGACCACAGTATTTTATAGATGTTCATAATGATGAAATGACTAACAAAGATTATATTAGGATGAATAGCAATCTTAACGAAATTGCAGGAATTCAAGTCCTAAAGAGTATGAGTAAACTTAGAAGATTTATGAGAGCTTTAATAAAACAGCATAAAATAATAAATACAAACAATTTAACAGCTAGAGAATATGTTGAGAAAAAATACAAATGCACAAGTATATTGGTAGAATTGTCAATGGGACTTGAATATAGCAAAATAAAAGAAAAAGGAAAAAAGTTTATATTAGAACTATTATAGGGAGAAAAAAGATGAAGAAAAAAAGTGTACTTTTAAGTGTAAAAAATACAGAAGCAGTAGACAATTATATGAGAATGATAAGAAACAAGAAATATGATGATGAACAGCCATACAGTAAAGAAGTTCGTTCTATGATAGAAGAATTTTCAAATAATGAATGGATAGTATATTTAGGTACATTGGATAATTTTGATACGAAAAATGATGTATTTAACAAAATTTACTGTGTTCAAAAAGACGAAGTATTAGACATGAAAATAGATCAGATAAATGAAGATATATCAATAATGATTATAAGAAATGTCGGATCTGTAGAACAGAAATTTGAAGAAGTTCAAACATGTTTAAAATATCTGATTGATAAATATGAGGGGATAGTTATCAATAATCCAAAAGCAATGCTAAAAGGAATGACAAAACATTATTTAACAGAAATAGAATTGGATGAACTAGAAAAAATAGGAGTAGTAACAATACCAACACAAATATTTGACAACTCGGTTACAATTAATAAAATATATGAAGAATATCCTGAACATAGAGAGAATTATTTAATAAAGCCAGTAACAGGAGAACTTAGCAATTCATTAAAATGTTTAGGGGATATAGATGAAGAATTTTTAAGGCACAAAGAAAATAAGGTTGGAGGCTGGGTAATTCAACCAATACAAAAAGAAATATGGAAAGGCGAATATCAACTTCTATTTTTAGACAAAAAATTAATATATTCGCAAGAAAAGAACTATACAAATGTAAAAGATGAAATTCCAGACCAAAAAAAGAGAATAATAAGTAAATATGAGCCATCGGAACAAGAAGTGGAAAGTGGAACTAAACTAGTAGAATACTTTGAAAGATTTTACAATTTATCAATAGATATATGTAGAATAGATTTTATGAAGACCGACGATGGAAGAATGAAGTTATTAGAATTCGAGATGGTCAATCCAGGATTTTTTATAGGATATATGAAAGAACACGACATAGCTATAAAAAATATTACAACATCAATTCGTAAATACTGTGAAAATAGAATAATATAAAACAATAAAGAGATAATAAAAGGTAGGCTATGAATAGAAAATTTATAAAAGATTTAACTAACAATATAAACAAAGACGATATAGGGCAAGTGTCAGCACAATGCTCATATTATACAATACTGTCTTTTATTCCTTTTGTAATATTAGTAATAACCCTAATACAATATACCGGCATAGAACCAAGCACTTTATTTGAATTTATCTCGAAAATAATACCGGATAGCATGAATGAAATTGTTGTAAACATCGTTCAAGAAGTGTATTCAAAATCAATAGGAACAATATCAATTTCAATCATATTTACAATATGGTCAGCAGGTAAAGGATTATTTGCATTAACAAAGGGAATGCAAAACATATATAAGACAAGTGGAGAAGAAAAAGCGTCATACTTGTATATAAGAATAAAAGCTATTTTAGAAACTATATTATTCATAATACTAATCGTAATAGGACTTGTAATGCTAGTATTTGGAAACAACATTAGATCGATACTGGACAGCCGTTTTCAAATGTCAGAACGATACAACATATTATCTACAATTGGCACTGAACTTGCCTTCACAGTAGCAACCTTTATCATATTTTTATTATTATATAAGTTCATGCCAAAGCACAAAGAAAAATTAAAAAGCCAAATAGGAGGAGCACTATTTTCAGCAATAGCGCTAAACATAGTATCATTTGTGTTCTCAAAATATTTATATATTTTTAAAGGATTTTCTATAACCTATGGAAGCTTAACAACGTTAATGCTAATAATGATGTGGACGTACTTGTGCTTTTACATAATTTTTGTAGGAGCAGAACTAAATAAGACAATAAAAATGGAGAAAGAGAAATGTATATAGACTTAAAAGAAAAAGACTTTACAAAACTAGAAGAACCAGCACAAATTATTAAAAATGGTGGAATAGTAGTATTTCCAACAGAAACGGTGTATGGAATAGGCGCAAATGCACTAAATGCAGAAGCGGTTAAGAAAATATATGAGATAAAGAAAAGGCCATTAAGTAAGCCAATTACTTTACTGGTAAATAGTATAGATATGATAGAAAGAGTTGCAAAAGGCATTACACCATTTGAATATGCGATAATCAAAAAATTCTTTCCAGGACCGCTAACGATAATTTTGCAAAAAAAAGACGTAATACCAGATATTGTTACTTCTGGTGGAAGTACAGTCGGAATTAGAATGCCGGCAAACGAAATAGCACTGGAGTTAATAAACAGAGCAGGTGTGCCACTTGCAACACCAAGTGCAAATATTTCAGATAAACCAAGCAAGACAAATATAAAAGACGTTATGAGTGATTTTCCAGAAGGAGTAGATTGCTTTATAGATGGAGGAAAAAGTAAAATAGGAGTGGCATCAACTATTGTTCAAGTAATAGATGGAGTACCACACATTCTAAGACAAGGAACAATAACAGAAGAACAAATAAATAAGTTAATAATATAAAATTCCCACCAATGCAGGTGGGAAAATTTATTTATGTTCTAAACATTTATTAACAATATCTTCTAAGTCTTTGGTGTCAACAATAGACTTAATACTAGCATCTAAAATTTCTTGTGCAGTGAAATTCTGCAAGTTCAAATTATAATTATATTTCAAAGCAATTTGCCTTATAAATTCTCTAGTAGTTCTGCCATTACCTTCTCTAAAAGGATGGAGAACATTTAATTCTGACCAATAATATGCTAATCTTTTTGCAAAATCTTCTTGTGAAAGATTATCTAATTTTTCGTTTCTTAATTGAGTAAGTAAACGATCTAATTCACTATCAATATATTCCCATTGAGCAAATTGAAAATAGCCTTTTGCAATATTTTCGCTTCTAAATAATCCAGCAAAAGGGTAAATATCCTCAAAAAGAAATTTATGAATTCCAACAAAATGAGCAACATCAAAATTGCCAGTAATTCCTTTTTTCTCTAACGCCATTAATTTCAAAGCAACCATACTTTTTTCATAATTATCTAATTTATTTGCATCTCTAATATTAAGTTTATTGACCAAAGTATTTGTACCAGGGTAACAATAAACAGAATCTCTAGCTTCGTACATAGTTTTATCCTTCCGTTTTATCAAAATAAATTCGTACATTTTGTATGTACGAACTAGCTACTAATTTAAGCACAACAAAAGATTAGAAAAACATACTCTTAACCCTTTGCATAGCATCTTCCATCGAAATCTTGTTATCTGCAAAATCGTTTAACAACGAAATGTCATTTTGAGTTAAAGTTTGATTTTCCATTTCCATTGAAGTTTTTATATTATTAATTATTCTTATTTTTTCTTCTTCAGAAATCATTATTTTATCTCCTTTTAAACAAAATCACTACATATCTATTATACCATAAAATACAGAAAAATACTAGTGTTTTTGATGAAAAAGTGACTATTTTTAAGGAAAATCAAGCAAAAAAATTTTTAATTAAATATGTAATTCAATTAAAAATTCCATATCCAATATATAGCACAACTCTAAGAAAAAATCAATACCCGCAAATTTTATAAAATTAAAAAGTGAAAACCTTCAAAATTGTGAATTACTAGCACGACAATGGTTTTATCAATTTCTCGTTTTTATTAAATTACATATTTAATAAAAATAATTAAATCTTGTGTTTTAAAACATAATGCTTTATAATATGAGATATAATAAGTCTGGAGGAATTAAATTTATGAGAAAAACAATGGAAAAAATGAAAGAGAAAAAAGCAATAACACTGATAGCACTAGTAGTAACAATAGCAGTAATTTTAATACTAGCGGGAATAACCGTAGGAATGGTAACAAGTGACAACGGAGTATTAAAAGAAACAAAAAATGCAAAAACACTAGCTGAAATAGATAACGAAAAAAGCATTGTAGAGCGAGCAAAAATGCTAACAATGATGAGAAGTAAAAATGGTTCAATAACATACGAGGTATTTGAACCGGCACTAAAAGAAGAAGCAGGGAAAATGCCAACAGAAGTAAGCGATGCAGTAGAAACAATAGAAGTACTTTTTACAGATTCAAACAGATATTATGAAATAGACGAAGATGGAAATGTAAGTGAACCACAAGAAGTAGTAAAAGACAAAAATGCTGGAGATATAACAAAAGGTGGAAGATGTGACGGAAGCGAAGAAAAACCATATGAAATAAATTGCATAGAAGATTTGGTCGTTTTTTCAAATATGACAAAAGGAACAGGAATAAAACTAGAAAACGGACAACCAATATCAATAACAGAAACAAATTCTTTTAAAAATAAAAATATAATATTAACAAGGAGCTTAAACTTTAAATCGAAATACTCATATGCAGATAGCACGAGAACAGATTTTGGAGATATAAATGGAGATGATACAGACGGAAATAGCTTAATGACAGAAATGACAACAGGAACAGGATTTACGCCAATAGGAAATGATTCAAGAAGTTTTTACGGAAATTTTGATGGAAAGTATAACAAAATAATGAATTTGTTTGAATGTGAAGATATAAGTCTTGGATTATTTGGATGGGTTAATAGTGCACAGATACAAAACATATACGTTAACGGAAAAATATCTAAAAAAAATATAGAAACAACGGGCTATTATCATGCAGTAGCAGGAATTTGTGGAAGAGCTCAAGGAGAAGTCGTGGTACGAAATTGTATATCTGATGTTGAAATATATGCTAACAATTATGGAGTAGCTGGGATTTTAGGTAGAAGTTTTCAAGATTCATGGACAGTTATTAATTGCGCTAACTTAGGAAGAATTGAAAACAAATCTGAGAGTACAGCGGGAATAATAGGAAGACCGGAAGGCTCAGCTTATGTATATAATTGTTACAATGTAGGAGATATAATAGGGAAAGTAAATGGAGGAACTGGAGGAATAGTAGGAGACATTAATTCATCAAACGAGAGGATTATTTCTAATGTATATAATGCGGGAAATATAAAAGCTGATAAAGGCTACGGAGCAGGAGGAATAGTTGGTCAGATTCGTAGTTGCACAAATGCAAATATAAATTCAGCATATAGTATAGGAAAAATTTTAGGAAAAAGCACATACTTGGGTTCTATATGCGCTTTTGTGAGAAATGATGCTACAGTAACTATAAAAAATTCAAAATATAAAAAAGGCATATGCAGTAAAATAATTGGAAATAGTTCAGCTTTAGAATATGAAGGAGTTACAGAAGTAGATGAACTAACTGGCGAAGAACTAGTAAAAGAATTAAATGCAAATGTAGCTGAAAACAGTGGCTGGAAACAATGGAAATTAGGACCAGACGGTTATCCCACATTTATTGACCAATAACTATTGCTTTTTTGACAAAAATGTGGTAATATAGATAATGTGTAAAAATACCTTATACTTAGTTTTAGGAAAAAACACCACTAAGACTCAGTTTAAGGCTAATAAGTTATCAGGAGGTGTAAAAAATGACAAAGGAAAGAAAACAAGAAATCATTGAAACATATAGAAGAGATGAAAAAGATACTGGTTCTCCAGAAGTTCAAATAGCTCTTTTAACAGAAAGAATTAATGATTTAACAGAACACTTGAAAACACATAAAAAAGACAATCATTCAAGAAGAGGTCTTTTACAAATGGTTGGTGCAAGAAGAAGCTTGTTAAATTACCTAGTAAAGAAAGATGTTCAAAGATATAGAGACATCGTTGAAAAATTAGGACTAAGAAAATAATAACATTTAGGGCGTTTTACAAGTTTAAAGCGCCCTTTTACACAATAATAAAACAATACTTAAATTAGAAGTAGCTTGTATAAAATACTATAAAAAAACCATAATATTTTATAGAGGTTACAATCTAATACAAGTATTGCTAAAACAAAAAAGGAGAGAAAGATATGTATAAAAAATTCGAAACAGAACTAGCAGGAAGACCACTTGTAGTAGAAACAGGTAAAGTAGCAGAATTAACAAACGGAAATGCCATAATTCATTATGGAGATACAGTTGTAATGGTAAACGTTACAGCTTCAAAAGAACCAAAAGAGGGAGTAGATTTCTTCCCATTATCAGTAGACTATGAAGAAAAATTATATGCAGTTGGAAAAATTCCAGGAAGCTTCCAAAAAAGAGAAGGAAAGCCAGCAGATAAAGCAATTTTAACATCAAGAGCGATTGATAGACCAATAAGACCTTTATTCCCAAAGGATTTTAGGAATGATGTATGTGTTGTAGCAACAGTATTATCAGTTGAACAAGATAATAGCCCAGAAGTATGTGCAATGATAGGTGCATCAGTAGCACTTTCAATTTCAGACATACCATTTGCAGGACCAACAGCAGCAGTAAGTGTAGGATATGTGGATAATCAAATTGTAATTAACCCAACAGTTGCACAAAGAGAGAAGAGCAGATTAAGATTAACAGTTGCAGGAACTTTAGAAAAAGTTACAATGATAGAAGCAGGAGCTGATGAAATTCCAAATGATACAATGCTTGACGCAATAAAAGCAGGACATGAAGAAATTAAAAAACTATGTGCATTTATAAAAGGAATTGAAGAAGAAGTAGGTAAGCCAAAATTTGAATATGTATCGTTTGCAACAAATCCAGAGGTATTTGCAGAAATAGAGACAAACTTTAAAGAGAGAATGTATAATGACGTACAAGCTCAAGACAAAGAAGTAAGAGATGCAAATATGGAAGCATTAGCAACAGATATTCAAAACTACTTTGTAGAAAAATATGGAGAAGAAGAAACAGAAAACAAATCAGCTGATATAGCAGCAAGTATACACGATTTAGAAAAACAATGTGTAAGAGAAATGATACTAAAAGAGCATAAACGTCCAGATGGAAGAAAAATAGATGAAATAAGACCACTTTCTTGTGAAGTAGGTGTATTACCAAGAGTACACGGAAGTGCAATATTCACAAGAGGACAAACACAAGTATTATCAGTAGTTACACTTGGAACAAAATCAGAAGAACAAGAACTAGATGGATTAGATGAAGAAGAATCAAAAAGATATATGCATCAATACAACTTCCCTTCATATAGCGTAGGAGAAGCAAGACCATCAAGAGGACCAGGAAGAAGAGAAATAGGACATGGAGCATTAGCAGAAAAAGCATTAGTTCCAGTAATACCATCAGAAGATGAATTCCCTTATACAATAAGAGTTGTATCAGAAGTATTATCTTCAAACGGTTCAACATCACAAGCAAGTATATGTGGAAGCACATTGGCATTAATGGATGCAGGTGTTCCAATTAAAAAGCCAGTAGCAGGAATATCAACAGGACTTGTAACATCAAAAGAAAATCCAAATGATTATATAATGCTTACAGATATTCAAGGAATAGAAGATTTCTTTGGAGATATGGATTTTAAAGTTGGTGGAACAAAGGATGGTATAACAGCAATACAAGTAGACATTAAAAACGATGGTTTAACATATGATATTATTAAACAAGCTTTTGAAAGAACAAAAGTAGCAAGAGATTATATATTAGACGAAATAATGTTGAAACAAATAGCAGAACCAAGAAAAGAACTATCAAAATATGCACCAAAAATAATTACAACAACAATTAATGTAGACAAAATAAAAGATGTAATCGGACCTGGTGGAAAAATGATAAATAAAATAATAGATGCAACAGGTGTTAAAATAGATATAGAAGAAGATGGAAGAGTTTGCATTTATACAGATGATCAAGAAGCAGGAAATAGAGCTTTAAAAATGATAGAAGATATTGCAAAAGATATAGAAGTAGGAAAAATCTATGACGGAAAAGTTACTAGAATAATGAACTTCGGAGCTTTTGTTGATATTGGTGGAGGAAGAGAAGGATTACTACACATATCAAAAATCTCAAACAAAAGAGTAGAAAAAGTTGAAGACGTACTAGCTGTTGGAGATGAAGTAAGAGTAAAAGTTTATGAAATCGACAACCAAGACAGAATTAACTTAACTATGAAAGATTTAGAAGAGAACAAAGAGTCAGAAGAATAATCTTAAAATGAGGAAGGAAAAATGAAATATTTATATATAATACAGCAAGCAATGGTGTGGATATTAACCATATATTGGCTATATCAGCTAATTGTAAGCTTATGTTCATTAGTTAAACTAAAAGACAAACCATTAATCGAAAATAAAAATCATAAATTCATGGCTATATTGCCAGCTCATAATGAAGAAAATGTTATTGGAAACTTGATAGAAAGTTTGAAAAATCAAGATTATCCAAAAGAACTATTAGACATTTATGTAATAGCTGATAACTGTACAGATAATACTGCAAAGATTGCAAAAGAAGCAGGTGCGATTGTACTAGAAAGAAAAGAAGATGATCCAGCAAAGAAAACAAAAGGAGCAGCACTTCAATGGTTCTTGAAACAAAAAATAGAAGAAGACGCTGACTACGATGCTTTCTGCGTATTTGATGCGGACAATATAGTAGACAAAAACTTCTTTAAGGCAATGAATAAAAAACTTTGTCAAGGAGAAGAAGTTGTACAAGGATACAGAGATATTAAAAACCCAACAGACAGCTGGGTATCAGCAGGATACGCAATATTCTATTGGACAATGAATAGATTTTATCATCTAGCAAGATATAATTTAGGCTTATCTCCATTAATAAATGGTACAGGATTTATGGTAAAATTTGATGTTGTAAAACCTACAGGATGGAATACAAAGACATTAACAGAGGATATAGAATTCTCGTTAAAAAGAATAATAGCAGGTAAAAAGCTAGGATGGGCAACAGATGCAATAGTATATGATGAACAGCCAGTTGGATTTAAACAATCATGGTCACAAAGATCAAGATGGACAATTGGACATATACAATGCTTACACGAATATACAAAACCATTAGCAGGAGCGGTTAAAGAAAACAAAACTTTAATGAACTTCGATGGACTTTTATATATGCTTGGAAGTATTCCAATGTTTATAATGACAATAGTGTTGCTAATATTAAACTTCGTAATGTATATCTTTGGAGGAATGAATGTAACAGACTTACTAATAAATTGCTTGAAATACATTTTCCCAACATTCTTCTTACCGATATTTGTTGGAATAATAATAATGATAATAGACAAAAAGCCAATAAAACCTATGATAAAAGGGTTGGCACTATTCCCATTATTCTTAGGTTCTTGGTTATTGATAAACTTCAAATGTTTATTTATAAGAAACACAAAATGGGAAAAAATAGAACACGTAAGAGATATAAAAATAAAAGACGTAGCATAGATAAACTGCTGACAAAATATGAAAATATTTTGTTAGCAGTTTTTTATGTTATTAACAGCAAAATTCTATTGCAAATTTACATAAAAGATGGTAAAATATAACAAGTAAAAAACAAAGAAAAGACGGAGAAATAAATGGAAAAAACAGTAGCGTTTTATACATTAGGTTGCAAAGTAAATCAATACGAAACAAATGCAATGGAACAACAATTTATACAAAACGGTTATAAAATAGTTGAAAACACAGAAAAAGCAGATATATATGTAATAAACACTTGCACGGTAACAAATATGGCAGATAGAAAATCAAGACAAATGTTAAGACGTGTAAAAGAAATAAACCAATCTGCTGTTATTGTTGTATGCGGATGTTATGCACAAGTGGCAAAAAAAGAGCTAGAGCAAATACCAGAAGTTGATATAATACTAGGAATAAATGAAAAAAACAAAATAGTTCAAATTGTAGAAGAATATTTAGCAAATAAAGACAACATCATAGAAGTAGCAGATGTTTCTAAGCAAAAAGAATTTTTAGACTTTGGAGATGTAACATATACAGAAAAAAATCGAGCGGTAATAAAAGTTCAAGACGGATGTAATATGTTTTGCTCTTATTGTTTAATTCCATATGCAAGAGGAAGAATAAGAAGTAGAAAAATAGAAAATGTAGTATCAGAAATAGAAAAAATATCAAAACAAGGAATAAAAGAAGTAGTAATAACAGGAATTCATGTGGCATCATACGGAAAAGACTTTGAAGGTGAAAATATAAGGCTAATAAACTTATTAGAAGAAATAAACAAAATAGAAGGAATAGAAAGAATAAGATTAAGTTCGTTAGAACCAACAATAGTAGACGAAGAATTTGCACAAAGACTATCAAAGCTAGAAAAAATATGTGATCATTTCCACTTATCATTACAAAGCGGATGTGACGAAACATTAAAAAGAATGAACAGAAAATACACTACAGCAAGATATAAAGAATCAACACAAATATTAAGAAAATATTATCCAAATGCAAACTTTACAACAGATGTAATAGTAGGATTTCCAGGAGAAACAGACGAAGAGTTCAATCAAACATATAAATTCCTAAAAGAAATAGGATTCTATAAAATGCACATATTTAAGTATTCTCCAAGGAAAGGAACAGTAGCAGAAAAATTACCAAACCAAGTAGATGGCAATATAAAAGAAGAAAGAAGTAGAAAGTTAATAGAACTCTCTAACAATATGCAAAATCAAACAAACAATCAATATATTGGAAAAACTGTAAAAGTATTATTTGAAGAATATGAAAATGGATATTACAAAGGACATACTACTAATTATATGGTGGTAAAAGTTCAGACTAAAGAACAAGAAGGATTTATAGATAATATTAAGGACGTAGAAATTACAGAAAATGATACTCAAACAGAGGAATTAATAGGAAAATAATTGACAAAAATATAATAGATGATAAAATTATACATGAAAGAGGGAAAGATTATGAAAGCAATAGAAATAAGAAATAAATATTTAAACTTTTTTAAAAGACATGGACATAGTGTAATTCCAAGTGCTCCATTAATACCAGAAAATGACCCTTCTGTATTATTTACAACAGCAGGAATGCAACCATTAGTACCATATCTTTTAGGAGAAAAACATCCAGAAGGAACACGTCTAACAGATTTTCAAAAGTGTGTTAGAACAAACGATATAAATGAAGTAGGAGATAACAGACATTTAACATACTTTGAAATGCTTGGAAACTGGTCGCTTGGAGATTATTTTAAAGAAGAGTCAGTTGCAATGAGCTACGAATTTTTAACAAAGGAACTAGGAATTCCTTCAGAAAAAATATCAGTAACTTGTTTTGCAGGAGATGAAGATTGTCCAAAAGATACAGTCACAGCAGAATGTTGGAAAAAAGCAGGAATTCCAGAAGAAAGAATATATTTCTTTGGAAAAGATGACAACTGGTGGATAGCAGGAGAAGAAGGCCCTTGTGGACCAGATACAGAAATGTTTTATGATACAGGAAAAGAAAAATGCTCAGAAGGATGTAATCCATCTTGTGGATGTGGAAAATATGTGGAAATATGGAACAATGTATTCATGGAATACTTAAAAACATCAGATGGAAAATATCAAAAACTAAAACAACAAAATGTAGACACAGGATTAGGACTAGAGAGAATGGCAATGTTATTACAAGGAAAGAAAACACCATTCGAAATAGAAATATTTAAACCTGTAATGGACAAACTAGAAGAATTAGAAAAAGTAGATGACATAGCAAGCAGAAGAATAGTTGCAGAACATTTACGTTCTAGTATGATGATAATATTAGATGGTGGAATTCCAAGTAATGTAGATAGAGGATATATTTTAAGAAGATTAATTCGTAGAATGACAAGAAGACTAAGAAAACTACAAATAGACACAAATCAAATATCTACATTAATAGACATTAGTATTGATGCACAAAAAGAACTATATCCAGAACTAGAAACAAATAAAGAAAGAATAAAAGATGTAATAATAGAAGAAATAAGCAAATTTGAAAAAACATTAGAGCGTGGAGAAAGAGAGTTTAATAAAATAGTAAACAAACTAAGAACAGAAAACAAAGATACAATATCTGGACAAGATTTGTTTACATTATACGAAACTTATGGATTCCCACCAGAAGTAACCCAAGACTTAGCCGAAGAACAAGGCATAAAAATAGATAATACAGAATTTGACAGACTATTTAAAGAACACCAAGAAAAATCAAGAATGGGAAGTGAGCAAAAATTCAAAGGTGGACTATCAGGAAATGGAGAAAAGGAAACCAAATATCATACAGCAACACACCTTTTAAATGCAGCTCTAAAACAAGTAATAGGAAAAGAGGTACATCAAAAAGGATCAAACATCACACCAGAAAGAATGAGATTTGACTTCAGCTGTGACCATAAGTTAACAGACGAAGAAAAGAAACAAGTAGAAGATTTAGTAAATAAATGGATAAATGAAGATTTACCGGTAACAATAGAAGAAATGAGCAAAGAAGATGCAATAAAATCAGGAGCTGAATGTATGTTCATAGAAAAATACCCTGATATAGTAACAGTATATTCAATAGGGGATGTTTCAAAAGAATTATGTGGAGGACCTCACGTAAAAAACACGAAAGTACTTGGAACATTCAAAATAAAGAAAGAAGAAGCTTGCTCAGCAGGAGTAAGAAGAATAAAAGCCATATTAGAATAATCGCTAAATAAGAAAACCTTTTTCTGGGCAAAAGATAAAAGTAAAGGAGAATAAAAAATGGAAGATTGTATATTTTGTAAAATAGTAAAAGGAGAAATACCATCAACAAAGGTATATGAAGATGAAAACGTTTATGCATTTAATGATATAAATCCAGCAGCACCAATACATGTATTGGTTATCCCAAAAGAGCATACAACAAATATATTGGATACAAAACCAGAAACAATAGCAAAAATATTTGAAGCAATAAATAAAATAGCAGAGCAATTAGGAATAGACAAAGATGGATTTAGAGTAATTAACAACTGCGGAAAGGATGCAGGACAAGAAGTAATGCACCTACACTTTCATATGTTAGCAGGTAGAGTATTAGGACCCAAAATAATATAAAAAATGATATGCAAAACGAATAAAATATGTTATAATTGAAGTAGAGATTTTTAGAGTATTAAAGGAGGAACAAAAGTGGAAAAGAAATATGGAAAAGCTTTAACAATAGTATTGATAATTGTTGTAATAGCAGTTTTAATATTGATATGCTTCTTAGGAATAGATGTCATTAAAAGATTTACTCACAAAAACACACAGACAGATATATTAAATCAATATGAAAACATGACAGATCATACAGAAAACAAAGAAGAAAATGTCTTAGAAAACATAGACATTCCAATGTTGAACGAAGAACCAAAAGACAATGGAAACACATCAACAGGTGGAGATAAAAAAATAACATATAAAGGCTATTCAGTAGTAGGAAGAATAGAAATTCCAAAAATAAACTTATCATATGTAATACTAGATAAGGCAACACCATCTTCAATAGAAGCATCAGTAGCAGTTTCTTATGGACCAGGCCCTAACAAAATAGGAAATACCGTAATAGTAGGACACAACTACAGAAATGGTTCATTCTTTGGAAACAACGACAAGTTACAAATAGGAGATAAGGTATATATAACAGATAACTCTGGAACAAAAATAAAATACAACATTTATAACATATATGAAACAAGTCCAGATGATGGCGATTACATGGTAAGAGATACAAATGGAAAAAGAGAGATATCTCTATCAACATGTACAGATAACTCAAAAGCAAGATTAATAATATGGGCTGTTGAAGAAAATTAGTAAATTTTAAAGAAAATTGAATTTACTAGTTGACAAAACTATATAAAATGCGGTAAAATAGATAATGCGTTCGGTATAACGTATTACCTAAATGGTGGATTTAGCGTAGTTGGTTAACGCGCCAGTTTGTGGCACTGGAGATCATGGGTTCGAGTCCCATATTCCACCCCAGTTTTATATTACATATTGGGCTGTAGCCAAGCGGTAAGGCACATGACTTTGACTCATGCATGCGCTAGTTCGAATCTAGCCAGCCCAACCATAAGATGAAAATTATCTAGTTAAACTCTTTTGAGCTTTAAATATGATAATTTTTTATTTTTATATGAAAACATGCAGAAGGGAAGAAATATGAGAAACAGAAGAAATAACAGAAAAAGAAATAGCGTATTAGATACCATAAATAATAAAAATTTTATTATAATTTGCGTTATACTAATAGCAGTAATTGTAATATTAACCACATTTATCAAATATAGACAATATCAAGATAAGATGTTAATAGCTAAACAAGCGGAAGAACTAGCAAAGCAGACAGAAGAAATATTTACAGCAATGGAATACACTCTTAAAAACCCAGAAGAAAGTTCAACCGGAGAAGTAAGAAGAACAACTGCAAAAATTGCTGCGGTAGGAGATATTTTATGTCAGATGGATATGATAGAAGACGCGCAAACAGAGGATGGATATGATTTTAGTCATATGTTTGCAGAAATCAATAAATTTATAAATACAGCTGACGTAAAATTAGGTACAATGGAAACAAACTTCGTAGAAGGAAGTCTTTCTGGTGTAAAAAAATATAATTCGCCAATAGAATTTTTGCAAGCAGTAAAACAATCAGGAATCAATCTGGTATCAGTAGCACATAACCATGCATTAGATTATGGAGAAGAAGGTCTAAACACAACAGTAGAAAAAATAAAAGAACAAGATATAACCATTACAGGATTAAAAGAAAATCCCGAGTTTACAGGAACAATAAAAGAAATCAGAGGAATAAAGATTGCTTTTTTAGGTTACACATATGGTTTGAGTAATGAGAATGAATTGTCAGAAGAAGTAAAAGCAAAAGCCAACATTTATTCAGAAGAACTAGCTAAAAAAGACATAGAATACGCAAAAGCTAATTCAAATTATATAATAGCAATAATGCATTGGGGAGATGTAAATAAATCAGAAATAACAGATTATCAAAGAGAAATTACAGGATTCTTAGTAAACAATGGAGTAGATATGATATTAGGTTCACATCCATCAGTTGTAGAACCTATGGAAATCATCCAAAACAGTGAAGGAAGAAATATTTTAGTAGCTTATTCATTAGGAAACTACATATCATCACTAAAATATGAAAATGCAGATGTTGAGCTAATTCTAAACATTCAAATAGCCAAAACTACTGATTCTGATAAAGCTATATTAGAAAAAGTAGATTATACACCGATATATGTTCTAGATAATGGAACCAAAGCAGAAAACAGATTCGAATTAACAGATATGAAACAGTTAGCATTAGATTATGCAAATGGAGATACTAGTAGAATAACGAGAAAAACATATGATCAATTAGTTAAGAAATTAGAAAATTTAGAAAGAATAGTTAATAACAAGTAAGGATGAAAAAAATGAAAGTAGGATTTGTATCACTAGGATGTAGCAAAAATTTAATAGACACAGAAATGATGATAGGTGTATTTAAAAATAATGGATTTACTATTGTAAATAATCCACAAACAGCAGACATCATCGTAATAAATACTTGCGGATTTATTGAACCAGCAAAGGAAGAAGCAATAAACACAATATTAGAAATGGCTGAATATAAAAAAACAGGAAAGTGCAAAATATTAGTAGCAACAGGATGTCTTGTAGAAAGATATAAAGAAGAACTAGAAAAAGCACTTCCAGAAGTTGATATTTTCTTGAAATATAGCGACTATGCAGAAGAAAAAGGAAAATCAGCAGAAGTATTTGCAAAAGTACTAAAAAAGATTGCAGAAAATATAGAAGTAGAAAAATCAGAATTAGACTTTATGGACAGAGTCGTAACAACCGGAAACAATTATGCATATCTAAGAATTGCAGAAGGATGTAGCAACAGATGTACATATTGTGCAATTCCATATATAAGAGGAGCTTTTGTTAGCAGAAAAATAGAAGACATATTAGAAGAAGCGGAAATGTTAGTAAAATCAGGAAGAAAAGAACTAATACTAATAGCACAAGATACTTCAAAATATGGAATAGATATATATGGAAAACCACAGCTTGCCAAACTTCTAACAGAACTATGTAAAATAAAAGATTTAAAATGGATTAGATTTTTATATACATATCCAGAAGATATTACAGATGAGCTAATAGAAGTGGTAAAAAAGGAAGATAAAATATGCAAATACTTTGATATGCCAATACAACACATTTCAGATAGAGTTCTAAAGAGAATGAACAGAAAGTGTACAGGAGAAAGCATTAGAAAAGTAATAGAAAAGCTAAGAAAAGAAATTCCAAATGTAATAATAAGAACAACTGTAATGGTTGGATTTCCAGGAGAAACAAGCGAAGACTTTGAGAAATTATACGACTTTATCAAAGAAACTAAATTTGATAAGCTAGGAGCATTTTCTTACTCAAAAGAAGATGGAACACCAGCATCAAGACTAAAAGAGCAAATACATCCAATGACTAAAAAATCTAGGTATAATAAAATAATGAAATTACAAAAAGAAATATCAAAACAAAATGAACAACAATTACTAGGAAGAGAATTAGAAATCTTAATAGAAGATATGAGTTTTGATAGAAAATATTATGTAGGAAGAAGTTATATGGATGTACCGGAAATAGATGGAGTAGCATATATCAAGAACAATACAGACCAAAACTTAATAGGACAATACATAAAAGCAAAAGTAGTAGAAGTAAAAGACTATGACGTAATATGTGAAATGTAACAAAATTGGAGTGAAAGTTCACTCCAATTTTTGGTATGTAAAAAGTATTAAAAAACTTGACTTTTTGACTAAAAAATAATATAAAATATATGACAGGAAAATCCTGTTAAAAATACAACATATGGAGGTAAATAACATGGAATTAAAAGGTTCTAAAACAGAAAAGAATTTAATGGAGGCATTTGCAGGAGAATCACAAGCAAGAAATAAATATACATACTTTGCAAGTGTTGCAAAAAAAGAGGGATATGAACAAATAGCAGAGTTATTTTTAGAAACAGCAGAAAACGAAAAAGAACATGCAAAAATACATTTTAAATACTTAAACGGAATAGGAGATACAAAAGCAAACTTAGCATCTGCAGCAGCTGGTGAAAACTTTGAATGGACAGATATGTATGACAGAATGGCAAAAGAAGCAGATGAAGAAGGATTTACAGAAATAGCTGCAAAATTTAGAGGAATAGCAGCAATAGAAAAAGAACATGAAGCAAGATATAGAAAATTATTAGAAAATCTAGAAAATGGAGAAGTGTTCAAAAAAGGAAGCATTACTATTTGGAAATGTAGAAACTGTGGACATATAGTAGTTGGAACAGAAGCTCCAAAAGTTTGCCCAGTTTGCAATCATCTACAATCATTCTTTGAAGTAAAAGCAGAAAATTATTAATAAAGGAGAAAATATCATGGCAAGAACAAGAGGATTTGAAGTAGCAAAAGGATTTGAGGACAAGAAAATTAACTTACCTGTAAGAAAAACAAAGTATTCAGCAGGATATGATGTAGAAGCAGCAGAAGACTGCGTAGTTCCAGTATTTAAACCAGGAATAGCACCAACACTTATAAAAACTGGAATAAAAGCATATATGCAAGATGATGAAATGTTGTGCTTATACAATAGAAGCTCAAACCCAAAGAAAAAAGGATTAATATTAGCAAATAGCGTGGGAATAGTAGATAAAGATTACTATGGAAATCCAGACAATGATGGACATATAATGTTTGCTTTTTATAATATTAAAGATACAGATACAGAAATAAAAAAAGGAGACTGCATAGGACAAGCGATATTCGAGAAGTATCTAGTGACAGATACTGACAGCGCAGAAGGAGAAAGACTAGGGGGATTTGGATCGACAAACAAATAAAACATAAGTAGTAAACATAAAAATGTTTTTGTGCATAATAACCCGAAAACCTTGAAAATAAAGAGATAGATGACAGGAGAAAAAATGGTAAAAGCTTTGACTTTTACCATTTTTTATGGTATAATAGAAATGTAGTTTAAATAGAGCAACCTTTATCAACTCTAATTTAATTATAGTATGGAAGGAGATAATTACATGTTTAATGTTGGTGACAAAATTGTATATCCAATGCACGGAGCTGGAACAATAGACGCGATAGAGCAAAAAGATATTTTAGGAGAAAAGCAAGATTATTATATAATCAAAATGCCTGGAGAAGTAAAAGTTATGGTTCCAATCGCAAAAGCAAGTGATGTGGGAGTTAGAAGCGTAATAAATAAAGAAGAAGCAGGAAAAGTTTTGCAAGTATTAGAAGCAAATGAAACAGAAATGTCAAACAGTTGGAATAAAAGATATAAAGAAAATATGGACAAAATGAAAACAGGGGATATATACGAAGTAGCCGATGTGGTAAGAAATTTAAGCTACAAACAAAAAGAAAAAGGATTATCTACTGGAGAAAAGAAAATGCTAAACAATGCTAAACAAATTTTAGTAAGCGAATTAGTATTAGCTGAACACGCATCAGAAAGTGAAGTTCAAAATTTAGTAGAAAATAAAATAAATTTATCATTTGAAGAGCATAAACACTTAGAGCAACCTACTATGGATGCAACAAACATAGTAAGCAAATTTATACCATTCAATGATAATTCAGATTTAAACTAAAAAGAGAAAATTTACATTAAGAGAATAATATAATTTTTTTATAATATTAAAGAAATTATATTATTCTCTTGATTATTGCCTGCAGATTGTAACACTAGTTTACATATTGTGGAAAATAAAGAAGGAAAACAAGAGTTTCTGTCGAATATATAATTATATGGAAAGGTAATGAAAAATAGTGAGGTATAGTGACGAATTATTAGACGAGATAAAAAGTAAAAACGACATTATAGATATAGTTTCACAATACGTGGTCCTAAAAAGATCAGGTAGAAATTACATGGGACTATGTCCATTTCATAAAGAAAAATCTCCTTCATTTTGTGTTTCTCCAGACAAGCAAATATTTCATTGCTTTGGATGTGGAGTAGGCGGAAATGTAATTCACTTTATAGGAAAAATAGAAAATTTAAATTTCATAGAATCATTAGAACTACTTGCCAATAGAGCAGGAATAGAATTACCTAAATCAGGAAATGCAGAAGATGATAGAATATCAAGATTAAAATCAAGAGTATATGAGTTAAACAAATGTGCAGCAGAGTTTTATCATCAAAATTTATACAAACCAACAGCAAAACCAGCGCAAGAATATGTTAAAAAAAGAAGATTAGATAATAGAACATTAAAAGCCTTTAAAATAGGATATTCTGGCAGGTTTAACGAACTCTACACAGAGTTACATTCTAAAGGCTTTACAGAAGAAGAGATATTGGCATCATGTCTAGTAAATAAAAATCAAGATGGAAAATTTATAGATAGATTTAGAAATAGATTAATGTTTCCAATATTTGATGCAAGAGATAGAGTTATTGCTTTTGGTGGTAGAGTCTTAGATGATAGCAAACCTAAATACATAAATTCACCAGAAGATATTGTATATAGTAAGGGTAGACACTTATTTGCATATAACTTAGCAAAAAAGGATAATCCTAAAACAATAATTATAGTGGAAGGCTATATGGATGCTGTTTCACTTCATCAAAGAGGAATAAGCAATGCAGTAGCTTCACTTGGAACAGCTTTAACAGAAGCACAAGGTAGACTTTTAAGAAGAAGTTGTGAGAAAGTTGTAATAGGATATGATGCAGATGGAGCTGGACAAGCAGCTACGTTAAGAGGATTAGAAATATTGCAAAATTTAGGATGTGATATAAGAATATTACAGATAGAAGGAGCAAAAGATCCTGATGAATTTGTTGTAAAATATGGTCCAGAAAGATTTCAAAAACATGTAGATAGTGCAATATCATTAGTAGAATTTAAAGTAAAAATGTTAAAAAGACAATTAAACTTAGAAAATGTAAATGACAAAATAAAGTTCTTGAATGAAGTTGCAAATATTCTCTCAAAAATAGAAAACAACATGGAAAGAGAAGTTTACATTGACAAAATTTCGTTAGAATACAAGGTGTCAAAAGAAGCAATATATGCAGAAGTAAACAAAAAATTGTATGGAAACAGTCAATCTGAGAAAAAGCTAGAAAGACCAGTAACAACAATAAGAGAAGTAAAACAAGATGTAGAAGAACAAGAAGTTGACGAAAAGACCAAAAAAACAGAAAGTCTAATTATATATTTATTAATTAATTATCCAGACAAGAGTTTTGTAAGACTAGCAAATATAGTAAAGAATAATCTTATAAAATTAGAGAAAAATAAACTAATAATAAACAAATTGTATGAAGAACATGGAAAAGGTAATATTAATATAGAAAGTATAATAGATTTATTCGAAGATGAAAATATAGTAAATTACTTATCGGGAATTATGTCGTCAAACTTTGAAATTACAGATGTAGACAAATGTATAGATGATGTAATACTTACATATAAAAAAGAAATATTATTGAAAAAGCGCAATGATATTATGAATAAGCTAAATAGCCAAAATACAATAACCAAAGATGAGGTAGCTAATTTAGAAGAAGAACTAAATAGTGTAATAATCCAATTAGCTAAAATAAAATAGGGAGGTTTATGTTTTTATGAAAGAAGAAAATGATAACATAGAAAAGGTAGAAGACAAAGTAGATAATATAATAAAAAAAGCGAAAGCGTCTGGAAAAATGACATATGGGGAACTTGCAAGTGAGCTAGACGAAGCAAATACAGACCAAATAGAAAAAGTATTTGATGCATTTGAAGATATGGGAGTAAGAGTCTTAAAAGATGATGACTTAGACCTAGAGGAACCAGACTTAGATGAACTAGAAGCGGTAGAAGACATAAAAGTAGAAGATATAGACTTAAATAATATGGATGGTATAAACATAGACGATCCTGTTAGAATGTATCTTAGAGAAATAGGTAGAATTCCACTTTTGACATATGACGAAGAGCTAGAACTTGCAAAAAAAGTTTTAGAGGGAGATGAAGCTGCAAAACAAAAATTAGCAGAATCAAACTTAAGACTTGTTGTAAGTATTGCTAAAAAATATGTTGGTAGAGGAATGTTGTTCTTAGATTTAATCCAAGAAGGAAATATGGGATTAATAAAAGCAGTAGAAAAATTTGATTATACAAAAGGATATAAATTCAGTACTTATGCAACTTGGTGGATAAGACAGGCAATAACAAGAGCCATTGCAGATCAAGCTAGAACAATAAGAATTCCTGTTCATATGGTTGAAACTATTAATAAATTAATAAGAGTATCAAGACACTTGTTACAACAATTAGGAAGAGAACCAACCCCAGAAGAAATAGCAGAAGAGATGGAAATTCCTGTTGAAAGAGTTGTTGAAATACAAAAAATAGCACAAGATCCAGTATCATTAGAAACTCCAATAGGAGAAGAAGATGATAGCCACTTAGGAGATTTTATACAAGATGACGAAAGTCCAGCTCCACAAGATGCAGCAGCATATACTCTTTTAAGAGAGCAATTAGAGGAAGTAATGAAAACGCTTACTCCAAGAGAAGCTAAAGTTCTAAAGCTAAGATTTGGACTAGAAGACGGCAAAACAAGAACTTTGGAAGAGGTTGGAAGAGAGTTCCAAGTTACTAGAGAGAGAATAAGACAAATAGAAGCAAAAGCTTTAAGAAAATTGCGTCATCCAAGCAGAAGCAAGAAATTAAAAGATTATATGAATTAATTTCATAAATAACGAATAATAAGAACAGAAAAAATTATATACATTAATATAAAAAACACGACACATAGCTCTGAATAAGCAAAGGTGCCGTGTTTTTTATTATAAATCAAATAAAATTAATTTGTTTTAAATGATTTTTTAAAAAAGTCAATAATCTTTTGAAAAAATGTTTTCTCTTTATTTTCAATAGGCAAGTTATTATCTACTTCTTCATTTACCGTTTTTGAGGGATAGATTCTTTTAAATATATCCTCAGTATATCTATTAGAATAAGTATCTTTTTCTAATATTTTATTACTAGTTTCTAAATATTTAGTGTAGATATAATATAATAATTCTTTTGTCAAAGGTAGCATTTCTTGTTCTAATAAAGGTTTGGAAAAATCATACTTATATACATATTTGTTAGACTTGTATTTTTTTATCTCGCTAAGTATATTATGTGGGATTTTTGTTCTATCTTCTTCAGATAAGTTACTCAATATAACATTTAATTGCATACATGCTATAGCGTAATCTTTTCTATCTATTTCTTTCATCATCTTCTCCTTTTTCTTGATGTCTAAAACTGAACTTATTCCTTAATGTTATTCTAGTATTTTTAGCAAAATCGTGCAATTGATTAACAAAATTATCTAAAGAATTTGTTTTTCTTATATCTACTTCTTGCCAATCCTGAATAGTTGACCAATCAGTTGAAAGCAAATTAATTTTCTCGGTCGTACTTATTCCTTGATCTAAATCTAAAGGTTCATCAATATTATGATGGGGTAATGTATCGAACATTCTTCTTCCACCAATGTTTCCACATAGAAAATTCTGAATGGTTGGAAGTGTGCCAGATTTTAGTTGGTCTAAATACCATGTAAAATCATCTTCATATGTTTGTCCATCTAATACAACAAGATTCCAAGCATGTGTATCATTCCATATAGATTTTGATGAAATGCCAAAATAATGAGCTAATGCATTTATTATAGTAGAATTACCTTTACAGACACTTTTAGCATTAACATCTAATAAACCTTTTAGATTTTGTGTTTTGTCAATTCTTTCTTCATCTTCTTCATCAATAGAAATATAGTGTATATCTTTTTGTTCATCGATTAATTTTGCTCCTTCAAAATCATATTGCATTATTCTAGATAACTGTTGAACTATCTGAGAATATATAATCTTTTCTCTGTCTTTTATTCCTTCAGGTGGAGGGTTAATTTGAGAAATAATTTCTTCTAATTTACTTTTAATTAAAACAGCTTCTGCCTTATTATATATTGCTCCTTTTTGTGTTCCATAATTTTTCCAAAAATTTTTTTGACTATTAAAGTCTGTTTTTAAACAAATATAATCGTCATCTTCAATCATTTCGAAGTCAATGTCAAAGATACTATCAAATTCTAGAACAGGAGATTTAAACATATCGCTTTGAGATAAAAAAGCTTTTCCTGTTATACTATGCGATTTTGTATCTATATCAAGTATCTCATAATGCAAATCTTGTCCATTAAGATATAAAATCATTGCCTTATTTTCACGTAATCTAAGTACTCTTATTGACTTTTCACTTGTTGATGATAATTCCTGGCCGTTTGGAAGAGTTATTTTATCTGTACCATTTGTAATTTGCAAATCTTCTAATTTAGAATTGGCAGGAATTGTAATGGAATCAAGGTGTTCAATCATATCTGATAATTCTAATCTTTTTAAATTTTGAGGAACATTAACATCACTTTGTCCTAAAAAAACAAAATCATTATCACATACTTCAAGTGATGAATCATCAGATAATTGAACAGAAATTGGAAATCCAAAAAACGCAAATTCTTCTATTCTCTTTATATTTTTTGGCAATATAATTGTGTTAGCTATTTCTGTAGAAAATGCAAATGGTTCTATTATTTCTAATTGGCTATCTTCTTCAAATTCAATTTGTAATTGGATGTTTTCATTTATGTCTTGAGAATTAAATGCTCCTGGTTTTATTATAGTGGCTTCTTTTGGAATTACAATTGTATTTCCATGTGCTCTTATATAATTCATGACCCAAAAATTATCTATTATCATTCTTTCCTGTTCCTTATACATTTTATTATATAATTTAAGTACATATATATCATAAAAAATAAAAAAATACAATCGTACTAAAGAAAATTTTTATGATTATACGACTGATTATTTATTTTGGTAGCGATGAGTGGATTCGCCAAGCCGCGTCCTAAAAACAGTCCACCAGGACTGTTTTTGCCTTCACTTTGTTCAGGCACGTCCTTTTCGAATCCACCGAAATAAGAAATAAAAAAAAGAACTTACTAGGTTCTAGCAAGTTACTTGATCTGGTAGCGATGAGTGGATTCGAACCGCTGACCTAACGGGTATGAACCGTTTGCTCTAGCCAACTGAGCTACATCGCCATTTGTAATGACAAATATTATTATAAATGCTAAAAACAAATTTGTCAATAGAAAAATCAAAAAATGAGAGTTCTCGCAACAAAAAAATCAAAAAATGATAATAGGCAAAAATAAATTTAGACATATATCTAAATTTATTTTTTCTACATTTTATTGTTCTCTTTCATCATCAATCTGTTTTTCAGTATTTTTTCTTACACTCTTTTTAGGCTCAACCTTTTTTGTCTTAACTTTTAAATCATCATCAAGAGATTTTCTGCCAGACTTTTTTACCGGAGCCTGCAAATTCGCAAAGAATTTATTTGTATCAGCATCAATGCTTTTTAAACTATCTTCTAACTCTTTTGGTAATTTTTCGTCTTTAACATCTTCACCACCATTAACAAGAGTATTTATAAATAGAATAAAAGGGTTTACTTTTTTATTTTTTACTTCCATATTATTTTTCTCTTAGCCAGTGCTAAGATTCACCTCCGATTAATTAAAATAAATCATTACTACATATATTTTATCATAAAACTATTGAAAAATCAAGCTTTATTCTATTTTTCTTCCAGAATCTCTTGAATTTTCGCCTCTTGAAGTCATTTTTTCGTACTCTTTACATTTGATTTTATACTCCATTTGCATTGCTAAGTATCTGTAATACATATAAGCTTGTTCGTACTGCACAATTGGATTAAACATTGCATTGGTATCCATATTGGCATTTGAAAAAGGATCTTGCCCCATATCATACATATTAGAACCAAATTGTGGCATACCGTAATAATTATAATCAGAATTTTTGTCCATCATAGCCTCCTTAAAAATTTAAATTAAAAACCGGAATTACATTTAATAAAATATATGTAAAACCACTAGCAATAATTCCTTGTAAAAGCTTACCGTAAATATATTTTTTTATTGACAAATCGGATTTTGAGGAAATACTTAAAACTTGCAATAAAACAGAGATTCCTCCAAATCCAAGTAAAAAAGCACAAAGAACAATATTTACAAATATTGACTTATTAGGAACACTACACACAAGAGATACACCGTTTGTTAGTTCAATAATTCCTGACAATAAACTTGTAGCAAAAGAAGTATTAATATTCAAAACCTTTAGAACAGGATAGAGTAAATAAGAAAAAGCTTTTAAGATATGACTTGTATTTAAAATTGAAATTACAACAGAGAATATTACAACAAATCCGCCTATCATAATAATTGTCTTACTAGAATCAAGAATAGCATCAGATAAAACAGCCCCTAAATTTGAAAAAGTACAAGGGCTTACAGGAACTGCCAAATAAGAATTATTTATAGCTGTATAAGTTTTTTTAAATCTAGAAAGTAATCCTAGAATAATACCAACAGTAATTGCAGATAAAATGTGGGTAATTAATAGCAATATTCCAATAGAAGTATTAGAAAAGAGCGTTATTCCAACAGTTCCAATAATAAATAGAGGACCAGAATTGTTAGTAAAACAAAGCATTCTTTCACCTTCATCTTTGGTACACAAATTAGAATTTCTTAAATCAGTAACAATTTTAGCACCAACAGGATAGCCACTAATAATTCCTAGCAAAAGAGCATAAGCTGATTGACCAGGAACATTAAAGATAGGTCTCATAAATTTATTACAGCGTCTGCTAATATGATTTATAACATTTGTATGACCTAAAAGATTAGTAGCAATAAAAAAGGGGAAAAGGCTTGGGACAACATTATTTGCCCATAGTTTTAGCCCAGCTTTAGCTGCACAAAGATTACTTCTAGAAAAAAGAACTAATCCTATCAAAAAAATAACAAAAATAATTGGAACGATATTTCTTTTTAAAGAAACTGTATAAAATCTACTCAAAAGACACTCTCCTTTGTATAAATATATTAGAAAACAAAGAAAATATTATTAATTATTGCACATTTGAGCAAAATGTGTTA
>ERZ773229.89-NODE-89-length-101948-cov-40.160099_pt1 | contig 101948 bp, 93 predicted proteins | sample MGYA00580992_ERZ773229 | MGnify/ENA primary metagenome ERZ773229 (study PRJEB29015, sample SAMEA2737795) | human gut metagenome | biome: human gut; feature: human-associated habitat; material: faeces | place: China | collected 2012 ... | reverse complement strand
TGCCCAGCACGGCAGCCAGCTCTTTGAGGGTAGTCGGCTCTTTACCGCCCAGGAAAATGGAAGTATCCATATTGCCGATGATGGTATCGGCGTTGTCCTTGTAGATGGCTTTCAGCTGGCTTTGCGCCTGCAAGACCAGACAGGCGGAGATCTCACGGCTTCGGATGGTTGCCACCAGCTTTTCCAGCTTGGGAATCTGGCCGATGTTGGCGCACTCGTCGATAAGGCAGCGCACATGGATCGGTAGCCGCCCGCCGTACACATCGTCGGCTTTTTCGCAGAGCAGGTTGAATAACTGGGTGTAGCACATGGAGATCAGGAAGTTAAAGGAATCGTCCGTATCGCTCATAATGAGGAACAGGGCGGTTTTCCGGTCTCCCAGCGTATCCAGTTCCAACTCATCGTAGGAAGTGACCTCCCGCAGCTCGGCAATATCAAATACGGCAAGACGCGCACCGCAGGAAATCAAAATCGACTTAGCGGTTTTGCCCGCCGCCAGCTTGTATTTCTTGTATTGCCGCACCGCAAAGTGGTTGGGGCTTCTGGCTTCCAGCTCGTCGAACATCAGGTCCACCTGATTTTTGAACTCCTCGTCATCCTCCCGCACCTCCATCGCGTTGATGAACTCGATGAGGGTGGAGAAATTCTGTTCCTCCACCGGGGCCTCATAGTGGATATAGCCGATGAGCGCGCAGTACAAAAGCGTCTCCGCCTTGACCCAGAAATCGTCCCCAGCCTTGCCTTCGCCCTTGGTGTTGGCGATGAGGGTCGTCACCAGCTTCAAAATGTCCTTCTCCGAATGAATGTAGCTGAACGGGTTATAGTGCATCGACTTATTGAAGTTGATGGTGTTCAGCACCCGGATTTGGTACGGCTCGAAAATGACCTTGCCGTTCTTGTCCTTCACCGGCTTGCCGTCCTTGCCCAGCTTGGGCGCGCCGCGCTGGAGCATTTTGCCGCACTCCACCAGGATGGTGCCCTTGGGGTCGGTAACGACGTAGGAGCTGTGCATCTGCATCAGGTTGGGCTTGAGCCAGAACCGGGTCTTGCCGGAGCCGCTGCCGCCGATGACCAGCACGTTTTTATTGCGGGCATACTTGGGGTTCTTGGGGCGGCTGGACATGGTGAGGCGTTCGGTCTGGGTCAGAATGACGTTATTCTGGAACACCGGGTCCATGTAGGGGGCAATATCGTCGTGGGTGCCCCATCTGGCCGAACCGTACTCCATGTTGTGGCGGTATTTCTTGGCGTTTTTGCCTTTCAGGTACACCGCCAGCCGCAGCGCCGCGCCGCAGCAAAGTCCCACGGCCAGATCCAGCGGGTGCAGGCTGGGCCACCAGCTCCCCAGCGCCACCGGCAGCGTGGAGAAAAACGAAAGCATCTTGGCCGAAGCGTCCGCGCCGGCGGCAAGTCGCCAGGCTTCCCCCAGGTTGGTGGCAAACAGCCCCAGCAGGATATATGGCAGGTTCAAAAGGACCAGCTTTTTCACATTCAGCTGCTTCATCGCTCCGGCTCCTTCCTGTGGGCGCGGTCCACCACGGCGCTTTTTACCAGCTCTTTGAACTGCGCCAGCTTCTCCAGCACAGACGGGCGCTCGCTGCGGTCCGCCTTCTTGACCTTTTTCTGGGTGTATTCAGAAAAAGCAGCGGTCAGCGCGTCGGCGTCGCGGGCTTTGAAGAAGATCAGGTACTTGGGCGGCGAAGTGCTGCGGTCCTTTTTCACCGCATAGTCCACGCCGTACTTGCGGGCGATCCGCTCGAAGTCCCGGATGGACGGGTCGCTGATCTCGATGTTGGAAACGCCCTGGTTCTGCCCAATGAGCTGCTTCACCGTCTGTTTGCCCTTGGGGGTGACGGGGGAATCCCGGCCGCGCTGCTTGTTCAGCTTTTTCTCCCTGCGGTGGGCCATGTACTTGGATATGGCGGCCTTGAACAGCCGCCCGGTGAACTTGGTGCCGCTGACTACCAGCGTCAAAGTCCTGTTTTCCACTTCCTCCTGCATTTTTCTCGCCTCCCTTCGTCGGTTATGCAGAAAGCGGTCTTGGGTACTAAGGCGGGACCACCAGCCGCCGTAACAGGTGGCGGCCCGTCATACCGTCACCAAAATCAGGGACCGAAGTTCCGCAAAGTGCAGCTTGCCCTTTGGCGTCACCAGCGTGTAGGAGCCGGTGTGGCCGTTGCGGCAAAAATCCTTGACACAGAACAGGCCCTCGTTGCTGCCTTTGGCGTAGGGCAGCACACAGCCCGACGGAGTGCGGTAGACGTACCGGCGTTCCAGCAGAAAGCGGACGAACCGCCGTTCCGGCACGTCCAGCTCCTTGGCGGTGGTGCGCAGGTTGGTACTGTGTCGCAGGTCGATGAACAGGTCATAGTAGACGGCCTTGCCTTGCAGCCGGGCGTTGTCCTCCCGCAGCGCCGCATTTTTCTCGCGCTCGGCCAGCAGGTCGGAACAGAGCTTCAGCAGCGCCTCCGGCGAGGTGGCGACCTCCCACAGCTTTTCTCTGGTGAGGTAAGCCCCGTGCTGGCGGATGGTGGGCAAGACTTCATCGAACACCCAGCGTTCAAATCGCTCCGCCGAGGGCAGCTTACTGTGAACGATGAGCCGGTACACATCGCCTTCGGGGATAAACAAGAGCTTTTGTACCCCGCCATTCGTAGGGGCTTCCATTTTGGAAACCCCTTTGCAGTGGGTGTTTACCGCTTTGCTGGGAATCGAATACCCCAAAGCCCTTGCCACATCCGTTCCGCAGAACAGGTACTTGCCGTCCTCATCAATGACCCGGACGTTTCCAAACTCCGGGTTCTTAAAAATTTCCATCTGGTTCATATCACCCCTCCTTGGGCGGTGCAGACAAAAAGACGGCCGTTACCAGCCGCCTGCGTACATATCGTGGTTGACCTGGGCCGTGTAGTGGTTGCTGATGGTGGTGGGCGCGTTGAACAGCACGGTCAGCAGGTACTGCTTCATATTGCGGACCTCGGTAGTGTTGTTGTGCAGGCACTCCATGACGAACTCGATGTGGGAGCTATCCAGCTTCAAGAACCGGGAGCGCACCACCTCATGGGGGAAGTCCGCCCCGGCAATTCGGGTGATCTTGCGTCTGGCGCAGACCGTTTCCACAATCAGCTCCACGATCTCGTCCAAATCCTCCCGGTAGGTGGTAAACTCACGGCACAAGTGGTCGTACTCGATGTTCTCCAACACCAAATCCCGATAACTCTGCATTTCTTCCGCCGACATCGCATCCCGTCCTTTCCGTTCCGGCAGCTGCGCTGCCGCAAATCCCCGGAAGGGAATGGAATCGGTACTTGATCCCTGGGTATTTGATTTTTGGGTCCTTGATTTCTCTATATTTAATTCAGCGGGCTTTTCCGTATCCGGGTCAGCCAGATACGGGTTTTCCGTATCTGGTGAAGCCGTATCCGGCTGGGGTGTATCCGGCGCTTTGGGCTGGGGCTGCTCGTAGATGACATACTCGGTGTCGCTGATGCGGCCCTGGCGGTCCCGCAGCTGGTGGCGGACGATGTACCCGGCGCTTTCCAGCTCCCGCAGCGCCCCGCCGATGGCGTCCACGCCCTCCTTGCAGATTTTGGCGAGGCCGCGTGTGGTGTAGTTCCAATCCTCCGGCAAGGACAGCATCATGGAAAGCAGCCCCTTGGATTTCAGCGACAACGCCTTGTCGCGCAGGTGGTGGTTGCTCATAACGGTATAATCACGGGTCCGTTCAATGCGAAAAACGGCCATTTCATCACTCCTTTCGGCATTCATGGCATGAAAAAAGCCGCAATCTTTCAAAAAGACTGCGGCGGTCAGGTGCGATATTTCCGGCTGCGCCAGGAATAAGGCGGCTTTGGCACAGGGGGCCGGGTAAAAACGTCTTGCTCACTCACAAAGGGCAGGCGCTGCATCACCCGGTCGATCTCGGTGCTTTCCATGTCATGTTGGGATTGGCAGTGTTCACGGATGGCCTCTTGAATCTCTCTAACGGTACACATAATTCATTCCTTTCTTGGCAGATGGCAGGTTTACGGGTGACGGCGTTTCTTTTTCGGTTTGAAATCGAGGATATGGCCCTCTACAACGTGGGCATACCGCTTGATTTTGATTTGCTGGTTGCGCTGGGCGTCCAGGGCCTGCCGGTAGCCATCCTCGGTGAGAAACAGGCGAACCTCATCGCCGGGGCTGCCGTAGGGGGTGCGGGGCTTGCGAACCATGAACTCCACCATCCAGCGGGTGCTGTCCTGGAACCGCTCCACAGCCAAAATGTTATGTCCTTTCAGCTCACGGGCTGAAATATCCCTCATAGGCTCTCCTTTCTCAGCGGTCGTGCTGTTGCTGGCGCTTGCGCTGCCACTGTTCCAGCAGCTTGATGATGGTCTCCTGCATCCGCTGGGGCGTGTAACTCCGGGGAAAATATTTGCGCAGGGTGTCACTGGTGAATGTGATCTTGTCCAGGTCACTTTTCTTTTCCTCACCCATGATGACCCGCATCATGTCGAGGGTCAGGTGGCCCTCCTGACTGTACTTTTTCAGCCGCTGGGCTTGGGAGAGGGAGGGGGTGGCCTGCTCGCTGTCCATCGCGTCCAGCAGGTCCACCTGTTCCTCTTTTTTGAGGAAGGACAGCTCATAGGCCGGGTTGAAGGCAATTTTCTTCTCGTCCACCATGTCCAGCAATTCGGGGATCAGCTCAGTCAGGCGGATAAATCTTTTGATTTGAGATTTACTGTCAGGGCTGTTCTCAGCTATTTTTTCTGCTGCGGTCAACTTCGGCCCAACTTGGGCCGAAGTTAAATCCGTTCTGGCCCCCTGGTGCTTCATGGCCTCCAGCTTCATCTTATAAGCAAAAGCCCGCTCACTGGGGAGCAGGCTTTCTCGCTGCAAGTTGCTGTCAACCATGATGATGGTGGCCTGGTCGTCGTCCAGATCGCGGACAATGACCGGCATGGTATCCTTGCCAGCCAGTTCGCTGGCCCGGTGCCGCCGGTGCCCAGCCACCAGTTCATAGCCGCCGTTGGGGTCCGGGCGGGCGATGGCCGGAACCAGCACACCATACTGCCGGATGCTGTCGGCGGTTTCCATCATGGCCTCATCGTCCTTGACTTTGAAGGGGTGGTCCTTGAACGGGTGCAGCTCGGACAGGGGGATTTCCAGAACCTTCTCCCGCTGGGCGTCGGCCCGGCTTTCCTCGGTGGAAAACAGATCATCGACCGAGGCCAGCTCTACTTTTTTCGCGCTGCTTTTCAAGTTTCAACACCTCCTTCGTCAGATTTCGGTAGCCTTCGGCCACCTTGCCGCCGGGGTCATGGGCGAAAATGCTCTTGCCCTCGGCGCTGGTCTCCTTGGCCCGGACCGAATGGGGAATCTCGGTGCCGAACACCTTGATTTTGCTGCCATAGGTCTCCCGCAGCAGGGCGGCGATCTCTTTCGCAAAAATGGTTCGGCTGTCCACCATCGTCAGCAGGATGCCGTCGATCTGGAGCTTGGGGTTCATCTGCCGCTTGACCTTGCTGATGGTGGACAGCAGCTGTTCCAGGCCCTTGGCGGGCAGGTACTCCGCCTGGACGGGGACTATGATCCTGTTGGCTGCCGCCAGTGCATTGACCGTAAGCATCCCCAGGGAGGGCTGGCAGTCGATGAGGATATGGGAATACTGTCCCTTCACGGTGTCCAGATACTGCCGCAGGACGGTCTCGCGGCTCATGGCGTTTACCAGCGACACCTCCATGCCAGACAGCTGGATGTCGGCGGGCATGAGGTCCACGCCCTCCGGGTGGTGCAGGATGCCCTCGCCGGATTTGATCGGCTCGTCCATGAGGATGCGGCCCATCGCGTCGGACAGGGTAAAGGGCAGCTTGTCCGGCTGCGGGTTGCCCAGGCTGATGGTGAGGCTGGCCTGCGGGTCAGCATCCACCAGCAGCACCTTCTTCCCGGCCTGGGCCAGCCCTATCCCTAAGTTAGCGCAAGTGGTCGTTTTGCCGACGCCGCCCTTCTGGTTGGCGACGGCGATGATTTGCGTGTTCAAGAGAAATCCTCCTTTCTCAAAAATAAGCTGCCGGTCAGATAGACAGACAACTATGTAAGGGAATAAAAAAAGCCGCTTGCTCTAACGTAAGAACAAACGGCTATGTAAGCGCGATATTTAATTTTATGTAAAGATTATATTACCGCAAAATAGTGAAGTGCATCCTTTATGGCTTCTACTTTCTCCGGTGTAGGATGCTTTCTGGCCTGTTTCAATTTTTCAACTGCATTGGGAGCATCATACATAGGCAGTCCTAAACTTCTCTTTACCTCTGCAATATAAGCGGTATGAACCTTAAAACCATACTTTTCAAGAATATATTCCTTGATTCTCTTGTAGGTAACACGTTCTTTTGGCTTATATTGCTCCGCTCTCTGGACAATTTTATCCACTGGAATCTTGCCTTCGCCCTCGCCAAACTCCACGTCAATGTGGATATAACTATCTGGTTTTTTGTGGGATAAAAGAACTACCGTCTCCACATGATTTGTATGCGGAAACATATCGACGGGCTGTATTTTTTTGACCTTATAGCCGTTTCTGACAAGAAACATCAAATCTCTTGCAAGAGTTTCGGGGTTGCAGGACACATACACAACGGTTTTCGGTGCGAGCTTTGCAACCGATTTCAAGAACTTTACCGTGCTTCCGCTGCGCGGAGGGTCCATTATAACAACATCGTATTTCTCGTTTGAAGCGGCGGCGTCCGCCAAGAACTCGCCGGCGTCCGCATTGTAAAACTCCGTATTTTCGGCGGAATTAAGCTTTGCGTTTACGCGTGCGTCCTTTACGGCGTCGGGATTAAGCTCCACACCCACCACTTTTTTAGCCTTCGGCGAAGCGAAAATGCCTATCGTTCCGGTGCCGCAATATGCGTCAATAACGGTTTCCTTACCGGTAAGCCCGGCAAATTCAAGCGTCGTATTATACAGCACCTCGGTCTGTATGGGATTTATCTGATAAAAAGCCTTCGGGGATATTCTGAACGAAAAATCGCCGAGCTGCTCCGTTATATATCCGTCGCCGAAAAGTACCTCGCTCCTGTTGCCGAGAACCATACTTGTTTTTTGATTGTTTACGTTTTGCACTACGGTGGTAATTTCGGGATGTATTTTCAAAAGTGTCGCAACAAAGTCCTTTTTCTTCGGGAAATCCCTTGTTCCGGTGACGAGCACCACCATTATTTGGCCGCTTTTAAAGCCGCGCTTTACAAGCACATGGCGCAAAAAACCCCTGCCCGTATCCTCATTATAAGGGCGAAGCTTAAAGTTTTTCAAAAGCCGGCGAATCGTGCCTATTATCTCATCTGCTTTTTCGTCCTCAGTCATACAAACGGTGACGGGAACTATTTTGTGCGACGATGACTGATAGACTCCCGATATTATATTGCTGTGTCTGTCAAGAGCGAAAGCCGCCTGAACCTTGTTTCGATAGTGATAGGGGTTTTCCATACCTATAATCTCGCCGACGCGGCAGAATTTTCCGAGCAGCCTTATGCATTTTACCTGCTTGTATCGTAACTGCTGCTCATATGTTAAATTTTGGAGCTGGCATCCGCCGCATTTTTTGTAAAGAGGGCAATTGCCGCTTTTAACGCCGCTTTTGTTGTTGCTGATTGACTTTTTCTTCTCGGGCATTTTAAAAGCTCCCTCACATTATATTATAAATAGTATTGTAGCATAATGCCGCATACTTTTCAACACCGTCCGGCAAGCGGAAAAGAATCCAATAAAGTCTTGACAAAGCCATACCGTTCTGTTAGAATATCATAGCCGCATATTAGGGGGCAGTATGTCCGCATACTACTAAGCGAAGTTTCCGCCTCCGATAGCGAGTCTATATTAAGGCAGGTAAAAAAATGTACGCAATAATCGAAACAGGCGGCAAGCAGTATAAAGTCGAAAAAGGCGACGTTATATTCATCGAAAAGCTTGCAGCAGACGAAAATGCCGATATTACTTTTGATAAAGTAATCGCAGTCGGCGGCGACGACGGTCTCAAAGTCGGTGCACCCTATGTTGACGGTGCTTCGGTAAGCGCTAAGGTGCTTAAAAACGGCAAGAGCAAAAAGGTCGTTGTTTTCACCTACAAGCCCAAAAAGAACGAGAAACGCAAGATGGGTCATCGTCAGCCGTACACCAAGGTTGAAATAGCCGACATCAAAGCGTAAGTAAAATGATAACCGCAAAATTCGTTTATTCGGGTGACATTATTACGGGTTTTTCCGTATCCGGTCATTCGGGCAGTGCCGAAATAGGCAAGGATATAATTTGCTCGGCGGTTTCGTCGGCTTCTTATATGACCGTCAATACGCTGACCGAAATAATGCTGTTAAATCCCGAAATAATCGAAAAGGACGGCTTTCTCGGAATTCGCCTCTCAAAAGACGAGGCTGCGGCGGCAAATGACCTTTTAAAAGGCTTTGAGCTGCATTTAAAAGAGCTTTCCGAGCTTTATCCGAATTACATCAAAATTGAAAGAGGTGCTGAATAATGCTTAAAATAAACATCCAGTTGTTCGCTCATAAAAAAGGTATGGGTTCCACAAAGAACGGCCGTGATTCTGAATCCAAGAGACTCGGCGTTAAGCGTGCGGACGGTCAGTTCGTTCTCGCAGGCAACATTCTTGTTAAACAGCGCGGAACTCACATCCATCCCGGTACAAACGTCGGCAAAGGCTCCGACGACACCCTTTTTGCTAAGGTTGACGGTACCGTTAAGTTTGAGAGACTCGGCAAAGACCGCAAAAAGGTCAGTGTTTACGAGGTTGAGCAGTAAGCTTAAACATTTACCTAAAAAGGCAGGTTTTTCCCTGCCTTTTTTTGTTTGATCAATATCCCATAAAATCAGCAAGAAGACGCAATTCACCAAGTCTTGACAACCTAAGCGCAATATGTGGGTATTGATTTTTTTAGGCTAAACAATTATACTAAAGTCTACCATTGATATTAAAAGGACTAATTATGAAGATGAATTTTACCGCTCCGTGCATATTCGGGCTTGAAAGCCTTGTTTCGGACGAGCTTAAAAAAATGGGGGCGGAAAACGTCGCCGCCGAAAACGGAAGAGTGTTCTTTTCGGGAGACGAATATTTGGCGGCACGCGCAAATATCCGCTCAAGATTTTCCGAGCGTATAATGATAGTCGTAGGCTCCTTTGAGGCGCATTCTTTTGAGGAGCTGTTTGAGGGCACAAAGGCACTCCCGTGGGAAAATTTCATAGGAGAATTTGACGAATTCCCCGTCAAGGGCCACAGCGTAAATTCCGACCTTTTCAGCATCAGCGACTGTCAGTCGATAATCAAGAAAGCAATCGTCGAAAGACTTAAAACAAAATATAACGTACAATGGTTTGAGGAAACAGGCGTAAAATTCCAAATAGATTTTTCGATAATGAAAAACAAGGTTCACCTGATGATAGACACTACCGGCATGGGCCTGCACAAGCGCGGCTATCGCCCGGTTGCAAACGAAGCACCTATCAAGGAGACTCTTGCGGCAGCAATGTGCGCTCTGTCGCATCTGCGCCCGTACCACACTCTCTACGACCCGATGTGCGGTTCCGGAACAATTCTTATAGAGGGCGCAATGCTTGTGCACAATATAGCTCCGGGGCTTAAACGTCATTTTGCCTCCGAACGGTTCCCGTTTATCCCGTATGAAATTTGGGAGAGCGAGCGTGAAAAAGCAGAGAGTGAAATAATTACCGAAAGCGACTTTAAAGCATACGGCTTTGATATAAACAGGCAAACCCTTGAAACGGCAAAGGAGAATGCGATTCGCGCCGGAGTTGCCGACAAAATTGAGTTTGCACGCGCGGACATAAGAGATTTTGCGCCGAAATCCGAAAAGGGCACGGTTATCACAAACCCGCCTTACGGTGAAAGGATGCTGTCGCAAAAGGAGGTAGACGATTTAATACGGTCAATGGGAAGGGTATTTCCGAGAAAGCACGGTTGGTCGTACAGCATAATAAGCCCGTCGGAGACTTTTGAAGAGTCCTTCGGCAGAAAAGCGGATAAAAGGCGTAAGCTATATAACGGCATGATTAAATGTCAGTTGTATTTTTACTTTAAATAAAATCTGCATTTTACTTTTTTAAGTTGTATTATAATTGGAGAGTTATTATGAAGCATATTTTTATAATTAACCCTACTGCCGGTAAAGGGAAAGCCGCAAAAAAAATAATCCCGGTCATTAACAGCTACTGTAAAACACATAAGCTTGACGCTCAGCTTTACGTCACTAAATTCAGCGGAGACGGAATGAAATATGTTGAGGAAATCGCAAAGCGAGGCGAACCGGTAAGGTTTTATTCCTGCGGAGGCGACGGCACGTTGTATGAGGTCGTAAACGGAGCATACAAGTACCCGAACGCCGAGGTCGCATCTCTGCCCTTAGGCTCGGGTAATGATTTTGCAAGACTTTTCGGAAAGAGAGAAGACCTCACAAACCTTGATACGCAGGTAAACGGCAGCGTACATAAGCTTGACCTCATCAAATGCGGCGATAAGGTTGCAGTTAATCAGTGCTCAATGGGAATTGACGCGGAGGTCTGTGCAAAGCAGGCTTATTTCAAAAAAATACCGCTCATAACGGGCGAAGCCGCATATACCGCGTCGCTCCTCTACTGCCTCGGCAAGCGCCTCAACAGCGAATTTAAGGTAACCGTTGACGACGACAGGGTGATAGAGGGTACAATGCTGTTTGCGCTCTGCGGAAATTCGCGCTGGTACGGCGGAGGATATATGGGTGCGCCGAAAGCCATTCCCGACGACGGCCTGCTCGACTTTATAATAGTTCGCAAAACCGTAGGCAGATTGAAGCTTGCGGGGCTCATAAACGCATATAAGCGCGGTGAGCATCTCGATTGGGATTTTACCACATTTTTGCGCGGTAAAAAAATGCATATAGAAAGCAAGGAGCTTGCCGCAGTAAACGTTGACGGAGAATGCGAGTACGTCAAGGAAAGCACATTTGAAATAATGCCGTCCGCTTTGAATTTTGTAATTCCCGCAAATTCAACCTTCTACGAAAACACAGGCCGTCCGTCTCCCAAAAGAGACGAAAAAGAGCTTGCCGCTCTTTAACGCATTAAATTGTAAAATTTTTACTGCCGTTTTTGTAAAATATATCAGTTGAATTATATTATTTTTTAGGATATAATTTTTGTTATGTCTTTGAAGGGTGCTGACACTTCGGCACCCTTTTCTTTTTATTAAGGAGGTCTTTTATGAAAAGGTACATGAGAAAGTCCGAAATATGGACTTTCGGCATAGGTCTTTTCGGCGTCAGTCTTCTCACCGGCTGGATGCCCGATTACACCTATACGTTCTTCAATGATTTCGCATTTAAGGGAAGCGGTATAGACCCAGCCTCCATAACCAAAATGCTCGCCTATGTATTCGGCTTTGCCGGAATAGTCGGCGCGGTTTGCGAGCTTGTTATAGGCTATCTCGTTGACAGGACGAGAACCAAATGGGGCAAAATCCGTCCTTGGATAGGCTTCGGCGTTGTCCCGATGGCAATAGTTGCAATGCTCGTATTTATTGCTCCAAAAACCGGCAATTACAAGCTTGCGGTTGCCTGGATGTTTATAATATATTCTCTTTACACAGCGGCGGCGTGCGCCGTAGAAAGTCCCGCCGGGTGCTTCGGTGCGTGCTGTACACCGAACCCCGAGGAGCGCGGCGACGCAATCTCAATAGCAAGTATATTTAAAGCTATCGGTCAGTCCGGCGGTATGGCGGTTTTGCCTGCCGTGGGCTTTGCCATGAAAGCCATAATGGGTAAGCAGCAGTATAAAACTGCAGAGGGACAGGGTCTTGACCTTGTGATTTCAACGGCGGTCTGCGCGCTCGGCTGCGTTCTCTTTACGATGATATTCTTCCCCAACAACCGAGAGAGAGTTCCTTATACCGAGGAAAAAGTCAGCCTTAAAGAGAGCCTTAAATTCGTATTCACAAATAAAAACCTCCTTATGGTTTCGCTTACGAAATTCACCGGCTTCGGCAGAGGCGTATACAGCACCGTAAGCCTCTACATAGCAGTTTACCTGCTCGGCTCAAAGGACCTCAAGATAGCACTTTTGTTGCCTATGGGCATAGGCACGGCGGTAGGCATGCTTATAGTTAAAAAGCTCCTTAAAATGCTTGATACCAAAAAGGTTTACATAGTATGCTGCCTTTACGGCGCACTCTCGCTCACGGTACTGTTTTTGGTATCAAAGGCAATAGGCTTTGTTCCCAAGGAGCTCACAATACCGTTCCTTATCATTAACTTCTTTGTCGGACTTCAGCACGGCAACACCAATCTTACGCCCAACGTAATGATTGCCGACTGCGTTGACGAGATCGAATGGAAAACCGGCAAGCGTCAAGAGGGGCTTTGCTACGCAGGCTTCGGCTTCTTCTCAAAGGTTGCCGCCGCCCTCACAAAGTCTTTCGGTCCCGCGCTTGTTGTATGGGCGGGCTATGTTACCTCTACAAACGCAAATATAGCTTATGCCACTCAGTCACAGACAACCCTTAACAGATTCCTTATGATATACACGATAATACCGGCAATATTCGTTTTGGGGCAGATGATTCCGATATTCTTCTATGACCTCAACGGTAAAAAGCGTGATATGATAGCAAAAGAGCTTCAGGAACGCCGCGAAAAAGCCGCTGCGTTAAAAGCTGCGGGAGAGGAGGCATAAAAATGGCTGTTAAAGAAAAAAAGAAAAAGCCTCAGGTCGAATACGAAAAGCAGCCCGAGAGTCCCACAAAGAAATTTGACGTAACGTATGCAATAGTTTCGGTAATCGCAATAATCGTTTTATTCTCGGTTCTCGTCACCGCGTATTATAAAAACAATTACATAATGTTCTCACCCGAAAAGGTCGCCGAGCAGTATGTTGAAAACACCGCCGAAAACGACGGCTATGACGCTCTTAAATATACCGTGCTTATAAAGAACACCAAGTTCGGCAATTTCATCTCCGAGAACTATATGGACAAATACATCGACGAAAATGCCACGGCTCCCGCAATGACTGCCGAGGAAGAGGGCGAAAAGCTCACACTTCTTCTCGACAGAATGTACCCCGTATTTACAGACCTTGTTGATCTCTACGGATTTGAAAATTATGACAAGCTGTTTTCGGAATATTTTGCGGCATATGTTCCCTGCTACGAGGAAATATACGGCAACAAGGCATTTACAACCGATGATATGTTCTCTGCACTTGAAGGGAACCTCGGCACATATATGGATGAATACGCTTATAACTGCGAGGTGCTTTACGGCAAGGGCAAAGAATATGCAGATTATTATCTCGGGGAAAACAAGGCTGTTCTCTCTGACGATGATGAAAAATACAGCGCGGGTTATACCATAACCGCCGACACGTCTCTCGTACGTGAATACGATAATGACGAAGTCAAGACTTACACATCATCGCTTACAAGCAGTCAAAAGGCCGCCTATGAGCATTTCGGAATTTCCGCAAACGATATCTCCGCGGTAGCTGAAGTCAAAACGGTAAAAGTGCTCTCCGGCGTCGGCGACAAAGACGCAATAGCACAGAAAAACGTTGAATTCGCAGAGCACCCCGAAATAATAACACTCGTTAAAATAGGTCACCAATGGTATGTTGACTTTACTGCCGATATAGACTGACCTTCGTTTTTAAAAATTCAATAACATATAAAAAGCGACTGCAAAAGCAGTCGCTTTTATTGTTGATTTTTATTGCTGTACCGAATACGGCACAGTTCGTCAGGCTATCGGACGAACCGCCGCCATCATATTTTCGAGAGAACCGAGTGTAACGCCGGAGGCTACCGCAACAACCGCCGCAACGGCTATTATAACATAGATACACCAATACGAACGCGCGAAGTTCCTGCGATTGATATTGGCGTCGCTCACGCTAAAGATGATAAGGAAAATAAATCCCACCACCGGGAGCGAAAACAGAATTGACAAACCGAAATAAGCCCATGGACTGAGCGGTTTAAAGACATCGGGTCCGTTGTAATTGATTTTTGACATTTTTTATTCCTCCCTGTTTCAGATTAATTTCATTGTAAAATAACAGGAGCGAAAAAGCAAGAAATTTGTAATAAATACATCTTGATTAAAAATTCAGAAGTGATACCCTATAAGTTATGGAAAGATTAAAGTTAAATAATACAAATAAGGGAATTATCCTGATAACACTCTCGGCGTTTTGCTTTGCACTGATGGGAATGTTTGTGCGCCTTGCAGGTGACTTGCCGGCAATGCAAAAGAGCTTTTTCAGAAATATTGTCGCGCTCGTTTTCTCCGTGGCCGTTCTTTTAAAAGAGCACAAAAAAATAACTGTCCCGAAAAGTGCTGTAAAATATCTTTTTCTGCGCGCTTTTTTCGGAACGGTCGGCATAGTATGTAATTTTTATGCGATAGGAAAGCTTGTCCTCGCAGATGCGTCGATACTTAATAAGATGTCACCGTTTTTTGCGATCCTCGGAAGCCTCTTAATATTGAAGGAAAAGATAAGCCCGAAAAAGGCAATAATCGTATTGACTGCATTCATCGGCTGCCTTTTTGTTATAAAGCCGACGTTTCGAAATGCGGAGCTTGTCCCCTCTCTTATAGGTCTGCTCGGCGGATTTGGAGCCGGTATTGCATACACAATGGTTCACAAGCTCGGTCAGGAAAAGGTTGATGGCTCGTTTATAGTGTTTTTCTTCTCGGCATTTTCCACCTTGGTATTTCTGCCGTTTATGATAGCCGAATACAAACCGATGACAGCCTTACAACTGATTTATCTGCTCCTTGCCGGTCTTTCCGCAACAGGCGGTCAATATACCATAACGGCGGCTTATATTTATGCTCCGGCGCGCGATATTTCGGTTTATGATTATTCGCAGATAGTTTTTTCTTCCCTACTCGGACTTTTCGTTTTCGGTCAGGTACCGGATGTTTTAAGTATTATCGGCTACGTTATCATAATAGCCATGGCGGCCGCAATGTTCTTTTTAAACCGCAAATCAGCAAAAAGCGCATAACGCGCTCGACTTTATCAAAAAAGCACAGGGACTGTTTCAGTAGTCCTTGTGCTTTTTTAGTTCTTTTCTTATATAGCGAAAGGTTTTTTTCTCTCCCTCGTCACGCAGCATAATAAGCAGCTTTTCAAGCAAAGCCGAGGTTTCGGGGTCAATGCTCCTCGTACTCTTGCCCCTCTCAAAATACTCGAGCGGATACGCGTCGGTATATTTGTCTTTCATATATGTTTTGCTTGCGGCAACGCGGTCGCAAAACATTTCTATTACATATTTAAGCGGCATTTTTATGGGCATTACGCATTTTCTTGCGAGATTGTAATCGGTCCAATATTCAAAATGGTGCTTGTTTCTGCCCTTGTGGTGAAGCCATGCCTCCGAATAGCCCTTATCGTTACGTTCAAGCTCGTTCGGACTGCGCGAGCCGTCGTAGTACTTAGCCCCGTTTAAAAACTCCACCGGAGCATACTTTGAGAGGTCATGCCGAAGCCCCTGAAGCGGTATTCCGGCTCTGAAACAGTTTTTGATTACCGCGTGGCGGTGCTTGTTGATGGTTTTTAAATGCCCTATGGGATTTGCCATAAATCTTTCTACCTCTTGATTTTTTCTATATCCGAAACGCACAGTACGTCGTTTTTAACAGAAAATTTTATATTGTATCCCGCGAAGTTCAAGCCGTACAGCTTTTCAGGCGAATCGTCGTATCCGGGTCGCGGGTCTAATTGCAGTATCTCTTTTAACGCCGCAAGCTTATTTTTCGGAAGCAGCAGGGCTTTCTCCTCGGGAATATGAACCGATAAAATATGTTCCTTTGTCATTTTTGTATAGCCCTCCAAAGCATCCGGCACACAGTCGGAGAGCGGAACATACGGCTTGATGTCAAATATCGGCGTTTTGTCGCATAAATCGGCTCCGAAAACATTTATCACAGGCTCACCCGAGGAAGAATACTCAATGCTTTTGAGCCTTACACACGAAAGCCCAAGGCTGTTCGGACGAAACGGGGAACGAGATGCGAAAACGCCTACTCTTTTGTTGCCGCCGAGACGCGGCGGACGAACCGTAAGCGACGACGTCGGAGGGTTTTCGGAAAACTGCCATATAAGCCAAATATGAGAGAACTCTTCGAGTCCTCTTACGCTCTCACGCTTTGCAAATTCCGGCTCGAACACTATTTTCCCCTCAAGAAGAGAGCAAAGTCCGCTTTGACGCGGTATGCCGAATTTTTCACCGAAATCGGTTCTTATATGCGCTATCGGTTTTATTTCCAAGCTCTTTTTCCCCTTTTGTAAAATGTCGTCGGCACATATAGTTTTATCATAAAAACCGCCTCAATACAATACTTATTAACAATCAAACGACAATAAATATTAAAAAAGCGATAATATCGGTTTTGATTTTACGGAAAACGCTTTTGATAAATATATATAAAATTTATGTTATATGTGTATTTTCTACAATCAAATATTGCAATCGCAGCAATAATTTGTTATTATTACAGATAGTGTTATACCGTATTCGGAAAAACGCTATCAAGTTTGAAAGGGAGAATGAAATGGAAAGTAAATATTTCTGTGCCAAAAGCAACGGCAAGCTGAACTATTGGCACACAATACTCACCGGATTCGGCTTTATGGCCTCATCCATAGCGTGGGCCATATATGACCCATACATAACAAAGATACTTAACAGGCTCCTTAACGAAAGTGCCGTTATTACTTCGTGGAGCGCAAAGCTTAACGAGGCGTTTCCCGCTCTCGCGTCCTTTGCGGAAGCTAACGGCGAAGACGTGGGCACAGCCGCAGGCGGTATTACCCTTGTACCGTTGTTCATAGGTATAATAATGACCTTTGACAATATCTTCGGCGTAATTTTTCAACCGACCTTCGGTAAGCTCTCGGACAACACTCATTCGCGATTAGGCAAACGCCGCCCGTTTGTTGTTTACGGCGCGCCGATCTCCGCATTGTTGTTCGCGATAATTCCCATTATTGCCGTAAAGTTCAATTCACTCGGCTTCACAATGCTTTTCATAATTATGTTTGTTTTTGTAATGTCGCTGTGGAGAGCACCGGTGGTTGCCCTTATGCCTGATTTGACCCCAAACGAGCTTCGAAGCGAAGGCAACGCCGTCATTAACCTTATGGGCGGTATCGGCAGTGCTCTCGGACTTTTTGCCGGAACCATAGTCACCGCAATTTACTGCGCGGCTATGGGCATTTCGTCCAAATCTCCGGGATTTGACGAATATGATACCTTCCCCTATGTTTTCCTGCTCGGCGCAGTAGTTATGATAATAGGTATGCTTGTCATACTCTTCTTCGTAAAAGAGCCTGACAGCCGTTTAAAGCTTAAAGCCGATATGGCAGAGGCTGCCGACGAAGAGTCAAAACGCAAAGCCGAAAAAGAGGCTAAAAAGGCAGAAAAAGAAAGAATGAAGGCGGAGAAATTAAACCCCGGCGAAAGACGAAGCCTTGTATTTATGCTTATGGGTCTGTTCTTCCTCTTCTGCGGAACAAACGCAATATCCACTTTCTTTGCCCTTTTTGCGGCTGAAATTCTTCATAAGACAACAGCACAGGCAACCATAATGACCACCGCTTTTGCCGCCGCTTCCGCTCTCGCCGCTCTTCCGGCAGGCTGGCTCGGCAAGAAAATCGGCAGAAAAAAGACCATACTCGGAGGTCTGTTTATATTTGTTCTCGCGTTTGCGGCTTACCTTATCACACATATACTCGGCATCGACGCTTTGAGCGGTGCTCTTATTTGGGTAGCTCTTATAGTAGGCGGCGCGGCAAATATGTTTATAACCGTTAACACGCTTCCCCTTGTGCTTGAAATCGGCGGCATTGATAAAGTAGGCACATACACCGGTTACTACTACACCGCTACATTCTCGGCACAGATAGCTACGCCCATAATCTACGGCATAGTTCGTATGTTTACAGGCACATATCTGTCACTGTTCTATTACTGCCCGATAGCATTTATACTCTCAATACTTTGCATACTTGTTGTAAAGCACGGTGAGGCTATTCCTCAGGAAATCATAGATAAGGTCAAGGAAGAAAACGAAGACTGATTAAATCCGCATATTAAAGCAGCTGTAAAGCCTCGGGTTTTACAGCTGCTTTTTTTGTCTAAAAGCTGATTTTAATTTTTGTTCCGACGTTTTCGATGCTTTCAAGGTAGATTTTTGCGCCGTGATATATTGCGGCGTGCTTGACTATCGAAAGCCCCAGCCCCGTGCCGCCTATCTCCTTGGAATGGCTTTTATCCACACGGTAAAAGCGCTCAAATACCCTCGGCTGAGAGGATAGGGGGATTCCTATTCCCGTATCTGCAACCGTAATCGTTTTATTCTCTACGGTAATATTGACGCTTCCGCCCGGGCGATTGTATTTGACAGCATTGTCACATAGGTTATAAACCATCTCGTCAATTATGTCGTAAACTCCTTTGACGCACGACGATTCGCCGGCAACGCTTATCGTAATATCGTTTTTTGACGCGACGCTTTGCAGGGAATTTGCCGTTTTTCGGGCTATCTCAAGCAAATCAACATCGGTTTTTTCCGCTCCGACGAGACCCTCATCAAGCTGTGAAATTTTAATGATGTCGCCTACAAGCGTTATAAGTCTTGCACTCTCGTTATATATGTTCTCCGCAAAATGTCTTACATCCTCGGGCTTTGCTATGCCGTTCATTATTATCTCGGCAAACCCCGAAATCGATGTCAGCGGAGTTTTTAACTCATGCGAGACATTTGCTGTAAATTCGCGACGCAACTGTTCGCCCTTTTCGCGCTCTGTGACGTCGAGAACAACTATTACCGCGCCGACTATTTTTTCGCCGTTGACTACCGGATTTGCAAAAACGCTGTAAATTCTGTCGTGCATTTTCATGGTCAATTCACCGTGTCTGCCCGAAAGTGCGGCATTTACCGCAGCCTCAAACCGCTCGCTTTGATTTATTGTAAAAACATTTTCATGCTTTTTAATATTTTCAACACCGAATATCTGCTTTGCGCTGCGGTTAAACGAAAGTATGCTGTGCTTAAGGTCGATTATTATAAGACCCTCAGACATATTTTCGGTTATCATTTTAAATTCCTGCTGACTGCGTTCAAGCTCTCGAAGCTGCGACTGAATCTGCGAATTCTGACTGCGGATTTTATAGAACAGCAAAGACAGCTCCGAGCCGAAATTACTGTCGTTTGGGTCGTCCAAATTTATGTCGTTGAGTTCTTTTAAGGTTCGCTTTGACACTACTCGCGCCGTAAAAAGCGCGGCGGCAAATGATATTACCGCAGAAACAAGCACCGCCAAAAGAAAATCCGAGGGCAGCTCCTCCGCGCCGGCGGAGCCTACGTCAGCCTTAAAGCGATTATAAAGAACGGCAAGCGACAGCGTAGCACAGCAAATATTTACCGCAAGCGACACAAAAAACACGGAGTGAGAAATTCGTTTTTTCATTCGGTTCAGTCCCCTATTTTATAGCCAATACCTCGGACGGTCTCTATGTATTTCCCCGCTTCGCCGAGTTTTTGGCGAAGGGTTCTGACGTGCACATCCACGGTTCTGCTCTCGCCGTCGAAGTCATATCCCCAAATTTTATTTAGAAGCTTATCCCGCGTGAAAACAGTACCTTTATTTTGCAAAAGCAAACACAAAAGGTCAAATTCCTTCAGCGTCAGCACCACCTTTTCGCCGCCTACTTTGACGGAATACTTAGATGGAATAACGCTGAGGCAGCCGATATTAAGGGTATTGACGTTGTCATTCTTACCCGACTCCTTTGTGCGGCGCAAAAGAGCTTTGACTCTCGCTATCAGCTCCATCATTCCGAAAGGCTTTGTCATATAATCATCCGCGCCCATATCAAGCCCCACAACCTTATCGTATTCCGAGCCCTTGGCGGTCAGCATCATCACCGGGATGTGCTTCGTTTTTTCGTCGGCTCTCAAATTTTTAAGCATTGTAAGCCCGTCACATTCGGGAAGCATTATATCAAGTATAATGAGATCTGCATCATCTGCCCTAAGCTCTCTGTAAAATTCACTCGGTTTTTCAAACCCGTTTGCCGGAAGTCCCGAATTATTAAGAGTGTATACAAGAAGCTCTCTTATACTCTTATCGTCCTCAACAAGATAAATCATATTTTTCTCCTATCGGCAGATTTTATCTTTACAGCCTTTTTCGATTCTTAGTATAATCTGTTTTTACATTTGTTGCAAGACTGCCGCCTTATATTTCATTTTATCCGCGAACGGTAAAATTTGTTGTATTGCATATGTAAAATCTCTGTAAAGTTATATTCCGCGTTTTGCGGCACATTTTGCCGTCATATGCCATATTATGTGCTGAGGGAAAATCTCCGCCTTTCAAATATGTGCCTTAAATTCGGTTTATATGTTTATAGTTTCCTTTTATGGGCAAAATTATATTGAGCAAGAGAGCAAAACCCATTATGCCGAAAACAGGTCGGCGCGTCAGCTCAGAGCCGTATTGAGTCATGCTTCGCTTGCTTAAGGGAATTAAAACAGGAGAGTGAGGAAATGAATATTAAGCGCGGCGATATTTATTACGCCGATTTAAGCCCCGTGGTAGGCTCGGAGCAAGGCGGAATACGGCCGGTACTTATAGTTCAAAACGACGTAGGCAACAAATACAGCCCCACAGTAATTGCGGCGGCAATAACAAGCCAAAAATACAAAACAAAGCTTCCGACACACATAAGCGTCGATGCGGTAGACTGCGGACTGCAAAAGGATTCCATCGTTTTGCTTGAGCAAGTCAGAACGCTCGACAAAAAGCGTCTTAAAGAGCGTATGGGAAACTTGCCTACGGATGAAATGAACAAGGTAAACAGGGCTCTTTCCGTAAGCTTCGGGCTCGGACAAACGATGCGTTAAGCAAGAAAAAAGTGATTCTCCGCAGAAATGCAGGGAATCACTTAGTCTTAAATGCTTGCTATACCGAATTTAATAAGAAACGGAGATTTTCACTATGATTTTAAGCAGCACCCTCGAAATATTAAAGGAATGTCTGCCGATGGAGGCTACTGCCGTGATGAAATTTAAGGAGGGCGCCGTAAATACAAACGACGCTGTGCTTCGCGGGCTTTATGAGCAGGCAGCATCCCAGCACCTTAACCATTACAACACACTTTTGAACATCTTGAACGGGAAGTAAAATATGAATAAAGAGAAGCAAAACAATCAAAACAGAATACTGTTTTTGAGCCTATTGTCTGTTCAGAGGTCGCTCTCGATAAAATATAACGAATGCTCAATGAAATGCGCGGACGAGCCATTGCGTGAGGACATATTAAATATACTGCGCGAAAACCACGCGATGTATCACACACTTTTCGACGAGAGCCGAAGCAGAGGTTGGGAAACTGAAAGCGCCGCCGAAAGCGATGAGGTCTCGGCGGCGTCGGAATATTTTTCGTATATTAAAGGCTCACTTTGAAAGGCGCTTTTTTATTTGGCGCACATCTCTGCCCTCAAATAAAATCAGCTCGTAATCACCTATAATTCTCGACGTGACTCTTGCACCGTAAAGCCCGGTGAGCTCATCAAGAGCTGCATTAGAGCTGATTACGGTCGGTCTGCCATAGGAAATACGGCTGTTGATTATATTGTATATCTCGGAGAGGACATATTTTGTGTCAAACTCTGCGCCGAGATCATCCAAAATAAGCAAATCGCAATAGAGAACCGTATCCTCTGTATTGCCGCCTTCTCTGCCGAAGCGCTCCTTTTCGAGCCGCGTAAACAGATTTTGGGCGGAATCATATACTACGCTGAAGCCTTTTTTTATAACCTCGTTGGCTATGGCGAGCGAGAGATGAGTCTTGCCGAGACCCGTTTCTCCGTACATAAAAAGGTTCGGTGACTCGGTGCTGAAATCGGCGGCATATTCGCGGCAAAACTCATATACCCCTTTCATTCTTTCACGCGGGGAAATGCCGTTGCCGTAAACCTCGGTAGGATAATATGACAGGCTGAAATCCTCAAAGCTTGAGAGCTTCAGCGGTGTTTTATATGACAGCTCTTCACTTGCGAACTTTTTGAGGAGCTCCGTTCTGCAAGAGCATATCTTACCGTCCGTGTAGCCCTTATCCTTACATATTTCACAGGTATAATGAGGTTTTAGATAATTTTTATCTACCCCCGCACTCAGAAGCAGGTTTTCACGATCCTTTTGAAGCTGCAAATTAGTCTTCATAAGCTCTTCGACCGTCTTTTTAACGTCGCCGCTTCCGCCGATAACGGCTTTTACGGCTTCAAGCCCGGTTTTGGTCAATTCATCCTCTATCACAAGCAATTCCGGATGGACTTTCGCAAACTCAACGCGCCTTTTTTCCGCATCGGTTTCCGCTTTTATACGGCGTGAGTCAAGAACGGATTTTGTCTTTTCATAAACTTCCTTTGAATACTTCAATCACTTCACGCCTTTCTTTTTATATTTCACGACACCCATTCCTGCGTCGGATATTGCCTCATCTATGCTGAATGACGTCCCCTTTTGCTTTACCGCCTGTTTCTTTTCACGGAAAAGACGTTCGCCGTTTTCCACGTCCTCCGGCGTTTTGTACCCGGCCGTATGCCAATTCAGGAGAATCTTATCCATATAATTAAACGATATTTTACCGGTGCGCTCAGCCATCTCGTCATATGCTCTTGCGATTATCGGAGCTTCAAACCCGAGAGCGCGCCACGACAAAATGTATTCCGTCTGCTTTTGAGTGGGCCGCGGAGTTGACATACCCGTAAGCTCACGCAGAACGGAAAAGGTTTTTTCGGCTTCGGTGCTCTTTTCTATGTAATCGGCGGCAAGCTCCACCGTGTTTATTTCTTTTTCCGCCCAAACCTTGCCGAGCTTTGCAACATAAGCCGTTGACGAGCGCGACTGATGCACACAAAATTCAAGTAGCATAAATATAACTTCGACGCTGAGGCCGTATGTATCATAAAGCATCAAAAGCGTGCTCTGCATATCAAATCCTATTGTTCTGCCGAGAATGCTCTGCGATTCGGACATAAGACGAAGAACGTCCGAGCTTTCCTCCATACGCTTTGAAATTTGCTCGAGCGTGGGCTTTGCAATTTTAATTTCAGGCAGTGGCCGCTTCTCGGGAACGGCAACACACGAAGCCAACGGCTCCGATTTGTTTTGCGCATTTACGCCGCTGTCGACGGGCTTTCCCGACTCAACTGTTTCGGAAGTAAAAGCGTTACCGTTTTTCACAAGCACATTTTCACTTGCCCAATATTCAACGGCGTCAAGCGTATCGGCTTTACAGTATCCTATTCTTTTAGACAGCTCCTCGACTGTAAAATCCTCGCCCGGATTGCGCAGTATCAAGAGCAGTACCTTAATTGCGGCAGGCGATGCGAGCTTTAAATATTTATCTGTCAGCACGGACGGAACCGCAAAAACGGAGCCGTACAGCGCAGGGTTTACATTAAACATATCTATGCCTTCAAATCAGATTTTCTTTTTGCAAAATTCGGAAAGACAACATTTATCGCACATCGCACGTCTCGCGGTACAGACCTCTCTGCCGTGCAAAACAACTCTGTGGCAAAAATCATTGCTCTCCTCTGGCGGAAGTATTTTTTTTAATTCAAATTCGACCTTTTTCGGGTCCTTTGTGTTTACAAGCCCTATACGGTTGGATATTCTGATAAGGTGCGTATCCGTGACAACCGCCGGTTTTTTATATACGTCGCCGACTATCAGATTTGCGGTTTTTCTGCCGACTCCGGGAAGCTTTATGAGGTCGTCGATATTATCCGGCACCTCACCGCCGAAATCGGAGCGTATCATACGGCACATACCGATTATATCACGCGCCTTACCATGATAGAAACCGCACGAATGTATAAACTTTTCTACATCCTCCCTGTCCGCCTCGCAAAAAGCGTCAAGGGTGGGATAAGATTCAAATAAAGCGGGAGTTACCAAATTAACTCTCGCGTCGGTACACTGCGCCGAAAGGCGAGTGGCTATTAAAAGCTGAAGCGGCGTTCTCGCCGTAAGAGAACAAATAGCGTCGGGATACTCTTTTTTCAGAGCCTCGACGCACTTTAAAGCAAGTTCTTTTTTATTCACGGTAATACTCCATATCATCTGGCAAGCCGAGCAAATAGTCGGCGGAAACACTGAAATAGCGGCATATCGCCGAAAGATCCTTCAGCGAAGGCTCGGTAACGCCGGTTTCCATAAAGGAAATCTTACGCTGCGAAACCCCAATGGCATTTGCAAGGTCAGTCTGCGTCAGCGGCGGCAATTTAGACTGCCGCAGCAATCTCAGCCTGTCACAAAAAGCCATATACTCATCTCCTACAATAATTTACAAACCCACACCCCTTAAATGAACTTAATTTTAGCACAAAGCTCTTTTTGAGGCAAGGAGAATTAAGTAAAAATTTAACTAACAAATTTGTGCAAGAATTTGCTTGACACAAAATGTTGTGTAACCGCATTTATAATGGTCAAAATAAAGAATTATATCTATTGTATTGCCCCAAAAATTTTGCTATAATATTACAGAAAAAAATAATTTCAGAGCTTTTTCGGAGATATAATTATGAAGAAAAGTTTTACAAAACAACTGATAAGTCTCATTTTGGCGGTCTGTTTTACGCTTGCTTTTCCGGCTCTTTCTTTTGCTGCGGACAGTAATCAAAGCGACGGCGAAGCAAAGAGTGAATCGATTTATAACGAATTCAAAAAGTCCGACGGCGAGCTGATTTGCGTGTCAAAATACGGCGACACCGACAAGTTCCCCGAAAATTCCGCCGAAGCCGTTGCAGCGGCGGCAGAAAAGGGTGCCGACATTGTTTACGTTTCGGTGAAAAAAACCTCCGACGGATACGTGGTGCTTATGGCCGACAGCAATCTCTCGAGAATGTGCGTAGATGAGCTCGGCAATACCGTAAACAAGAACATCGGCGACGTGGGATATCACGAGCTTTCGACATACCATCTGAGAGCAGGCACGGGCAGCCTGCACGAGCCGATAACATCCTGCAAAATACCGACCCTCGCCGAAGCCATACAGTATCTCGGCGGCAACGCAATGCTGATGATTGCGGACGGCTGGGAATACAGAGATGAGATTTACGACATACTCTCAAGCGAAAACGCGCTTTCAAATTCAATAATTTTAGCTACGGGCGATAAAAAGGAAATCTCCTCTTGGCTTGCCTCAAAAACCGTCATGCCGCTCGTAATATCCTCAAGTGCAAAAAACGGCAATGCCAAAAGCTATGTTTCAAAGACGCTTTCGGCAGGCTGCATAGGCACGCTTCTCTCAGCTAAAAATCCGTACAACTCCGTATTCAAAGACGGAGTTCAATCCAAATTCAAAGACGCCGGAAGAGCTGTTATCGATATGACAAACAGCGATATTTGCGGCGGCAGAGAAGATAATCCTACCGGGTGGAACGATATAACGAAACGCGGTTTTTCGGTAATCATCACAAACGATATTGAGGGATTTAATGCATACCGCGCAAGGGTGAAGAGCTATAAAGCGAGTCTCTCATCGGATCTTGAAAAAGCTCAGGCGACAGACACTGCACTTTGCAGCACCTCAACGGCAAACAAGCTTAAAAAGACTATTACGGAGGCTAAGAGCACACTTTCATCGTCGATGTCGGAGTCGGAGCTTATGGAGGCCGATTATTCTCTCAGGCTTGCGATGGAAGCACTTGCCGACCGCACCGAAAACGACAACGGAAAAACAGTAACTCCCGGCAGAATTACTGCGGTAGTGCTTGTTGTAATAGCGCTTATCATATTTGAAATCGTATTTGACACACTTCGCCGCAAAAAGGTAAGTAAACGGCGCACCGAAAACGGAAGAGCTCATTCCTCCGGAAAAAAATAAAATATTATAATATAGTAAAGGATGCCTATCACAATGACAGGCATCCTTTATTTTTTACGTTTCGCTTTACCAGCCCTCACCCTCGTCGAGCAATACAGCCTCTGCGCAGCGGATACCGTCAACGCCGGCAGACACAATTCCGCCTGCATATCCCGCACCCTCGCCGCATGGGTAAAGGCCTCGCACATTCGACTGGAAAAGCTCGTCTCGGATGATGCGCACGGGAGATGAGCTTCGCGTTTCGGGTGCTGTGAAAAGAGCATCATTTGAAGCAAAGCCCGGAAGCATTTTGTCCATTTTCGGCAGTGCTTCGAGTATTGTTTCCGTAACCTTAGCAGGGAGCAGCGAGCGCAGATTGGTAAGCCTTACTCCCGTAGGACACGTCGGCTTTACGCTGCCGAGCGAAGAAGATACGAGATTGTTCATAAAATCTCCAACCTTCTGTGCGGGAGCGGTGTAATCGCTGCCGCCCATTTTAAATGCGTGACGCTCTATTTCGCGCTGCATATACATTCCCGAAAGCACGTCCGAGCTCGGAAAAAGCTCCGGCTCTATACCGACAAGCAATGCTGAATCGGCATTTTCGCCGTCTCGCGCATATTCACTCATTCCGTTTACAACAACTCCGCCCTCTTCGCTTGACGCGCAAACCACGGTTCCGCCGGGACACATACAAAACGTATATGCGCCCCTGCCGCCCTGCGGGTGACAGGCAAGCTTGTAATTTGCGGCATTGAGCTTTGGGTGCGAAGCGAATTTACCGTACTGGGTTTTATTTATCATTTCCTGCCTATGCTCTATTCTCACTCCGACCGAAAACGGTTTTTGCATCATATTAATGCCTTTTAAGCGAAGCATTTCGAGCGTGTCACGAGCCGAATGTCCTATCGAGAGGATAACGGTATCGGTTTCAATGTCCTCTTTGCTTCCATCCTTGTGACAAACCGTAATGCCCTGAATGTGACCGTTATAAATTATAAGGTCACAGAGCTTTGTATTGAACATAAACTCTCCGCCGCGTCCCTCTACCGTTTTGCGGATAGCTTTTACAACTCCCGCCAAACGGTCCGTGCCTATGTGCGGAGTTGCGGAATACATAATCTCGCTCGGTGCGCCGTGCTCGCAAAATTTTTCAAACACACGGCGGCAACGCTTATCCTTTATTCCCGTGGTAAGCTTACCGTCCGAAAAAGTGCCTGCACCGCCCTCGCCGAACTGCACATTCGACTCGGGATTTAAAGCTCTCGTCCGCCAAAAGCTCTTGACGGAAGCGGTGCGCTCATCCACCGTCTCGCCGCGCTCTATGATAATCGGCGAAAGCCCCGCCTCGGTTAAGGTCAGAGCCGCAAACATACCGGCAGGACCGAAACCGACTATAACCGGTCTCAAGGTACTCTTACGTTTTACGGGCGGCAAGGTATAAACGCTTTTCTCGCTTAACGAAACCCTGTTGCCGGCTTTTGAAGCCACCCTCTTTTCGTCAATATCAAGAGCCACATCGACGCTGAAAATGAATTTAATATCGTCTTTTTTTCGGCAATCCACCGATTTTTTACAGATTGTCAGCTCTCGTATATGCCTCTCACCGATTTTAAGAGCTTTTGCGGCAAGCCTGTAAAGCTCCTTTTCGTCCTCATCGAGAGGCAATTTAAGTTCATTTATTCTTATCATTTATAACTCCTTCAAAACAGATTCCGCTGCAAGGAACGCCGATGACCAGGCCCAACCGAGGTTATATCCTCCGCACGGACCGTCAACATTGAGCGCCTCCCCGACGGCATACAGATGTTTTACTTTTTTAGCTTCGAGAGTATTATTATCAAATTCCGAAAGAGCCGCTCCGCCGTGAGTCACTTGGGCAAAATCAAAACCGCGAACACCCGTGACGGAAAATTTAAGTGATTTTATCGCGGAAGCAATTTGTAAAGTTTTATCACTTGACAGGCTTGCGAACGGCTCGTCCTTTTTTACGTTACATTCGCGAAGGACAAAATTTGCGAGTGCTCTCGGTAAAATTCCGCATAGCACATCACCCGACGGTTCACGGAACTTGTGGGATTGCAAAAAAGCTGTAATCTCGTTTTTTGTAAGCGACGGCAAACAATCGAGCGCAGCCGTAGCTTTACTTTTGCCTATAAAGCGCGAGAGCTGCATTATAGGTATACCCGAAAGTCCGTAATCGTTAAATTGAACCTCACCGGACTCAACATATTCTTTTTCGTTTGGAAAAACAGTGCATTTGCAGTATTGCCTCAGTCCTTTGAGTGAAAAGGGCATATCCTTTACACACATTCCGGTAAGTGCCGGAGCGAGCTCTGTCACACGTATTCCGAGGGCTTTAAACAACTCAAACGAGCTGCCGTCCGTCCCCTGCTTAGGTGCTGCGGCACCTCCACAGGCAATAACCGCAAAATTGAAGCTCTTATCATTATTTATTACAAATCTACCTTGTGATTTCTTAATGCTTTTGACAGGTGTGTCTGTAAACACCTTTACACCTGCTCTTTCGGCAGCAGCTGAAAGCACACACACCACCGAGGCGGCAGTCTGTGAAATCGGGTATGCTCTGCCCTCCTGCTCACTCATCAAAAGCAAACCCATATCGCGAAAAATCGCTTCTGTTTTCTTCGGAGTATATTTTTCTACCGCCGGGCGTACAAATTCGCATGCCTCAAAGTAATTCTCGGCGACTGCGTCAAAATTCAAGATATTACACCTGCCGTTGCCTGTCACAAGTATCTTTTTCAGCACCTTCGGATTTTTCTCAAAAACGGTAACCTCAATATCGGGTCTTTTTTGCTTTAAGGCTACGGCAAACGCCATACCCGAAGCACCGCCTCCTATTACGGCAACGGAAATCATATATTCATCTCCTGCTTTTAAATTACACTTTGCCTAACGTACAGTCCGGCACAAAGCGTTGCAGCGCGGTTTTCAGCCTCTTTATCGCAAAAGCTGTGATAAACTCCAACTTAAACCAATACAATTATATCAGCCGAAGACGATTATTGCACCCCTTTTCTCACAAATTCTTTAAAGACTGTGAAAAAAACGCAAAAACCATCGCATAAAGATAAAGGAACCGTAAAAACAGCTTTACGGTTCCCTTTAAACTCTTAAATTTTACCGCGAACGGCTTTCATTATTCGTCGGTCTCAAGTTCAGCCTTACGAACATCCTCAAGAATTGATTTTTTCGTACCTGCGTCGCACTGACGGTAAAGGCCTATCAGAATTTTTTCATCGGATGAAAGCTGTGAAATGACGCTTTCTTTTTTGTGACGCTTTGCATAATCGGTCGCTTGATCGCGCAAGCGATAAATATTGATATCGTCAAGGCTTAAAATATAATCCACGCTGACATTGAAGATTTTTGCAAAGCGCTGAACCGCAAAAATATCCGGTCGATTTCTGCCGGTTTCATACGAAGCGTAGGTAGACCTTTCAATTTTCAGTATTTCCGCTATTTGACGCTGAGAATACCCGTTGTAATTACGAATAAGCTTCATTTTTTCTCCCAGCATAATAAGTACCTCCATACCTGTACTTTTATACTGATTATTATATAAAACTATTCGATAATATACGAAAAGTGTTACTTATTAACACAAATATTTTTTAAATTATATGTATATAAGTAACCAAACGTGTATGAAGCTTCGCGAATACATTCGGCACCGCCGAAAAACATCGCATCATTTAAGATAATGTATAAAAAGGCCGCTTAAAAGCTTCGGCTCAAACCAAGTTGATTTGGGAGGCATCGTCATAGATTTGTCGGCTATATTCATAAGCTCGTCAAGAGTTGTCGGGAACATGGAGAACGCAAGCTTTTCTTCGCCCGAGTCAACACGCCGCGAAAGCTCGGAAAGGCCCCTGATGCCGCCGACAAAATCTATTCTCTTATCGGTTCTGGGATCATCAATACCGAGTATAGGTGATATGACATTATCTTGGAGTATTGATACGTCGAGACTTTTGACGGCATCCAAAGACTCTGTTATTTCAGATTTAGCGAAGAGAGCATACCATTCACCCGACATATACATACCGAAGGAATGCGCCCTTTTAGGACGGTACTCATTTTTCCCATGCTTTTCTATGTCGAATTTATGTCTGAGTTCAAGCAAAAATTCCTCATCGGAAAGTCCGTTTAAATCCTTAATCACTCGGTTGTAATCAAGAATACGAAGCTCGTCGCTCGGGAAAATTACGGATAAGAAGAAATTAAATTCCTCATCTCCCGTGTAATTCGGATTTTGCTCACGGCGGCGAAGTCCTACCTTAACGGCCGAAGCGGCTCTGTGATGACCGTCCGCAATATAGAGAGACGGTATGTTTTTAAACTGTGCGATTATAAAATCAATCGTGTCATTGTCAGACACAACCCAGACTCTTTCACGGACATCATCGGACACAAAATCATAAACAGGTTCGCTTTTTTCTTTTACATCTTCAACAGCAGATGAAATCTCGTTATTTTTTCTGTATGTCAGGAATATAGGACCGGTGTTTGCGTCAAGAGTGTCAACGTGCCGTATGCGGTCCGCTTCCTTATCGGCTCTTGTCTTTTCGTGCTTTTTGATAACGTCGTTTATATAATCGTCAATAGCCGTACAGCCTACAATGCCGGTCTGCGTTCTGCCGCGCCAGGTCTGCTCATATATATACAAGCACGGTTTTTCGTCCTGCTTCATAACCTCCGCCGAAACAAGCTTAGACAAATTCTCACGTGCTTTTTCATAGACACGGTCGTCATAGATGTCAACCGATTTCGGAAGATCTATCTCCGCCTTATCAACATGCAGAAATGAATACGGATTGCCGAAGACCATCCTTCTCGCCTCATCCGAATTCATAACATCATACGGCAAAGCCGCTACCTTGGAAGCGTATTCCGGAGTCGGACGAAGCGCCCTGAACGCTTTCAAAACTGCCATAATATTACCTCGCTTTATTTTTATGAATATGAGTATATACAGTATATATTATAAAAAACGCCAAAAGTCCGATTGACGCACCGAGACAATCCACAAGTATGTCTCTCGGCTGGCACGCTCTGCCGGACACAAAATATTGGTGAAGCTCGTCCGACGAAGCATAAAGTGCCGCGGACAAAAACGAAAGTGTGTGCTGCGATTTTAAAAACACCGACTGCCAACTGCACGAAAACAAGAAGCAAAGTGCCGCATATTCAAGCGCATGTGCGGTTTTTCGTACGGTATGTTGTGTTAATGTTATATGGAAGAGTTCGGTTATACGGGAAATAACCCCGGAGCTGAGCCCCGATGATTTTGACGAAACCTGAGAAGACAGGCAAAAAATCGTCACCATCAGTGCAACTGTGAGCGTCCAAGATATTGCTATATAGATTTTTTGAGATACGCCGTATTTGTTTTTCATTTTGAATACCGTCTCTTACGATTTTTTTGCATTTATGAAACAGACGTTATCCGCAGAGGAATAAAAGTATATTCCGCTTGTCTTTTTGGATGTTACAAAATAGCTGTTCTCATAGAACACGGGCATTATTACCGCCTCGGAAACAAGATAGTTCTCCGCATCGGCAACGGCGGAACGCTCACCCTCAAGACTGCCCGAATTATTTTTGATATTACGGATTTTCTGTGATAAAACATCGGACTCATATCCGAATATATTGTTTTGGTCAAAGCCCTCTATAATTTCGCCCGCAAAAGACGATTTCGCCTTGAACGGGTAAAACGCCACGCTGTAATTGCCGTCGTTTACCGCAGCCTCAAGGTCGGATTCCGAAACGACCTTTACCGTGGAGACGAATTTTACTCCGAGGGTTTTCTGAAGCTTTTGCACCATCTGCTTCACGAACGACTCATACTGCTCGGTGCAAAGTATTGTAGTTTCGACCGACGATGAGCCGAGTTCCAAAAGCGCATCGTTGAAATTCTTTTTTGCAAGCGTCTCGTCATAAGACAAAAGCTCTGCGGCATTTCCGTTTCGGTAATCCTCGCCGCCTATCTTACATGACGGCGGCACTATGCCGTCTGCCTTTGAAATATCGCTTTGCGAGTCAAACAGCGACGAAGTATCGCACGAGCGGCAAAATGCAAGCCGCATATTTTTATTGCGGTAATTATTGTCGTTTTGATTGAATATAAAGGAATAGGTTACGTTTTGAACCGCAACCGAATTCAAATCCTTTTTGTTTTCTATTGACGAGAACTGCGATGACGAGAGGAAAGCCACGTCATATGTAACCGAATTCATCTTATCGGCGACTTCCGAATCGTCGTTGTTTATATAGAACGTCACGGACGACGGCGAAACCGAGGATTCTCCGTTGTACTCGTTATTTTTAGCCAGCTTCACTGAGGTCTTTTCAGTCCATTTTGACACGTGAAACGGTCCGTTGCACAAAAGATATTTCGCGTCAAGTCCGTACTTACCGTTTGTGAGATTGAAAAACTCCTCGTCGCACGGCATGGCACCGGGATTTGTCAGCGCATAAAGGAAGTTGTCGTCGGCGTACGAAAGGTTGAAAACTATTGTAAAATCATCCGGCGTACTTATGCTCTTCACCGCCGAAAACAACGGCGCATCGGCGGAACCGGTCTGCTCCGAGAGAGTTCTCTCAATGCCGAATTTAAAGTCCTCCGCCTTTACGGTTATATCAAACGTATCCTCGTAATTTTCGCCGAGCACAGCCTTGTGCCCCGAAAACATAGCCCAATGCGAATTGTTGCGAAGCTTAAACGTATATGTAAGGCCGTCGTCTGAAATATTCCAATCCGTGGCAACGCCCTTGCCTATGGTGCCGTCCGCCATTATGCGGACAAGCCCCTCGTAGCAGTTTGCCGCAACGAGCTTTTCGGAATTCGAATCCGCTATCTGTGGGTCAAGGCTCGTCGGCTCATCCATTATCGGCATTGAAAAAGCTTCGCCTGACTTCTTTCTGCCGAAACAACCTGTAAAGGAGGTTGCAATTACACATAACATTATCAAAATTGAAATTATTTTCTTTATCAATTTAAATTACCCCTATAAAGTAATGGTGTTAATCAAATGTCGTTTAAAGTTTATTTCATTTTAACACAAAAGGCTTTTAAAATCCACACATTTGTTATATTGACTCAAGTCTTTATCTCACCTATAATATATTATAAAGAATAAAGGAGAATGAATTTATGCAGACGTTTGAAATAATATTGTCCGTAATTTCCGGCCTGTCGCTTATATGTGCGCTCGGAGCCTTGATTTTTTCTAAAAGGGCGGCAAAGCAAAGCTCCTCGGAGGATTTTGCCGTATTGAATTCCAAAATATCAGACCTTACAAAGAGTACCTCTGACGAATTTCAGCGCAACCGTATAGAAACGCATCAGAGCCTTGAAAATATGTCGGCAAAGCTTGAGGCAATGACAAAGCTCAGCTATGAAAACCGCGAAAAAATGAACGAGACCATAGCACAGTCGCTCAATATGATACGCGACAAGAGCATAGAGCAAAACGAGCGCCAATCGAAAATAATTGAGACAAGCATTCAGAAAATGCAGGAGAGCAACGAAAAGAAGCTTGACCAAATGCGTATGACCGTTGACGAAAAACTCACCTCAACTCTTACAACACGTCTTGACAGCTCATTTAAGACCGTCTCCGAACAGCTTGAAAAGCTGTATAAATCGCTCGGCGAGATGAAAGAGCTTTCAAACGGCGTCACAAGCAATGTCACTACTCTCAACCGCGTTCTTACAAATGTTAAAGCTCGCGGCACATGGGCAGAGGTTCAGCTCAAGGGAATACTTGACCAAACAATACCCACCATGTACGAAGAGAATGTTGCGACGGGCGAAAAAGCAACCGAGCGCGTTGAATTCGCCGTTAAAATACCGTCGAGCGAAAAGGGTGCTGAGCCGACGCTTCTACCGATAGATTCAAAGTTCCCGATGGAGGATTATATACGCCTTTGCGACGCAGCCGACAACGCCGATGCCGCCGCATTGGCCGCCGCCAGAAAGGCACTCGAAGACAGGATACTCGGCGAAGCTAAGGAAATACGCAAATACATAAACGTGCCGAAAACAACGCCGTATGCAATTATGTATCTTGCGACCGAGGGACTGTACGCCGAAATTGCGTCTTCGCGTTCGGGACTCCCCGAAAAGCTGCAAAACGAATACAATATTATGATAGCCGGACCAATTACCATAACGGCACTTTTAAACTCGCTGTCGATGGGCTTCAAGACCGTTGCGATAAACGAAAAGGCAAACGAGGTCAGAAAGCTTCTCGCCGCGTGCAAAACACAGTATGATATATTCGGCACGGTGCTGCAAAAAGCAAAGAAAAAGATAGACGACGCAGGACGTTCGCTTGATGATGCACAGCACCGCAATTCCATAATTCAAAAGAAGCTTCGCGGTGTTGAAGATATAGAGCGCTCCGAGGCGGAAAATATATTGTCGATAGACCAAGGCCTTGTCGATACCGAGGACGACAATTAAAATAATCGGCAGAAAAAAGCCGGGCTGTAAAGAACAAAAGACCTTTACAGCCCGGTTTTTTAGGGGGATATAACAGCAGATAATTAACTGCTTTTTAATATTAAAAATTTCAGTTGTTACTTATCGGCGGCAGTAACAGGAGCTCGCACTCGGCATCCGCCAAAAGTAAGGTTGCTCCGGCCGGTATAAATGCAAACTCATTTCTCGGCAGTCTGATCTTTTGAACGTATGTGCCGTTACTTGAAGTATCCATAACCTCATACCCCAGCCCATTTTCCGATAACTTTATAACGCAGTGTCGACGACTTACTTTTTTATATGATTCATCGAGCTTAATATCACAATCCTGTGCTTTTCCGACAGATTTTTCATTCTGCGAATCGAGACTGTATTCCTGTCCGAACTGATTGCCGCTTACAACTTTTAACCTGCCGCAAAACGCACTTTTGCGATGCTGCCCGTTTTCACAAGGCACAAGAGTCTTTTTGTTTTTCCTTTTTACGGCTACAACAATCAAAACACCAACGGCAGTTAATAAAATCAACGCACCGGGGATAATTAAAATCAAATAATTGAACTGCTTTTCCGCAACATTTACGGTACATACCGCCGTTTTGCCGTCTATTTCCGCAACAACGGTTGTCTCTCCGGGTGCTACGCCTTTTACATAACCGTTTTCATCAACCGTAGCTATGCTTTCATCCATTGACGCCCACTCAACGTTCTTGTTATCTGCATTTTTCGGATTGACACTGACGGAAAGCTGCTTACCCTTCTCTACGGCAATTCTTATATTATCCTTTTTAATTTTAGCAGATAATACAGGAACATATTGTTTTTTATCAAATTCCACATTATATTCTGTTCCGTCGAGTTGAGGCTCATCATCACCGTTTAAACTGAGCTTATATGTACTCGCTTTATAAACAGGTACAGATTTCGCGGTATATTCGGTAAGCAGCTTTCCGTCGCCGGATTCAAAGCACTCATCTATGCACATAGTGCCGTTATCCTTGCCAGAAATAACAAAGCTGTAAGATTCATCGCTTACATCAATACATTTGACATATTCCTCACCGTCATATACTACCGAATACACACCGTTATCATCTGAAAATAACGACTCTTCACCGTCATACAACGTTGTTACCAAGTCCCCGTTCCCGTTATATATACCAATGTCGACCGGACAGGCGAATTTAAGTTTGCGAACGCTTTTTACCCGGTTCCAATCTACAAGTCTTGTATATGATTCGGTCTTTTCATCGGTAACGTATTTAATATCCATACTGTGCGTTGATGTCCCGGAAGTTTTCCATATATTAAATATCAAGGTACCGACGTCATCATAGACAAGTATGTAATTATTATCGGACTTCGTATCAATCTTAAACTTTTTTAATTGCTCCTTGGTATAGTTCAAAAGCCAAATCTCATCATTTCCGGATGAATCGATTATCGTATCTGTTCCGTCCCCTTGGCTGTAAAAATATACATCATCTCCGGTGTCGCCGTAAATTCTGTCATCACCTTTGCCGCCTATTATGTAATCGTCGCCGGTCTGCGGAAGCAGAACGTCGTCTCCGTCGCCTCCGTACATAACGTCCGTATGCGGCACGGCTATTGTATTCATATACCATGTTGTATCTCCGCTGTAACCGAAGAGGCTGTCATAGTTTGATGTACCCATAACAAGCGAGCCTTTAGGCAAGCACCTGTCAATAACTATAAAACGGTGCTTAACAGCCTTTTCCATTTTATCCATATTTTTTGAATAATGCTCGTCTGTTATCGGAGACATTTCAATTTCTTGATTTTTCTCATCTATTGTAATAAGAGAATCTCTGCTGTGTGCCGGAGATAATGAAGGTGTTGTGATTACATTAGCCTGCTTTTTATGCTTTACGGCATTTTTATAATCATATTCATGCCCGCCGATAGCATCGCCCTCACCCACATGGTCAATATATATCCACTTGTCTATGCCGCTGAAATTTGCGGTATATTCAAATGTCATCCTGTAATATGAAACATCAAGCATAGGCGATGCATCAAAGGTTTCGGCATACAATCCGTACATATTGGATATCATTATGCCGAGACCTCCGCCGAGAGAGTGCCCCGTAACCGACAGCCGCGGTAGAATATCACTGTTTTGAGCTAAATAATCCCCTACAAGATTCGGCACCTCTTCCATTTGTGAAGATATTTCATTGCGCACACTGTAAATTATATCATCAGTCCAATCTTTCACTCCCTCGTATGAAAAAAGACTTTGCGACCCTCTTACCGCCAAGACATAATTATCACTTTTTTCATTGTGAAATATTGCCGCATAAAATCCGCTTGAGCTTCGCAAGGTATCTTTAACCGTCCAGTCGGTCAGATACTTTTTCATAACCGTTGCCTTTTGTATTTTACCCGTTATGTTTTGGAAGCGGTTATCGGCGGAGCCGTCGTTCGGATACAAATCATCTGCAATATCTTTGATATACTTCCCCTTGACATTGTCAAGATTTTTATATGCCAGGTCGGAAAACAGTAAATACTGGATTGTATCCGGATTTTCACTGTTTTGCCGCTCTTCATCAATTGCAAACTTGTCATCGTCAAATCTGTACCAACAGCCAGGGAAGCTTTCGGTATTTGAGGAATAAGGATAAATATGTATACCCTCCGATGTTAACTCCGCCTTTTGACCTAATGATGTATTCGTGAATGTCGGCATTGCCTTTTTTGCCTCTTTGTCGTTTTCATCCAAAAGGAGACGAAATGTGTCGGGACAAGCCTCAACATCCGGAGCAAAACACAGATAACCCGTCTTTATGGGAGTAAGCATGTAGCAGTTATCGGTATTACATATTCCGTTGCACTCCACCGAAAAATAAAAGGTATCGTCATAAACAAAATCAAGATTCATCCATTCGGCTTCACCTGTATGGTCCTGGACGCTTTCGACAAGAACGGTTTTTTCAAAAGTATCAAGAGAGATTTCAACGAGGTTAAATTTATATACATAAAGTGCATGAGCCGTTAACAAAAAGTTCGGCGGATTCCCCACTCCGGAACCGTAAGGTGTGTACGAATCGGTATATAAGATTTGTTTGTTATCGCCGTTATAATCCGTCCTTATGTAGTTTACACCCTTTATATCTCCGTCGGACAGTTTCCAAGAAGCGTAATAGACATAATTATCATCCGCCGCAAGACCGAATAATGCATCTTTAATAATTGCGGTGCTCTCTCCGGTTTTATTATCTATACGACAAATCCAATTAAGATCAAGCGTTCCGCCGTCATCACATTCAATTCTCGTCTTTTCTCCGTCCGCAGTCGAATACTTAAAGGTGTATTTGTCCGTCTTAATTTCACTCGGACAAATTCTGTCGGACATTCTCTGCCGATTTTGAATTTCTGCGTCCAATTCGTCAAAAGGCGGCGGACAGGCAAATGAAACGGGCAACGATAAAGCTATAAGAGTAAGTGCTATAAAAACCGATATAAAACGTATTGATTTTTTCATACTTTGCTCCTCATATCAATTCACATCAAAAAGCACTTTCGCATTAATCAACTTCAGGATAACAATATCTCCATTTATAAACCGCTTTATTTTCAAATTCTAAATATTCACTATGTCCATGTTCATCCCAGCCCACAAACAAGAGATCCCCTGCATTTGCTGAAGTACCGATTTCCCATTCAGACCACTCAGAGTAATGAATTACCTTTTTAAAACTGTCTGTATATACAGATCTACGTCGGTTGTATCCATCACACTCGACCTTAATGTCTGGGTTCTCAGCTGGTTGTGTATCAGAATAGTTCCAATTATCATCAATTCTTCCAACACTTACCGAAATTTCGATCGATTGATCGTATCCTAAAACACATTGTGATGCTACTATTCCCTTTTTATACGTATTGCTATAGCACTTACTTTTTGTAATTTTAAATCCACGTAATTTTTTTAAAGCCTCATCTTCTGTAAGCCCAACAACCTCAGGAATCTTTGCCTGCGTATTACTTGTCACCGCCTGTGTAGTTGCCGGACGTGAACTAATAGGGGGATTTGTCTGTCTGTCTTCAATTTTCTTAGTTGAACTTGCAAGTGGAACATCCGCACGTTTTGTAGCCTGCTCCTGCTGCGCTTTGGAATCATCCCTTGCTCCCTGAGACACTATAACTGTCACCGTTGTTCCGACGGGCACTTTACTGTCGGGACTTATATCCTGTGAAATTACAGTTCCCGCCGCTATGGTGTTGCTGTATGCATATTCTATGTTTATATCCAAATTGCTGTTTGTGAGCATCTGCTTTGCTCTTTCAAGCTTTCGGTTTGTAACATCCGGGACACGTGTTGTTGCATCCTTTTCGCTGCCTTTACTGATCACCAAATAAACAATCGTTTCATTGGTTGTTGCACCGCTGCCGGGTACCGGGTCCTGAGATATTACACAGCCCTTGGGTACGGTATCGCTGTATTCTGCCCTCTGCACCGCTATATAGAGCGAGGCCCCGTTGATAATTTGCTTGGCTTCTTCAAAAGTCCTGCCGACGACATCCGGCACAAAAGAAGCAACCTTTGCTCCGTCCGAACCCGTTGACACGGTGATTGTTATCGTGTCACCCTTGCGGAGCTTTGTGCCGGGTTCATAGTCCTGTGAGATAATATATCCCGGTGCAAATTCAGAGCTTGCCTGTTCTACCACATTTACCGTAAATCCCAGTTCTTCGAGCTTTGCCACCACTTCATCCTTATTCATACCGACAAAGCTGTCATCCGGAAGATAGATTTCCTCGGCTCCTGCCGAAAGTGTAAGATAAACATCGGGATATTTCTCCTTGTTGATTCTCGAACCGGCATTCGGCGACTGTGCAAGAATCAAATTTTCAGGAATATCACTGTCATATACCTTGTCTTCAATTCGTATTTTGTTTGCCGTCTCCGTACTTTCTGTTATTGGGTCGCTTGATACTTCACCGGTGGGCTCACCGGATGAAATCATATCGGCACTCATAGGGACAAATGACATACCCGATAAAGAAGTCTCATCTGTTTCAGCAGGAATATCCGAGGAAGGTTCGGCTGTTGAATCATCTAAGCTCGATTCATCTGCGGAAGAAAAGTCACTTTCAGCCTCGGTAATTAAATCAAGGCTTTCCGAATCTTTCATATAGCTATATCCATACGGCGCAAGCGCCTTTTCCGCATCTTCCACAGACATATCTATAACGTTCGGCAAACGGTCTTGTGTGAGCGGAGTTTTGATTACACCTGTTGTTATAAGTACAACAACGGCAACCACAGCTGCCACGGCTCCGCCGAGCAATCCCTTTTGCCAAATCGGCCATTTACCTACATCATCTTTTTTTTGCTTAATAATTACTCTTTCGAGTTCTATCTCACCGGCCAAAGCGTCCGCGAACTCCTTGGCGGACTGTATTCTGTCCTCCGCCTTTATATTCAGAGCATTCATTATGGCGTTCTCAATATTCTGCGGTAATTTTATCCCGAGTTTTGACGGTTCCTTGACTGTGTCATTGGCTGTTCTTTCAAGTGAATCCTCAGGAATTACGCCCGTTACGGCACGATAAAGTGTAGCCGCCATAGCATACACATCCGTCCACGGACCTTGATTGCCCCTTGTTCTGTACTGTTCTTCCGGCGCATATCCCGGTTTTAAAATAACCGAAAGACTCTTTGAATGCAGAGTTGTGGCGTATCTTGCGGCACCGAAATCGAGCAGTTTCACTTTACTGTCATTTGTTATAAAGATGTTATCCGGTGCTATATCTCTGTGAATTATTCCGGCTTTATGTACATTTTCAAGCGCGTAAAGCACCGGCAGAGCATATCCTATGGCCTCCTGATACGGAATTTTTCCCTTTTCTTTCAAAATAGACTTCAAAGTACGGCCGTCAAGGTATTCCATAATTATATATGCCGTGCCGTTTTCCGCAAAGCTGTCATAAATACTGACTATTCCGTCTACGGAATTAAATTTAGCAAGTCGCTGTGATTCCTCAATAAAGCTTCTGAGTCCCGACTTAAATTGTTCCTCTTTTTCGCCCTCATATACCGATACGCAGGTTTGCCCCGGCATTCTTGTTGCAAAATCGCTCGGCAAATACTCTTTTACGGCAACCTTTTTCTCCAATACGCTGTCCCAAGCGATATATGTTATACCGAAGCCGCCGAAACCCAAAACCTTACCTATAATATATCTTCCGCTCAGTATACTTTCCGGTTGAAGCTGATATATTTCTTTTGCCGGAGTCCCTTTTACATAGCCGCAGTACGGGCATACGGTTGTGTTGTCATCGTATTCCTCCATGCAGCCCATGCATCTGAATTTTCCCATTTTGTTCCCCTTTCCGAAAACGAAGGCTATAAGCTTATATCTTTCAAATAGTTTAAAGAATCATTTTTATGTGTCTCATCAACGTAGACGTCCAAAACATTTTTATTCAGCGGTACGTAGCTGCTGTTATCTATGTACATTGTCTCCTGCGCATCTTCGGACAACAGCCACGATAAAGCATATAGCGCCGCATAGTTTGTGCTGTCATGATTTTCGGCACTTACGCACCATACCTCCGCCGCTTTATATGTTTCTTTCACCCCTAAGGGGTATTCCAGTGCATACCAACTGAGAGAGGATTCTTTAATTTTCGGCAACTCTGAGATTTTTCCTATATAACATGCCGCTTTACCGCCTGTGAAAAGTTCAAACGCACTGCTGTCCGCTACACCGTTTGCGGCAATTATTTCCTCTTTATCCGAATCAAATATATCGCAATCCGGATTTGCAACTATCGGAATTATTCCGTTTTTGATAGAGTCCGCTTTTGACGTTATGGAATCCACAGACGTTGCATTTGACAATATATTATCGGTATCATATTTTTTATTGATATACATCGTGGCAGCATCAACCGATATCGGCAAACCGTAAGGCGAAAAATCGTCATCATACAAAACATAATCTTTCTTTATGATTTTCTGTTTAATCCAATCGACTTGTTCGCATGAGATCTCATTTTTTATACCAACATCCAAAAGATCGCTTCTGAAAATATCGGGAAGAATATTGTTTGTCTCAGCATCCGCAACAGCCTGTGCATATTCAGACTCCGGAATATACGTAATATTTACATTTATCTCCGCATCTAACGGTTTATGGCCTTCATCGCTTGTCAATTGCTGTGCAAACTCTTTATATATTTCATCATAAATACTTTTCTGTTTTTCACTTTTTTCCGTATCGTCGCTCACCGGCACCCACATTTCGACAACCGAATCTTCTTTTATGTAATGATTTAAGTCAATGTCGTCCGTTACTACTTTGAAAACACTTCCGACGCATATACAAACAGCTATTACGGCTCCTATTACGGCAAATGCAATACTTCTTTTTTTCTGCCGTTTTTTTAGTTCTTCCGCCGGCATCAAAACCGCACGGTTACCGTTAAGAGCCTCTTTAAATTGCTCTGTATTTTGAAATCTAAGTTCGCTTTTAAGCGAAAGGGCTTTCATAACGACGCTGTCAAGATACTTTGGAAGTGTCGAATCAATCTCTGACGGAAGAGAAAGCGTATCTTCTATCTGCCTGTCAACCGATTCCTCGGGAATTTTGCCTGTGAGCATAGAGTAAAGCATTGCCCCGACAGCATAAATATCAGTGTACGGGCCTTGTTTACTTTTACTTCGATATTGCTCCGGCGGAGCATACCCCTGCTTGATTATTATCGAATAAGTGCTTTCCTGTTCCGTAGAAGAAAAACGTGCGGCTCCGAAGTCAAAAAGCTTAACCTTGTTGTCTGTTGTCAGCATAATATTATCCGGGCTTATATCTCTGTGAATTATTCCTGCCTTATGAACTTCTTTCAGTCCGTCAAGCACTTTATTTGTTATTTCAAGCGAAGATTTAACATCAAGTTTTCCGCTGTTTTGTTTAATGTAATCTTTCAGCAGAATTCCCTCAAGATACTCCATCACCATATATGCCGTATTGTTCGCTTCAAAGAAATCATAGACATTTACAATGTTGGGGTTATCTGAAAACTTCGCTGTATTTCTAGCCTCATTTAAAAACTTCTCTTTACCCTCTTCAAATCTTTCTCCTTTTTCGCCGGGGAACTTAATTACATTGGTCTCTCCTGGGACTCTGTTTACAAATCCGGCCGGGAAATACTCCTTTATGGCAACGGTCTCGTTTAAGCGCATATCAAGTGCTTTGTATGTTACGCCGAAGCCGCCGTAACCTATTACTTCACCTATGTAGTATCGATTTTTTAAAATCGTTTTAGGATAGAGGTGAAACGCTTCCTTAGGCCTCGTTTTCTGCTCGGCACCGCAATACGGACAGATTGTTGTATTGCCTATATTTTTAAAACAAGATATACATAAATTGATGTTTTCCATTGGTGTCCCCCGTAAATACAAATAAGCCGTTATGTCAATTTACAATAGTATACATATGACTTTCCGCACCGCAAAGCGCAGAAAGTCATATGTTTGGTATCAGTTAATCATAAAGCTGTTTGATAAATCTCCCAATTCAATTACCGTTCCGCACGGCAAGTGTGTGGGAACGCCGTACTTCAGCCTTTGCCCGGTTTCGGCTACATATGTACCGTTTGAAGAGCAATCCGTAACCTCATAATCTTTAGTTTGATAATCATATTTCACCACGCAATGCTTGCGACTTATACTGTTTGCGTTTTGACTGATAATAATATTACATTGTTTCGGATCTCGTCCCACAACAAGACCCTCTCCGGTATTATTGATAAATTGAGCTCCTGCCCACATTCCTTTAACGCCTACCAGCCCGACGTCAGCAGAATCTATCGGGTGCTCTTCTTTTTTTAAAGCTATAAATGCAAGTATCGACACAACTATAAGCGCAACGCAAAAAATAAGTTGTATATAAAATCCTGCACCGACATTTACAAATTTTCTGTTGATGCCGATTTCATCGTTCATTTCTTTGTTTAATGCATTAAATATGCAAACAAGCACAATATCTGCTATCACAGTATAACCGACTGTTACAATAGCAAAAATATGCGGCGCACGAGTATCTTTTTTCTTTCCGAAAAATACAAATCCGATAATCGAAGAAGCTGTATCAAGCAGCATAGGTACCAAAAAGCAAAATATCGAAACAAGTATTATCGGTGCAATGCTGTCGGATACATCCGAGAGCACATCTGATAATTGGTCGGAAATTGCCTCAAACAAGCTAACATCAAACATATCGGCATATTCATTTGCAGTTTTTATCAGCTCCAAAAGATCGGTTTCCTTTGAAGCCAAGATGCCGATATCAACAGTTATAAAGCTGATAAAATAAGAAAACAGCATAAATATCGGTGCTATTGATGCTGCAAGTCCCAGTTTTCTCGCTCTAGTCCAGTTCATTTCTTTTCCCCCATATTACTCAAGCCTGAACGCATTTTCCCCATCGGCAAGACGGAATTCCGTACCGCGCGGATAGCTTACAGTCTGAGCAAAAGGAAGCCTTGTTCCGTCCGCAAGGAATGTGCCGTTTTTACTGTTATCCGTCACATTAAAGCTGTCGGTTGCCGCAATGTAGCATACCGTAACGTGAACACCGCTGATTTTAACAAGAGAATCAGCAAGCACAAAATTGCAGCGTTTCGGATCACGCCCTATTGTAAGCGGAAGACCGTCCTTCAAATCCGCCTCTGCCCCTCTGTAAGTACCGTTTGTCCAAACTATTTTTCCCACTGACGGAAGATATGACACAGTGCTGATGTCATCGCTTAAAGCAGGAGCATAACCGGTAAAATTATTGTTATGTAGCGGAGTTATAGTACCTTGTTTCATTATTTCTAAACGCTCAACCGGATTTGAAGAGTATTCAAGAGGAGTAACCAACCCGTATACGTCCGCATAAGCATTTATGCTCTGAAGAAAATAAACTGTTGCGACAATGTACCCCGCGCCGGCAAGGAATGACCCGAACAAAGCCCAAAGCACATATTCGGTTCCCGAATGCTTAACATTAACACCCGGATACCTATAAGCATTGTCCTCTAATCTGTCCATGCATGTTTTTATCCAAATAAGCGGAAATATACCGAGTGTAACAAGGCCGAGCAGCCATGCAAAAATATAAAGCATCTGATTTTTGCCGTCAGCCTCGCATATTTTATTTACCTCCTTGCCGATGAAACAATAAATTACTATCCCGTATATTCCGAGCGTAAGTATATTAAAGAGTATGAAAAGAAATATGTCTCTCTTTTTAATCATTTTTGTCACCCCTCATAATTCAGTCTTCCGACTTTTCTTTATCTGCTTTATTCTTTTCTTCCCATTTAAAAGAATCCGAACAAAACGGAACAAACACAAGTTCGCTCTCTCCCAGTGATATTACATCATACGCTTTAATTACTTTGGATTCGAGAATCACGTTGTCGTTCAGATAAGAAAGTTCTTTTGACTCACCGGGCTGAACCATAAAAATATTTGCCTTCGGCTCATAAAGAACTACCATATGCTTTTCCCTTGAAACCGTGCCGTCCTTTTTGAGACAAACATCCATATCGGATGCTCTGCCGATAAAATTTCGGCCTGCCGTAAGTCTGAAATCCTGACCATAATGCGCGCCCTTAGTGCAGACAAGCCAGCCGACAACCGGCTCTCCGTTTTCGGAACCTATCGCCTTTTTAAATACTCCGATTGTCTTTGCATCATCGTCAAAATGAGTAACAGTTTTAAGCTTTTGCTGAATACCGTTGCCGCTTATGCTTTGAGTCGGAGTATAGCCTGCATTGCTTTCTTTTTGCGTCGGGATGTCATCATCCGGCTTCTTTTGTGAGATTGGTTGTGTAACGTTATCGGCTCCCACAGAATCCATTCCGCTGCAATATGGACATACCGTGTACTGCTCCGAATCATAAAAGTGACCGTTTTCGCATCTTACTAATTTCATACTGAACACTCCTGTTTATTGTTTGTATTTGACAACGATTGCCGTTGTGTTGTCCTGATTGTTTTGTCGATTTTCCGTTGCTGTGTTTACAAGCATATGCGCCGCAAGCGGTATATTCTCAGAGCAAGAGCGAACTATCAGCTTTATCGCTTCGTCATTTAATATTCTGTACAGTCCGTCGCTGCACAAAACTATCAAATCTCCGTTCTCTAAGCTAAACGGCTCTTGATTTATATCCGCAAGTTCTACTCCGCCTATGCCTATATAGCTTATCAAGGCCTCCTTACTCGGATCGTTTCTAGCCTCTTCTTCGGTTATTTCACCGGCTTCCACTCGATTCTTCAACATCATATAATAATTGTGCTCTGCATTGACCTGTGCTATTTCATCGCCTCGGATAATATATATCCTGCTATCGCCAACCGATGCCCAATACAAATTATTTCCGTCAATAACAATCGATACAAGTGTAGCTCCGGATTCAATTGTCTTTCCGGTCTCATCTTTGATTCCGGCTACAAGCGCATCGACCTTTTTGATTTCTTCGCTGAAAAATGCAGGACAGTTTTCGACTTTTTGATTATAAAAATCATCAAACAAGGTATTCACAGTCAAATTGCTCGCAATTTCTCCTCCCTGCATACCGCCCATACCGTCTGATAAAACACAAATATTCTTACTTTCTTTCTGTTTATTCTTATCCGGTATTTTAACAGCGTCCTGCTGATATTTTCGTGTTCCTATGTGCGTAGAATATGCAACCCAGTATTCGGCAATATTTTCGGTAACCGCAGAATACACTTTATCTTCCGCAGCCGAGCTTAACGAAAACTCCGCATAATCATCCATCTGCTCTTCTCCTTACTTATCGATACTTAATCTAAACATATTTTTCGGATGAGACAAATAAAACGGTTCTTTTAATTCATATATCATATCCGGTTGCAGTCTTTTACCCGAGCTAAAAAATGTTCCGTTACTTGAATGGTCCTGTATAAACACCGTCTTTTTGTCAGAATTATATATGAGGCTGCAATGGAGTCTGCTTATATTCAAATCACCGTCTATGCGAATGTCTGCCGACATTCCCCTACCGATTTTTATCTGGCGATCGGGTTCTACTCTGTATTTTATTTCCCTCTGTGTTCCCTCAAAGCCTATTAAGCATATCGTTCCTTTACCGACAGCATTCTTTTTGTATTTGCCGGCTGACATCATATTGGTTATATTCCTTTTTCCGTCGAGTTTTTCGTCAGGCGGTCTGTCGATAACAGATGATTTTGAGGCGTCGGTCTTAACACCGCCGAGCACAGATAAATCCACGTCATTTAAAAAACTTACCATGTCCTTATATCTGGCGTGATAATCAAGTGCCAAGGCTCTGTTAACGGCATCGGATGTTTTCTTTGATACACCTTGGCACAGGTCGCAAAGTGCCGCCATAGGTTTACCGCTGAGCCTATCCATTGCATCCAGCGGTTTTACCCCGCTCACAAGATAATAATAAGTTGCCGCGAGCCCGTAAACATCTGTCCAAGGGCCCTGATTTCCCTTTGAAGAATACTGCTCGGGCGGAGCAAACCCCGGTTTTAACAGCACCGACAGACTTTTATTTGCTCGGCTTGTAAAAAATCTCGCCGCACCGAAATCTATCAGCTTGTACGAACCGTTAGACGTTAAAAATATATTTTCCGGACTGATATCTCGATGCAATATATTAAACTTGTGCACGTCCATCAAAGCACTTCCCACGGTGACCAACATAATTGTCGCCATTTCCACCGGGATGCAGCCGCCGCTCTTTTGCATTTGAGCGCGCATATTACATCCATCAAGATATTCCATGGCAAAATATGCCGAATGATTTTCTTCAAAATAATCATTGACATTTACAATAGTCGGATCTCCGCGAAAAGTGTAAAGAGTTTTCGCTTCGTTTAAAAATCCTGATTTACAATGCTCAAAAAGCTCGGCGTTGTCCTCACTGCTCGGATACACGTTTCCCATTCCGTCCCTGACAGCAAGCCCTGACGGCATAAACTCTTTAACGGCACATTTTTCACCGGTTTCATTGTTTAACGCAAGATAAGTTACTCCAAAGCCTCCGACGCCCAAAACTCTTCCGATGATATAGCGATGATTTAGCACTGTCATCTGCCGCAGGGAAGCGTTATCGTCCGGCAAATCATTATATCGGTAATGACAAAACGGACAACAATCGGTATTTTGCCTTTTCGCAAAACAATTGGGACAAAGATTAACCATATTACTCACCGACTCTATTCCTTAAACTCAATTGTAATTGTGCTGAGTCCGGCAAAAATTTTATCTCCGTTTTTCAGAAGCTGTGGAGCTTTTACCATTACGCCGTTCAAATATGTACCGTTTGTCGTCTCTAAATCATTCAGCACAAATTGACCGTTTTCTTCGCCGATACAGAAGTGCTGTCTTGACATTTTCATATCATCGAATACGACATCACAGATATTAGCTCTTCCGAATACTGCACTGCCCTTGATACTCATATCAATGGTTTTTGCAACATTGTTTGCCGATATCACCGTAAGTCTTAACGGCTTGCCCTCCGTCTTGTCATTGACGAAGTGTTTAATTTCTATATCGTTTTTATCAGAATTGATAAACAATTCCTTTATAGACTTAACATTTCTGCGCTTCATCATAACGAGCATAATTACAATCAGTAAAATGACCGTAAGCACAATTATAAACGCATACCAATAATTTCTTATAAATGCCGAGAAGGCGGAAATACCCACATTGCTTTTAAACACATATGTTTGCGGCAACGGATTTTTCTCTATCGAATTATCCGTTATGTCTTTACATATAAGTCTGTACTCGCATTTAACAATCTTCTTTTTCGGACAAACGGTAAGTAAATAACCATTGTCCGTTTTTTCATATATCACATCTGAAATCTCAACATTTTTTCCTTTTTTGGTATACAAGGAAAAATCGTCCTTTGTAGGCGATACATTTGCGGAATTTATAATATCCTCAGAAATCTCAAAAGTAATAGTATTATCTTTTTTCGAAATCACCGGCTCGGATATTATTTCCGGAGCCGTTATGTCCGTCTTGCTCTTTGCAGCAAATGATATTTGCTCGCTCTGAATACCATTTACTTTTAAATACAGCAGTTGTGACAATCCATTGAAAACATTGCTGCTCGTATCAGCGTGTATTATATATTGCGACGCTGTCTCAGAATTCAAATCATTAAAAACTTCAACGGCGTTTTCCGTTGAATAAGAATACATTTTCCCGTGCGATTCAGCTACAAGAGAACGAAATATTCCTATATCTGAGGCAGACACCCTCCCGGTCTCGGCGCGCATAGCATATATCGGCATTGCAGACTTTCCGATTTTATCTTCAACTTCTTTTTGAGTGGTATCTCCGGTTTGGAAATCCTCACCGTCCGAAAAAACCACGGCATATTCCATATCTGCCATGGGACAAGTATCCGATATATCCATTGCCTGTTTTATAGCTGCAAAAAACTTGGTGCCACCCTGATTGTTTGACAGCGTCGACAGCACCGATTTTATCTCGCCGGCATCGTTTGAGCCGTCTAAAACGCAAGAGACATCTTTGCCGAACGTAATAAGATAAACCGTCGTATTTTCTCCCATGTTGTCGGCAAAATCAGCTATACACTCTTTGGCGCTTGTAAAGTATTGGGCTTTCATTGAAGTTGACAAATCCAATAAAAAGAATACTCGTCTTGAATGTTTCGATTTGTCATACTTTTCCGCAGAGGATGCATTGACGGTCTTACCGTCAAAATTCAGAGTCACATCCTGACAATCAATATCCATATTATCCGTCTGTGCATTGACAACTATTTCGGGAAGATTTGCTCCGGCATAAGTTATCCGTATGCTTTCACCTTCAGCCGCAACACTTACGGCAAAGCCGAACAGCAATATCAAAGTCAAAATAAAACAGTTAACCCTCTTCATCCCATGTTCTCCCCTCTTTACAGTATGGGACAAATAAATACTTTGTTTGTCCTGCTTCTAAGACATCATCTTCACACAACTGTTGTACGCTGTTTACAACCATATTGTTAATGTGCGTTTCTCCGCCGCCCGGTACAAACGAGAAATTATTTGTCTTAGGGTCATAAACGATTGAAAAATGATTATCGCGGGAAATATAAGCATCATCAGTAAGTCTTATATCCATATTTTTTGCTCTACCGGCGAAATTTCTTCCGGAAAAAACCGATAAAGCTCTGCCCTTTTGTGAACCGCTTATACACATAAGCCATCCAACGACCGGTCTGTTATTTCCCGAAATGATTGATAATGAAACGGTTTTTTCGTCATCTCTTACGTTTTCCAAATATCGTTCGGTCAATTGATTTTCAAAAAGCATATCACATGCCGCATTTCCGGAAATAGTCATTTGATCGTCCATATCTCTGCGTTCTTCAAAAACATGCTCTCCCTTTTCAGCACAATAGGGGCACTCATCGTATTTATCGCTGTCAAAAAAATGCCCGTTTGTACACTTAACTATATTCATCCGAAGCACCTCATTCAAACCTTATAAGAATAGCTGAATAATTATCCATATTCTTGTTCTTACCGGATTTTTTAACACGCTCAACCATCAAGTCGAGTGCCTCACGTGACGAATCACCTTTGCAGAGGCACTTTTCCATTTCTTTTTCGGTTATCCATTCCCAAAAGCCATCGCTGCAAAGCAAAAATGACATTCCTTTTTCTATATCTAAGGTATCGTCTATTTCATATTTGGGTGAGCTATCATCCCATTCGTTTCCCATAGCTCTCAGGAGCCTATTCCTATCCTCGTGATGACGTATATCCTTTTCTCTTATTTCACCCGCCAAGGCAAGCATTTGCGGGACGCTGTGATCGATCGTTCTTTTTTGTATTTTGCCGTTCTTTACCACATAAAGTCTTGAATCGCCTATATGTCCGTATTTCGCCGTAGTACCGTCGATATACAGAATAACCAAGGTTGTCTTCATTTTCCCGTTACTGTTGCTTTTTTTCTGCTCATCCAAAAGACGCTTCTGAGACATAACAAAACAATTGTCAAGGAACTTTTCATCCTTTACGTTATTGTCATTCAGCATGGATTTTACATTTTCGACTACAAGACAAGAGGCTACCTCGCCTTTACCGTGACCTCCCAAGCCATCAGCCAAGACGAATATTTTTTTATCTCCCGCCTCGGAAAAGCCTATGTAATCCTCGTTATGCTCTCTGTCTCCCTTATCGGTAAAATATGCGTAATCCATCCTGCACATATACAATCTTCTCCTCGTACACGGAAAAATTTTTAGCACAAATCAATAATCCGTATAAAACTGATTTCATAAAATTATAGCACTTGTAAAACTGCCTATCTATTCTCTGTTTGAGTACAAAACAGACTTTAAATCAACACAAAATCCGCTGTATATACAAAAAAAGACACCTAAAGGGTGTCTTTAACAGAAAACTTTTTATTACACATCTAACAGAGCAAAAGAAGTCGAGACTAACAGAGTGTTCATAAGGTGGTTTTGTATCAACACAGCTTTTTAAACAATACATTGAACCCCTCAGATATGCGTCTGCATTATCTGAGGGGTTCATCTTAAAATGTATAATTTGAAGTGCTCTGTAAAGCTTATTATGCCTAAGTCAAAAAAGTGTACAAGACTGCCACCTTGTGAGGTTTATTGACAAAACATATTGGTTTTTGTAAAAAAAGACTTGCTTCTAAGCACTCAGACTTTTTTAGGGCCGTACTGATTATCGGGGGCGCTGCCGGTAAGCATGTATACGAGAATAAATATGTAGCCGACAACCGGGATGAGCCCCATCAATATATACGTGCCGCTCTTGCCTATGTCGTGAAGTCGGCGCACCATAAGAGACAGCGACGGCAGTAACACTGCAAGGCTATACAGCATCATCAAAATATAAAATATCGCGCCGGCACCCATATACGCTATACTCATATCGCCGTAAGCATCATACGCTGCCAGGGAAGAGCCTCCGGAAATCGCAAACAATATGCCCAAAGCCATATAAACAATATTATTGAACAGGCAAACCCACCAATATTCGCTTCTTGTAGCTCTGCCGCTGAAATTCACATAGTTTTTAAAAAACAACTTTACCGCCTCGCCGAATCCGATTTTGCGTGTCGGCATATATACGGGCGCGCCGTAAGTATTCTGTCCGTTTCCAAAATTCTGTGGTGCTCCGTAAGGCGGTGCGCTCTGCCCACTCCCGAAATTCTGCGGTGCTCCGTAAGGCGGCGCGCTCTGTCCATTCCCGAAATTCTGCGGTGCTCCGTAAGGCGGTGCACTCTGCTGAGGAGCCGAAGCAGGCTCAGCCTTGGCTCCGCAATTAGGGCAATACTGCCCGTTAAAATCCGTTCCACAATTTTTACATATCATAAAAATGCCCCCTGTTATTTTATTTGGCATTTCCATTTTATAATATTTTTCACAAAATATCAACTATTTTTATAATGTTTTTAGACATTATTGCCGTCCATGGCCGTTTAATTCTTTTTCAATGCAAATTTCGGCTTAGTCTCGTTTAGAACAATGCCAACAAATATAATCACGAAACCGACGGCCGTTTGCAGCGTCGGCCTCTCATGATAAAAAATCATTGAAAAAAGTATTCCGAATACCGACTCCAAGCAAAGTATAAGCGAAGAGCTTGACGCGGTTGTATGCTTTATACCCATATTCATAAATACAAAGCAAAGCGCGGTTACAAATACGGTAACATATACAAGCGATAACACCGAGCCCGTAGATATATGCTTTGGGAAGCTTTCGCTTGAAATAAAGAAAATAAAACAGATAAAAAATGCGGTAAAGAACTGTATAATCGTATGAAGAATAACGTCGAGATCACTGCACCATTTTTCAACCGCCACAATCTGAAGCGCATAAAATATACCGCATATCAGCGTAAATCCCTCACCGAGAAAAGAAAACGACATTTTCCCGTCAAGGCAGACAAGGCCTATCCCCGTTATACAAATCGCCGCGGCAATGAAATTACATACATCGGGGCGTTTTTTGCTGACGGCCCAGCTTAAAAACGGCACTATAACGCAATAAACCGTGGTCAAAAACGCATTGGTTCCTGGCGTTGTGTGCTTAAGACCTATTGTTTGGAATATGTACGCAAAGCCCAAAAACGCTCCGGTAATCGCACCTGTCCAAAGGTATTTCAAATTAAACAATTTCCATTTTTTAAAAAATACAATGCTCAAAAGTATTGCCGAGAAAAGAAATCTTACACACAGCAAAAAATACACCGGCAATTCATCCAGAGTGTTTTTTAATATGAAGAAAGAGCTGCCCCATATAACGGCGCTCGAAAAAAGCATAAGCTTCGCGACAACAGTGCGTTTTGTTTCAGTTTTCATCTAAAAGCTCCGTAAACGTATTTATGTAAAAATCGGCTCGATTTTTAATTTCCGACATTTGTTTTTCGGCTGAAGCGTCGTATACTCCGACCGTTTTAAATCCGCCGCAGGAAGCGGATTTTATACCTGTCAGGCTGTCCTCAAACACTACCGTATTTTTCGGTACAGCACCTATTTTTTCGCACTCTCTCAAATATATGTCGGGAAATTCCTTGCCTCGCGACACTTCGTCTATTGATGTGGTAGCCTTAAAAAGTCGTAGAATGCCGAGCCTTTCAAGACATGGCATATAAAGTTCCTTCGAGAGAGCCGTTGCCACGCCGAGTGTTTTACCCATACCGCTCAAGCAGTGCAAAAAATCAGCCGCACCGTTTTTTAGCGGTACGGTAGATTCATATTGATTCTTCGACAAGCGAGTCCACATATCTGCAATCTCTTCTTTTTTCACGACGCCTTCAAGCCGAAATCTCTCAACCGTGTATGCGGCTCCGTCGCAAAGGCTCATATGATTCACGTTAAAGAGATAATCCGAGGGTGCTTTGATGTTAAAGTCGCCGAGAACCTTAATGTAAATATCGTTCCAAAGTCCCATGGAGTCAAGAAGCGTTCCGTCAAGGTCAAAGATATAACCTTCAAAAGAAAATATATCCATCAGTATTTAATCTCCGGTGCCAATTTCCTGCGATAAGTCTTCCTTCGGCGCACCTCAGAGCGGTCTATTGACGTATAGCTGTCGCTGATGCTTCCGTAAGAATCAATCGCATATACTTCTATATTATACACTCCCGGAGCCTTAGAGTAAACAGGAAGTTTGACTTTATCAGCCATAGAGGAGATACCCTTATAAAAATCCGAGAAATAATCGTACCGCGTTCCGTCGCTGTAAAAGACCGCATAGCTGTGAACAAAATCATCGCTTTCACCCTTGTCAAAGCATAGATATGTATTCCCGTTTTCATCATATTCCGTATGGCCGTAAGCGTTCGGCATAACGGGTAAGCTGTTATGCTTTCTTTCGGAAATAAAATCGGCTTTCTTGACAGCGTACGGTATTTTGACGCTCATATTTGGTTTTTCCTCCTTGCCGAGGCGGAAATTCATACGCCTTACGGTTATGCTCTCTTCTTCGAAATCAAGCAAATAGCCCATTGGGAACATATATGCGTCCGGCGGCACGGAGCCGTTAACCTTTCCCTTTTCGAGTTCAACATATGACGTAGACTGAGTTCCGAAGGCGGTAAACGCGCCCTGCCAGACACTTCTCTCATCAAGAAGCGAATAGTGGAGATGGCCTGCGAAATTTATCAAATTAGGATATTGAGAAAACAAGTCGAAAAGGCCCTTGTCTCCCCAATCGTCGCTGCCGTACACCGTATTTTCTGCACAATTATGCGTCGTGACAAAAATCGGCCTGTCGCCGCATTCTTTTTTTGCAAGTTCAATTTCGATTTTGAGGTACGGCAAAATTTTTCTGTAGCCGTCGGACATTTTTTCGCAATCGGGCGATACGCCGATAAAGTGAAATCCGTTTACCGTATAGTGAGTAAACGGCGAAGAACCGATCTTTTTTGTGAAAAGCCGCCTGCAATTTTCCGATGTCCTTAAGCCGTAATAGTCGTGATTGCCCATAATGCTTTGAATAATCGGAATTTTTTCGCCGAAAACACTCTTAAACGCGGCTTTATATGTATCATACGCAAAGCCGCTCGCCATATTGCCTATATCGCCTGCAAATATAATCATATTACAGCCCTGTTTTTTGAGTACGGAAAGCGATAAGACAAGATTGTTTCGGAACGTCGTCTCGTTTTTTCTGCGAACAGGGCTGAGCTGGGAATCGGAAATTATGCCGACCCTCAGCCTTTCGTTAATATTAAAGGTTTTTCGTTCAAATTTAAACTCCATTTTTGATTGCCTTTCTTTTTACGGCAAGCTCAGATAATATTTTTTCTTTCTTAACGCCGCTGAAATCATAAAAACAAATCGGTATAAGCGAGAGCAAAAAGCCAATCCCGGGAATTACGGTAACAAGAGAGAAAAGACCCGTAACGGTGGAGGCACTCTGTACAGCCGGTACACCAGCCGCGGACGGCTCGATAAAATGAAACAAAGTAAGTGCCATCATCATGGGCTTATTTTTTCCCGCAGCCTTTATCATGTCTCGAACGGCAATTTTTTCGGTATGAGTGGAAAAACGCTCTTTTGAGTTTTTGAACAGCGTTAAGTAAGCCGCCGATGTTATTATACCCACAAATATCGACATTGCAAAGCAAACATATTTTTCCGGAATAAAAGACCGGAATATCGTAAGCAATCCCACCGGGAGCAAGCTACCTACCGAGCCTACCGTAACGTAGAACGACAGAAGCGAGGCTCTCTCGTCGCTGTTCGGCGTAGCAACACTCATAAGCCCCATGGCAGGCACATCGGTAAGCGTATATGCCATACCGAAAATTATGTAAGAAACGGCGGCAAATATCATTTTAAACATTGTAGGCGCTCCGGTCAAGGGCATAAACAGTACTATGGTGGTGACAAGCATCAAAAACGAACCTATCAAAACATAAGGCCTCATTTTACCGTATTTCGTGCTTGTTCTGTCTACTATTACACCCATCATAGGGTCGTTTAAGGCATCCCAGACCCTTGCGACTATCATAAGCATCATGACGAAAGCCGACGGAATTATAAGTATATCGGTAAAAAAATACATAAGGTACGATTGGGTTATGCCGGCTACCATATAGCTGCCGACTGCCGCAAATCCGTAGGAGGCTTTTTCCTTTTTAGAGATGTATTTCTCCATATTTTCTCCTTTTTTTTGCAAGTTCATCTTTATTTTTTATTTTATAAAAAAATTATATTCGTCGAAAACACGTTGTAACAATCAAGACTTCGTTAAATCTTTGTAAACTTGTGTAAAAGCTTTGCTTTGTAACACATTGAATAAGCCGACATAAGATGTTATTGAAGCTATGGTCGACGGGAACAGAGCATCGGTTTTTCCCGTCGGCTGTAAAATCGGCGATTTAAAGGCAAAATCACATTCGGTCGCCGAAATAATTACAGGAGGGATTTTTATGGCAGAAACAAAATCATGCTGTAACAACAAGGTATCCGGCAAAATTCGCGAAGCCGTGTGCATAGACACTAACCGAGTTTACGACTCTTGTGCGGATAAGGATTGTCTTGCGGACTTGAGGGTGTATTTTCCGCCGCAGTACCAGCAAACAATAGACAGGGCGACTAATGTAAGATGCAGGGGCTGTGAGATACTTAACGTCTTTATCGACGTGGAGAAAGTGCCGTTTAACCGCGGCTTTTACTCGGTTGACATCACATTTTTCTTCAAGGTAACGCTTGACGCATATTCCGTTGCGGCGGCTCCGCCCGAAACGGTGTGCGGATTTACCACATTTTCAAAAAAATGCATACTCTACGGCAGCGAGGGCAAGGTAAGAGTATACTCCTCAGAGTTCCGTGCGGACTCGGGCGACAGGCAAATCATTCCGCAAAACACAAATCCGAGAGCAAAAATACAGGTCGCCGATCCTATTTGCCTTGAAGCAAGGCTCTGCCGCCCGTGCGACTGCTGCGACTGTCTCGGTGACTCGTGCATTCCTGTCCCGTCCTGCGTGAAATGCGCGTTCGGCGACGAATTCCCGGACGATTTCGGCCACCGTCCCGTCGAAAAAGCCGTTGCGGTTACAATAGGTATTTTCACGATAGTTCAGCTTGAGCGCGACGTCCAGATGCTGATACCGGCATACGACTTCTGCATACCCGATAAGGAATGCAGCTGTGACACGGACGATCCGTGCGAGGCCTTCAGGAAAATACAGTTCCCCGTGGACGAATTTTTCCCGCCCAACGAGACTAAGCTTCAGCCCGGCGTAAGCACCGCGACGTGCTGCGGATGTGAACGCAGCGATTAGGCAAAACAAAGAAGCCGATCCTGTATGGTTCGGCTTCCTTGACTTTTTAGATTTGTAATGCTAAAATTCCATTGTTATAAATATGATGTATTTTTCGTGTAAAGAGGGAAAATCTGTGAACGTATACGATTTTGACAACACCATATATGACGGCGAGAGCGGTTTTGACATTTTTATGTTCTATCTTAAAAAGGATCCGAAAGAAATTGCCAAGCTCATACCGCGTTTCGGCGAGGCGTTCATACGCTATAAAAGAGGCGCAATAAAAACCGACGAGGTTATCGAACAATACGGCGATATGCTCACCGACTACTGCGTGAAAATCAAGGACATTCACAAGGACATCACAGAGTTTTGGGACGAGCACGAAAAGAAAATCAAAAACTTCTATGCCAAAATTCAAGCTCCCGATGACGTAATAGTTTCGGCCTGCCCCGAAATCATACTCGAGGAAATATGCAAAAGAATCGGCGTAAAAAACTACATCGGCAGCGTTGTGGATATGGAAAACGGAATCATAGAGCGTGTTTGCTACAAGGAAAACAAGATAGCGGCATTTAAAAGCATTTACGGCGACATGCCTATTGACAGTTTCTACACCGATTCCATGAGTGACAAACCGATGATGGACCTCGCAAATAACGCTTATTTGGTTTCGGGCGACCACATTGAGCTTGTAAAGAATGACGGCGTATGGTTGAGCGAGCCGAAAACGGGCTTGTTCAAATAATAAGTTAAGCAAAAAGCAGTAAATCAGCTTTGATTTACTGCTTTTTATGTTTTTACATCGACACTATATAACGCTTGATTTTTTCGAGATAATCAATATCGACAAGGGCGTCCAGCCGCGTTCCGTTCTCCTTATAGCTTTCGGAATACACGACTCCCGTTTTTCGAATTTCTCCGAGTATATGTCCCTCGCTGAACGGGACTAACAATATCGCTCTCGCCTTGGTTTTCGGCAGCGAGTCCTCAATAACCTCAAGAAGCCTGTCGATCCCCTCGTTTTTAACTGCGCTTATCATAACGGTTTTGCCGATTACCGGCATATCGTATGCGTTTTGGAGCTTGTCGCACTTATTCATTACCGATATAACCGGTATATTATCCGCTCCGAGCTCCTTTAAGACGGACGATGTAACGCTCAGATGCTCGGCACACTCGTCGCTTGACGCATCACAGACGTTTAGTATAAGGTCGGCGTTTTTCGCCTCTTCGAGAGTTGATTTGAAAGCATCGACAAGCTGATGCGGCAAACGCCTTACAAGCCCTACCGTATCAACGAGCATAACCTCTCGCTTTGACGGCAGCGTAAGCCTCCTTGCAGTCGGGTCAAGCGTAGCAAAAAGCTTGTCCTCCGACAGCACGCCCGCACTTGTAAGAGTGTTCATAAGAGTCGATTTTCCGGCATTGGTGTAACCGACTATGGCAACGGTGATTACGCCGTCCTTTTTTCGCCTTGAACGAATGAGGTCGCGTCGCTTTTCAACCCTTTTAAGCTCCTCGGACAACGAATGTATCCTGCGTCTTATATGGCGTTTATCGCTCTCGAGCTTGCTCTCGCCCGGACCTCTTGTGCCGATTCCGCCGCCGAGACGCGACATACTCTTGCCTCTGCCCGACAAAAACGGAAGCGAATATTTAAGCTGTGCCAGCTCCACCTGCAATTTACCCTCGCTCGACCTTGCCCTTGCGGCAAAAATATCGAGTATGAGCATGGTTCTGTCAACAACTCTTGTATCGGTTTTAGTCTCTATATTGTTAATTTGCGATGGTGTAAGCTCGCTGTCGGCTATTATAAGGTCTATATCGTTATTTCGACAAAAGGCGGCAACCTCCGACATTCTTCCGCTGCCGATATATGTTGCCGGCGACGGAGCTTCAAGCTTTTGTATCACCGTTCCGATTATCTCGGCTCCCGCGGTTTCCGAGAGAAGAGCCAATTCCTCCATAGAGATTTCAGCGTTGTATTCACCCGTGTCCACACCTATCAAAAGTGCTCTTTCGGGACTTTGACTGTTTTCATAAAACTCCATAATTCGCCTTTACAGTTTATTCTGATTTAAAAATGACAGCGCCTTTATAAATCCGGCGTTGCACTTCGCATAATAATACTTATAAGAATCGCAGTAGTAATTTTTGCCTATAATACCGTTTTCCGAGGATCTGTCGCGGCGGCAGCCGTTGCGGCAAACACAATAGAACGGACACGCTTTGCATTCGTCGGGAACATTTTGCGAATCCTTTATAAATTTAACCGCGGTTTCGCTGTTTCGCATTTCCTCAAACGTATTTTTGCCTATTTCGCCTATCTTATATCCGTCGAGCACATAAAAATCGCACGGGTACACGCTCTTGTCGGCCTCTATAACATACTGAATGTTACAGCAGCCGAACGCGCTGCACATTTCGGGAGGTCTGCCGAGCATCACGGACAGCTGATTGTCTATATGGCGTATACTTATGTAATTTCCCTTCAAAAGGTCGGAAAGCCAAAGATTAAATATCTTTACGAGAAACTCGGCATAGTCCTTGGGCGACAGGCTGTATGCGCTCTCGCCGCGTTCCGATGAAAACGGCTCAAGGCACGGAATAAACTGCAAATATCTGAAGCCCTGCTTTTTCAAAAAATTATATATTTTCTCGGCGGAGCGTGCATTTTTGCCCGTAACGACCGAGAGCACATTATACGCCGCCCCTTGACGATCCAAAGCATCCGCCGCCTTTATTACCCTGTTAAATGTACCCTTGCCGCTCACATCGACGCGGTTGAGGTCGTTTATCTGTGCCGGGCCATCAAGCGACAAACCTACAAGATAGTTGTTCTTTTTAAAGAATTTTGCCCAGTCGTCATCAATCAAAAGGCCGTTGGTCTGTATGCTGTGGTGGAATATGAGCCCTTTTTTTGCATATCTCTTTTCGATTTCCGCAAAGCCCTTATAAAAATCAAGTCCCGCAAGCGTAGGCTCTCCGCCCTGAAACAAAAACGTACAGCTGCCGCTTGCGTATTCCGCGGCACTTTTAATTATCTCCTCGGCGTCCGACAGCGACATCATACCGCAAAAAGCAGTTTCGCGGCAATTTGCCTCATCCTTATAAAAACAGTATTTGCAATTCATATTGCACGCCGAAGAAGCCGGCTTTAAAAGAACACTTACATGTGGCATTTTCTACCTCCGCAGCTTTATGTAATATTTATTATATTAGCACACTCGTCTCGGAAACTCAAATTTTTCTCTTCGGGATGACAACGTGATGACAAAACAATCAGTATGTGATATTATGACATAAAAATAAAGAAGGAGCTGTAAAATGAGTAGGATTATAAATAAACTGATTCGTAAAATCAGCGGCAGTGAGCTTGCGCAAAAGCAAAATGCGAGCATAATAAAAAACGGCAAGCCGAATGAGAAAATAATCCCGTTTTTGCGACAGGCAGCGGCGGACGGCTGCGTATTGCTGAAAAACAACGGGGCTTTGCCAATAAACGGCAAGGATAATGTCGCGCTGTTCGGCAGAGTGCAAAACGACAGCTTTTTTGTCGGCAACGGCTCGGGCGGAGACGTATGCGCGCCTTATAAAATCAGCTTTGCCGACGGCATAGAAAAAAACGGAAAAATACATATAAACGAAGATCTCAGAAAAATTTATAATGATTGGTGCGGCAAGCGCAAAAACATACCGGATCCGGGGTTTTGGGGACATTGGCCGAGATTTTATCCGGAAATGCCGCTTAAAGACAACATTGTAAAAAGTGCATCCGAAAAGAGCAATAAGGCCGTGGTATTCATAGGCAGAAGCGCCGGAGAGGATCGCGAAAACGTTCTCGAAAAGGGCAGCTATTACCTCACGAGCAGAGAAAAGGAGATGCTTGACCTTGTCACGGCTTATTTTGACAACGTCATTTTGGTTCTCAATATAGGCAGTCTTATTGATTTTGAAGAGATAGATGCATATAAGGATAAAATAGGCTCGATACTTATAGCTTGGCAAGGCGGTATGGAGAGCGGAAACGCGCTTTCGGATATACTCTCCGGTGAAGTCACTCCGAGCGGAAAGCTCAGCGATACAATCGCAAAACGATATGAGGACTACCCGAGCAGCGGCAGCTTCGGCGCAAAGGAATACAACAACTATGTTGAGGACATCTTTGTGGGTTACCGCTATTTTGAAACCTTCGCCCCCGAAAAGGTGCTGTATGAATTCGGATTCGGTCTGTCTTATACAAATTTTAAAATCGAAACGGAAAAAGCGAACTATTCCGAAGGCAAAACAGAATTCAATGTTAAGGTGACGAATATCGGCTCGGTGCCCGGCAAAGAAACAGTTCAATTTTATGTTTCCGCTCCGAACGGCAAGCTCGGAAAAGCCAAAAAATCACTCGTTGCTTTTCACAAAACAGAGCTTTTGTCCCCCGGCGACTGTGAAACCTTCGTAACGGTGATTTCAAATGACGGCTTTGCTTCTTATGACGACTCCGGCAAGGCCGGACACAAGAGCTGCTATATACTCGAAAGCGGAATTTACGATTTTTATGTAGGCAACAGCGTGCGAAACTGTGAAAAGGTGTATAGCTTTACACTTGAAAGCACAGTTGTAACCGCCGAACTATCCGAAGTTATGGCGGTCAGCGAAAACCGCGCGTTTGAACGCTTTGCCGCTGTTTGCGACGGCGACAAAATCGCTCTGTCAAAGGAAAAAGTGCCTGTTCGCACCGTTAGTCTGAAAAATCGAATACTCTCTTCTCTGCCGGACGGAAAAGAAATCAGCGGTGACAAAGGCTATAAGCTCTCCGATGTAAAAGCAGGTAAAGTAAAGCTGCAAGACTTTACAGCTCAACTTTCTCTCGACGAGCTCGAAGCAATCTCACGAGGCGAGGGACCTATGAACAGCTCACTCGGAGCAAAGGGTAACGCGGGTGCTTTCGGCGGCGTTTTAAAGTCTCTCAGAGAAAAGGGAATCCCCCCGATAATCACCACCGACGGTCCGTCCGGAATAAGACTTCTTTCCGCCTGTTCGCTGATGCCCTGCGGTACGGCGATAGCGTGCTCTTGGGACGAAAGTCTCACCGAGGAATTATTCACGGAAATGGGCAAAGAGATGATAAAAAAGGGCAGCGACGTGCTGTTGGCACCGGGTATGAATATACATAGGAACGTGCTGTGCGGCAGAAACTTCGAATACTATTCCGAGGACCCGTACCTCACGGGTAAAACCGCTGCGGCAACGGTCAGGGGCATACAGAAAAACGGCGTTTCGGCGTGTCCGAAGCACTTTGCCGGCAACAATCAGGAATATAACCGCAATCACACCGACGACATAGTGTCTGAAAGGGCTCTTCGCGAAATCTATCTCAAGGGCTTTGAAATATGCGTTAAGGAGTCGTCTCCGCACTGCATTATGACAAGCTACAACAAGATAAACGGCGTTTGGAGCCACTACAATTATGAGCTTTGTACCACCGTTTTGCGTGACGAATGGCACTTCGGCGGTATGGTTATGACAGACTGGTGGATGCGCTACGCTCCGTCACCCGAATTTCCGCAGCTGAGAGACAATGCATATCGCGTCAGAGCGCAGGTTGACGTGCTTATGCCCGGATTTAAAACCGCGGTCAGCAAGAGCGGCGGAAACGACGGCTCTCTGCTTGAAACATACGGTCAAAAGGACGGAATAGCCTTAGGAGAACTGCAGAGAACCGCAAACAACGTTCTCCGCTTTATCCTCTCAACCGACAAAAAGCTAAACTGAATAAAAGCCGTATAACATATAAAAAGACTGCCTTTATGCCGTGTGACGTACGTAATCACATTTGATAAATGCAGTCTTTTTTAATTATTCGCCGAGTCCTTTATGAGATATAATACCTTGCCTGCGCATTCCAAAGCTCGCTGTATTTGCCGCCTGCACCCAAAAGCTCGCGATGCGTTCCGTGTTCGACAAGCCGCGCGTTGTCAAACACGGCGATTTTATCGCAGAAGGCGCAGCTTGAAAGCCTGTGAGAAATATAAATCGCCGTTTTATTTTGAACAAAGGAATTGAAACGGCTGTATATCTCGTTTTCCGCAATGGGGTCGAGTGCCGCCGTGGGCTCGTCCAAAATAACGACGGGAGCGTCCTTATACAGTGCCCTCGCAAGAGCAAGCTTTTGCGCCTCACCACCCGATATTTCAACGCCTGTTTCGTCCAAATCCTTATAAAGATATGTGTTTTCCTTATCCGCCAAGCGTTCGGCTCTGTCCTTAATATTTGCATTTTCGAGGCAAGCATAAAATCTGTCGCTGTCGAAATCGGAGCTTGCGCAAATATTATCCTTAAGTGATACGGAAAATATTTTAAAATCCTGAAAGACCACGGAATAAAGACCTGTAATGCTCTCTCGTGTGTATTCCTTAATATCGGTGCCGTTAATCAGAATTTCGCCGTCCGTCACATCATAAAGGCGGCACATAAGCTTGATAAAGGTGGTTTTACCGCTGCCGTTTCTGCCGACAACGGCAAGATGCTCGCCGTTTTCTATTTTGAGATTGACATTTCGGAGAGCGTAATTTTCGGCGGACGGATATTTAAATGAAACATTTTTGAATTCAAGCTCGAAGCCTGCGGATAAATCCAGCTTCTTTTCGCCGTAGGTCATTTCGTCATTCGTATTTACAATCTCGAAATAATAATTGACGAGCGGCACCATTTCGGCGGTCTTGCCAAAGGTTACCGCCATTTTCATTATGCCCGCAATAATCTGCATAAACGCTCCGCAATAAAGCACAAGCGAGCCTATTCCGAAAAGTCCGTACAAGCCCTTGGTGCCGATAAAAAGATAGATTCCGAAGCCGACAAGCGCACCTAAAATCGCAACGAACGAGCTTTGCCTGGCCGTATTCATTGAAGCTTTTTTCAAAACCCTTTCGCCGTCTGTCAAAAGCTTGTCCGTAGCGGTGTGCTTTATTAGAGTCTGCTCATTATAAACGCGGATTTCCTTGCCCGTATTGTAATCCGAAAACATGTTGAGAAAATAATAAAAAATTCTGTCAAGGCGCGAATACTCGTCGCTCGCCTTAAACCAAGCCTTGTTCATTCTGACCGCTACCACAAGAATTATAACCGCCATAACGGCTATTGCGCCGAAAATCGTAAGCAAAAATGCGGGACGTTCAAAAAACGAGGTGCCGGTTTTCTCAAAGCCGATTTTGAGCAGCGGAATTATTATAACGACGGATATAACCAGCGTAAGCGCACCCGATATAAAATCACGCATCATCCATGTAAACTGTACAAATGAGGAAAAGACCCTGTCCTGAGCCTCCGAATGCTTGTGAACAAGCTCCTTAAATTCACTGTTTTCAAGACGTTGATACTCAATGCGAAACAGCTTTGATGAAATTTCGCGAAGCTCCTTGTTGTACATCAGCGAGCGATAAACAAACTGCATTTCGCCGAGAAAACAGTTGACGAAAAACAATACGGCGTTAATACCGACAGCCGAGCCGATATAGAGTGTGAGACTTTTCATACCTGCTCCGCCGTCGAGCAAATCTATGATTTTTGATGTGAACCAAATGTTGATAAACGGCATAACAGCCGTAACAAACGCAACAGTAACGGCGGTTGGAATAAGGCGTTTTTCGAGACGGTTCATTTCGCGGAACGCCGCAAAAACGGTTTTTACTCTGTTCATACGGTCTCTCCCCCGTTCTCCTTATAATAGTAGCTTTGGACTTGGTACATTCTGTAATATAAGCCTTTGAGAGCCATCAGCTCCTCATGCGTACCGCTCTCGGCAATTTTCCCGTCCTTAACAAGCAAAATCCTGTCGCAAAAGCGCGTCGACGAAAGGCGGTGCGAAATAAAAAACGATATTTTGCCGCTTGTCATCTCGTTGTATTTCAAGTACAGCTCGTTTTCCGCAATGGGATCGAGTGCCGCCGTGGGCTCGTCCAAAATCAAAACAGGTGCATTTTTGTATATTGCCTTTGCGAGGAGCAGCTTTTGCTTTTCACCGCCGGAGAAATCAGCCGCGTCCTTATACACGTCCTTTATCATATAGGTTTTTTCCTTTAGCGGCAGACTGTTGATTTTTTCGGAAATACCCGCTTTATCAAATGCGGCAAAAAGCTTTTTTCTGTCATAGTCAGAGGCAGTACAAATATTTTCCGCAATTGTCATCGGCATAAAATAATAGTCCTGAAAAACTGCGGAAAAGAGGTTAAAATAGCTGTCGCTTGAAAAATCACGACTGCTTTTTCCGTTAATCAAAATCTCACCGGAAGTAGGATAATATAAGCCGCAAAGCAGCTTAACGGCGGTCGTTTTGCCTGCTCCGTTTTCGCCGACTATGGCTATGTTTTCACCCCTGTTCACCTTAAATGACATATTACAAACCGTGCTTTTTTCGGCGGACGGATATGTAAAAGAAACGTTCTTAAATTCAATTGAAGCGACGTCGTCAAAATCAATGTCGGGTCTGTTTTGACCCTCCTCCTCGCTTTCGACAAATTCACGAAATGCGGCGCAATCGTTACAGCAACGCTCAAGATTCGAATACTGATACACGGCATTCATTATCCAATTTGAAAAGCCCGTTATAATGCCGAAATAAAAAATGAAATCCGAAACAGACAGCCTGCCGCCGCATACAAGATATGAGAGATATGCATAGGCAACAAGCTCGCGTATGAGATTTAAAAGTGCTCTCAGCCCCCCGATTCTGATATTTTGGCGCATAAATTTTTGATTTATTTTTTCAAGGTCGCAGATTATTTTTGCAATGGCAAACAGGAAATAATCCGTAAAGCCGTACAATCTTATATCCTTAGCCGCAGAAAAATCACGGCAAAGATTATAGTAATAATCATAGCGAACAAATATTTTGCTTCGCTCGTTCTTGGTTTTCTTTTCCTTACCGTTCAAAAAGCCGAGCAAGAAAAACTCCGCCGCACAGGTGGCAAAAATAATCAATATCATAATAATGTTGATTTTATAAATCAGCGCAAGAGATGCCGCAACGCCTACAACACATACGCAAAATTGATTGCACGAATCGAGAAAATCCGACGAACCCGAATAATAGCTGCGGTAAAACTCCATTGCTCTCTTATTCTTTTCTCTGCCGCCCGGGCTTTCGATATTTGTATAATCGGTGTTCAAATTCTTATTGAAAGCAAGCACCGCATAGCGCATACGAATAATACGCGCGCTGCCGTTTAAGAGTTCCTGCATAAACGGCGAAAGCCAAGTAGTCAGCACAACGAGCACGCTCAAAAGCCCCACGACAAGCGTAAGTCTGCCTACCGTTGCGCCCTCGTTTATACAATCGATCATAGCCTTTGGTATATAAGAAGTGACAATCGGCTGAAACACAAGCGCCGGTATGCGTATAAGAAAATACACAAGGCTTTTCCTATCCCATTTAAGCCAATTCGACAGCATATATTTTATGTTATCTCTCATTATTTTATCCTCCGTAAGCACCTGTGCAAAAGCCCCTCACGCGACATACCGCGAAATCGGCATAATTGAATATTACATTAGCCGCATATAAAAGTCAATAAAAAAATTTGGGATATATCCCACACGATATATCCCAAATTCCTATACGATTTAACTATCATTGACAAAAAGGCGGTAGTTATGAAAATTAAAGATGCTGTTGCTCAAAGAATAATCGATTTATGTAAGGAAAAGAACATTGCCATAAACGCGCTCGGCAACATAAGCGGCGTAAATCCGTCCACGATTTACAGCATACTGAACACAAAAAGTCAAAATCCCGGCGTTGTAACTCTGCAAAAAATATGCGACGGCTTAGAAATATCAATACGGGATTTTTTTGACGTCGAGCTTTTTGACGACATTGAGCAGGAAATAATATAAAAGCGAACAGACTGCATCTGCCGGCGGTCCGTTACGTAAGCTTATTCATATCATCCGGCATAGGTGCGGTAAATTCCATAATTTTCTCGGTAACGGGGTGTGTAAAGCGGACAAAACAGCAATGCAGTGCCTGATGGCTGAGTCTTTTATCCGTACTGCCGTACATATCGTCGCCCACAAGCGGCGCTCCGAGGCTTTTAAAATGAACACGTATCTGATGAGTTCTGCCCGTTTCGAGATGTATTCTCAAAAGCGTACAGCCGTCCTTTACCTTTAACGATTTCCAATGTGTAACGGCTCTTTCGCCGCCCACGCCGACATCGCGCAAGGTCTTCATGGGGTCGGGTCTTATAATAGGCTTATCTATAACGCCATCGCCGTAAAATTCGCCGCCGGCAACAGCTAAATACTCCTTATATATTTTACCGCTCAGCTTTGCCGCCGAAAATTTATTGAGAGCGCACACCACTATGCCCGACGTTCCCTTATCAAGTCTGCCGACAGAGCGGAATACACACTCCTTCCCCTCTTTCATAAGATGAAATGCCACCGCATTTGACAGCGCATCGCAACGGTGATTGTGCGATTCGTGCATGGCAATATCGGGCTTTTTGTTTATCACAAGTATATCGTCGTCCTCATAAATTATGTCGAGCGGTATATCCGCAGGCACAGCGGAGGCGGTGCCTTCGTCGGACGGCAAATTCAAAGTCAGCGTATCACCCGAATTTAAAATGTCGATGCTTCTCGCCCCTACTCCGTTTTTCAATATGCCGTTTTCGGTGCGCTTTAAAACGCAGAGCATTCTGTGCGACACGCCCCTACGCTTTAAATAATCTTTTATTTTGACATTGCCGTTGTCATTGTCAATAAAAAATTCGATTTTGCGACCCATAATTCCACCATCGTTAAAATTCTGTTTTATTGCATTATATCATATAAAGGTGTAAAATAATATCGAAATTTAAAAGGGAGGAATACTATGCAGCTCGTAATAATGATAATTCACGACAGCGACCACATGAATTCCATTCTCGTAAAAATGATGGAGGCAGGTATCAAGGGCGGCTCGCTTATAGATTGCGAGGGTGCTCTTCAGGCAATAGGGCGCGCCTCCTCGGATCCGCCGCCTGTTTTCGGCTCCCTGCGCGAATATTTAAACCCCGAAAGTGCCGCAAAAAATAAGCTTCTTCTCTGCGCTATGGAGGACGAGAAGGTCGCAGTCGCAAAACAGATTGCAAACGAAGTCACCGGCGGGCTCTCAAAGCCCAATACCGGCGTTATGTTTTGCCTGCCGCTGCTGTCGCACGAGGGATTAAAATAATATTGAATCTGATACGGAGGAAAAATTTATGCAGCTTTTGTTTTTTGTACTGAACCGCTCCGAAATGCTTGACGATATACTGACGAGCTTTGCGGATCACGACATACACGGTGCTACCATACTTGACAGCAAAGGAATGGTTCATCTTTTGGCGTCTCACAGCGACGAGGGAGAGGTTCCGTTTTTCGGTGCGATGAGGGCATTTTTAAAGCCTGAACGCGAGAACAGCAATCTTATAATCGCCGCAGTAAACGACGATCACGTTGAAAACGCCGTAAAGGCCATTGAGGATGTTATAGGCGATCTTTCCAAGCCCGATACCGGAGTGGTTTTCACCGTTCCGATAAGTTACGTGAAAGGATTGTATAAGGATGGAAATTAAAACACTTGCCACAGTCGCTTTGATGATGATATCGGGGCTTCTTTTCGGCAGGCTGTGTAAATACATAAAGCTCCCCAACGTAACCGGTTATCTTATAGCCGGGCTTGTTTTCGGCCCGTCGCTGTTTAACATCGTAGACCAAAATATGATAGACGAATTCGCAATAATATCAGATATTGCGCTGTCGTTTATAGCATTTTCCGTCGGTTGCGATTTCAGCCTTGACTATTTTAAAAAGGTAGGCAGTGCACCCATAATAGTTGCTATTTTTGAAGCCATGGGTGCCGTAATACTTCTTACGGTAACGTTGATTATATGCAAGGTTGACTTAAAGCTGTCGATTTTGCTCGGTGCAATTGCCGCCGCAACAGCACCCGCCCAAACAATAATGGTAATAAATCAGTATAAGGCAAAGGGCCCCTTGACATCACTCCTTTTAAGCGTTGTCGCTCTCGACGATGCCGTGGCGCTTATAGGCTTCGGCTTTGCAAGCACAATAGTCACCGCCATGAACGGAAAAGGCGACAGGAGCCTCGTTCTCTCAATACTCGATCCGTTTTATCAAGTGCTGATTTCGGCAGTTATCGGCTTTGTTTTAGCTCTTGTGATGAAGGTTCTTCTGAAGTGGTTTAAAAAGCACTCCAACCGTATTTGCGTTATACTCGGCATGGTGGCGCTTACATATTATCTCGCCACGTTGCTCAAGGGTTCAAGCCTGCTCGCATGTATGTGCCTCGGCGCGGTGCTTACAAACATAATCCACGATTCCGACGACGTTGTAAAAGTCTCGGAGGGCTTCACTCCGCCTATATACATGATGTTCTTTGTAATTTCGGGCGCAGGGTTCGACGTATCGGCACTTAAATCCATCGGCTTTATCGGAATAATCTATGTGGTGGTAAGAGTTATAGGTAAAATGCTCGGCTCATATGTCAGCGGAAAAATTACGCATCAGCCCGATAAAGTATGCAAATGGTTAGGCCCCACGCTGATGCCACAGGCAGGTGTTGCGCTCGGTCTTATCGCCGTCGCCTCAAGCATGGTACCCGACTATGCTCCGCAGCTTCGCACGGTAATACTCTGCTCGACGTTTATCTACTCCATCATAGGCCCGGGCGTTGCCAAATTCTCGCTTGTTAAAGCCGGCGAAATAGTTTTGCCCGACAAAAAGCAGAAAAAAGTCGGAGCATAACAAAGGCCTGCATACATATGCAATTATTAAGCGTTCCTTGTTTTACGCAAGGGACGCTTTTCTCGTTATTTTATACAGATTTTGCAAATCTTTTTTTACTGCTTCAAACATTGAAATACACCCCGAACGTGTTATAATTATACATATATTTTTAGTATGTTGTATATAATATTTCGAAAGGTACGTGTTATTTTTGTCACTTGTTGCTATGAAAGAGTTGCTTGCGCGCGCCGAAGAAAAAGGTGTTGCCATAGGTGCCTTTTCCGTAGGCAATATGGAAATGGTAATGGGCGCCGTCAAGGCGGCGGAGGAGCTTGAGACCCCTATTATTTTGCAGATAGCTGAGGTAAGACTTAAAAGCTCGCCTTTGGAATTGATGGGGCCGATGATGCTTTCGGCGGCTGAAAATGCCAATGTCGATATTGCGGTGCACCTTGACCACGGATTAAATGTCGAAACGGTTGAACAGGCTCTTGATATAGGCTTTACGTCGGTAATGCTTGACGGCTCGCTTTTACCGCTTGAGGAAAATATTAAAACGGTAAAAGGCGTCGTTGAAACCGCAAAGGAATACGGCGCAACCGTTGAAGCCGAATTAGGAGTTGTCGGCGGAAACGAGGGCGAGGGCAAAAGCCACAAAATTCTTTGCACAAACCCCGATGACGCTAAACGCTTTTGTGATGAAACGGGGGTTGACGCACTTGCCGTGGCAATAGGCAATGCGCACGGAAATTATCCCGTACTTCCCGAGCTTCGCTTTGACGTGCTTGAGGAAATACATAAAAAAGTCAATACACCGCTTGTGCTTCACGGCGGTACGGGTATAAGCGACGAGCAGTTTCAGAGGGCGATTTCACTCGGTGTTCGCAAGATAAATATAGCAACAGCTTCCTTTGACAGCTTGGCAGCTTATGCAAAGACTTATTGTGATAACAAGGAAAAAGCCAATTATTTTGAGCTCTCCGCCTGTGAGGTCGAGGGAGTTTATCAAAATGTTAAAAGACATATTAAAGTTTTCAATATGGAATAATTAAGGAGACAATTATGAAATACATAGAATTTGATTCTTCAAAAAAATATGACCTTATTCTTTTGGGCAGAATTGCAGTTGACTTGAATCCCGTCGATTATTACTGCCCTCTTAACGAAAGCACCACCTTTAAGAGATACCTCGGCGGCTCTCCCGCAAATATAGCGGTAGGACTTGCGAGACTCGGTAAAAAATGCGGATTTTTTGCCCGTGTTTCCGATGACCAGCTCGGCACATTCGTAACCGATTTCTTTGAGAAAGAGGGAATTGACACCTCAAGAGTTAAGAAATGTGAAAACGGTGAGAAAATCGGTCTTACATTTACCGAAATCAAATCCGAAACCGAAAGTTCCATAGTTATGTATCGCAACGATGCGGCCGACTTGAAATTGGAGGTTTCCGATATTGACGAGGAATACATCAAGCAGGGCAAGGCTCTTTTGATTTCAGGCACCGCTCTTTGCGAAAGCCCGTCGAGAGAGGCGGCGCTCAAGGCTGTTATGCTTGCAAAGAGAAATTGTATTCCGATTATTTTTGATATTGACTACCGTGCATATAATTGGAAAAACGACGACGAAATTTCAATCTATTACTCCGCAGTTGCCCGTGAGGCTGATATTATTCTCGGCTCTCGTGAGGAATACGACCTTACCGAAAAGCTCATAAAGCAGGGCATGTCCGACGAGGAAACCGCTAAATATTGGCATTCGCAAAATGCTAAAATCGTGGTAATCAAGCACGGCAAGGAGGGCTCGACAGCTTATACAAATGACGGCGAAAGCTATAACATTAAGCCGTTCCCCGTTAAACTCCTTAAATCCTTCGGCGGCGGAGACGGTTACGCTTCCGCATTCCTTTACGGACTTTTTGAGGGCTATGAGATAATCGACGCTCTCGAATTCGGCTCGGCTTCGGCGGCTATGCTTGTAGCTTCTCACGCTTGCTCACAGGATATGCCCTCTGTCGAAGCGGTCAAGGAATTTATTAAGAAAGAAAAAGAAGAATACGGTGAAATGATTGCAAGGGTGTAAATCATTCCGCTCCCTTTTTGATTTTCAGGAAGGCTCAATATGAAAAAACTGTTCAAAAACAAGATTTTCAAAGGTGTTGTCGGAACGATTTTATGTGTTTGTATTTTGCTTTTTGCGGCAGTAATCGGCATTAACGCATATATGATTTCTTTTTCTAAAAAGAATTTTGTTACCGTGGACGAATTAAAAGCGGACAGCTATGATTGCATTTTGGTGCTTGGAGCAGGGCTTTGGAGCGGCAAGCCGTCGCCTATGCTAAAAGAAAGACTTGATTTTTCTCTTGAAGCATACAATAAAGGGTGCAGCGACAGATTCCTTGTCTCGGGCGATCACGGCACGAAAAACTATGACGAGGTAAACGCTATGAAGGATTACCTTGTTGAAAACGGTATTTCGGCTGATTGCGTGTATATTGACCATGCAGGCTTTTCAACCTATGAGTCAATGTATCGGGCAAGAGATGTTTTCAAGGTCCAAAAAGTGCTTATTGTAACGCAAAAATACCATCTTTACAGGGCTGTGTATATTGCAAGGCAGCTTGGCATTGAGGCATACGGTCTTGACAGGGAGGAGCTCAAATATCCCGTCAAAAATAACATAAGAGAAGCGGCGGCAAGGGTAAAGGATTTCTTTTATTGCATAGAAAAGCCCGAGCCCACCTATCTCGGCGAGGAAATACCGATAAAAACCGCAAGTGCTTCGCTTACGGATGATAAGATAAAAGTTTAATTTATATAAACGAGGGTAATGTATGTACGAAAATCCTAAATTTAACCAAAACAATGAAAAAGTCCTCTGCGAGAAAAACGGCAAAAACTCCGATATGCTGATGGATATAAGAGTTAAAATTCTCAAAGCGGGCGAAACCATGACCTTTTGCGAAGCGGAAAATGAAACGGCTCTGCTTTTGATGGCGGGAGATGTCGATTTTGTTTTTGACGGAAAAACCGAAAATGCAAAGAGACGTTCTCCGTTTCTTGACAAGGCAACGGCAATTCATTTTGCAAGGAATAACACAGTAACGGTTAAGGCGAACGAGGAGTCGAGATTTGTAATTGAGCAAACTGATAACTCAAACGATTTCGGCGTTCACTATTATAAAGGCGAGGATATGACAGTTCAGCACTTCGGCGCAGACCAATGGGACGGCACGGCCGACAGACAGGTGCTTACGGTGTTTGACTATGAAAATGCTCCGTATTCAAATCTTGTCTTGGGCGAGGTTTTCCACAAGCCCGGCTGCTGGACGAGCTATCCGCCGCATTATCATCCGCAGCCCGAGGTCTACTACTACGAATTTGATAAGCCGCAGGGCTTTGGCGTCGGCTTTAACGGAGACGATTGCTATAAGGTGGGTGACAAGGGCTGTCTTTGCATAACACCTATGCATACACATCAGCAGGCAGCGGCTCCCGGATATAAAATGTGCTATGTTTGGATGATAAGGCATCTTGACGGCGACCCGTGGAGAAAGACAAGAATAGACGCACCGGAGCACAAATGGCTTTTAGACGATAAATAAGGAGATAAAACTATGGCATATATGACTACCGCGCAGGCTCTCGTAAAATTCCTTGACAATCAATACGTTTCGTTTGACGGCAAGGAGACAAAATTCGTTGACGGAATTTTTACGATATTCGGTCACGGAATAGTTTGCGGACTCGGCGAGGCACTTGATTCCGACAGAGGCGGACTCACGGTTTATCAAGGCAAAAACGAGCAGGGCATGGCACACGTTGCCACCGCATTTGCAAAACAGAATAATCGCAGAAAAATAATAGCCTGTTCTTCTTCCATTGGTCCCGGTGCCGCAAATATGATAACTGCCGCCGCAACGGCTACGGTAAACCACATTCCGCTTTTGCTGTTTCCCGCAGATTCCTTTGCGTCACGCCAGCCGGACCCCGTGCTTCAGCAATTTGAGCAGGTAAATTCGCTTGCCACAACAACAAATGACGCTTACAAGGCGGTCACAAGGTATTGGGACAGAATTTCACGTCCGGAGCAGCTGATGTCTGCCATGATAAATGCAATGCGCGTTTTAACCGACACGGCCGAAACGGGCGCCGTATGCATTTCTCTTCCGCAGGACGTTGAGGGTGAAAGCTATGACTTCCCCGACGAATTTCTCGCAAAGAGAGTACATAAAATTACAAGAATCGTCCCCTCTCTCGACGAGGTTAACGATATAGCCGAAATTCTTTTAAACGCCGAAAAGCCGCTTGTTATCTGCGGCGGCGGAGTAAGATATTCCGAGGCGGGAGAAGCACTTGAGATGTTCTGCAAATCATTCGGCATTCCTTTTGCCGAAACACAGAGCGGCAAAACCGCCTGTCTCTCAAGCGACCCGCTGAACCTCGGCGGACTCGGAGTCACGGGTAATTCGGCAGGAAACGACATCGCAAAATGCGCCGACGTCATTCTCGGCATAGGCACTCGTTTTTCCGACTTTACCACCGGCTCAAAGAGCCTTTTCAGAAGCGACGCAAAATTTATAACCATTAACACTTCCCGCTTTGACGCGTACAAATTAGGTGCCGTAAAGCTCGTCGCGGACGCAAAGCTCGGAATAATCGCTCTCGGCAAGGCTTTGTCGTCTCACGAATACAGAACAAAATACACCGATGAAATCGCAAAGGCAAAAAAGTGCTGGAACGATGAGATGGAACGCTTTGCAAAATACAGCTACAACGAAAGCTTCACCACACTTATAAAAGCTCAGTACGAACGCTCCGTTCCGGAGTTTGCAGAGAAGTTCGGCACAATAACGCAGGTGGCGGCAGTCGAAAAAATACGCGAGATCATTCCCCACGACGCGATTTGCGTAGGCTCCGCAGGTTCTCTGCCGGGAGATCTCCAAAGGATGTGGACCTCGGACAGCAGATATTCCTACAACATGGAATACGGCTACTCCTGTATGGGCTATGAAATCGCGGGCGCGTTGGGTTCAAAGCTTGCAGAGCCGCAAAAAGAGGTGTATGCGATGTGCGGCGACGGCAGCTATCTTATGCTGCACTCAGAACTTGTCACATCAATCCAGGAGCATAAAAAAATAAACGTACTGCTGTTTGATAACAGCGGCTTCGGCTGTATAAACAATCTTGAAATGTCAAACGGAATAGGCAATCTCGCAACGGAATTCCGCTTCCGTGACGAAAACGGAGATCTGCTCGGCGACCTTGTTCCTATCGATTTTGCAAAAAGCGCGGAAGGCTACGGAGTTAAAACGTACACGGCAAGAACTCTTGAACAGCTTGAAAATGCACTTCGTGACAGCCTTGATTCTAAGGTTTCGACGCTTATAGACATTAAGGTTTTGCCGAAAACCATGACCGACGGCTATGGCGCATGGTGGAATGTCGGCGTGGCGTCAACCTCCGACAACAAGGCAGTCAACGAGGCTTACAAAAATAAAAAAGAAAACGAAAGTAAAGCGAGGAAATATTGATATGCTTGATAAGAACAAAGTTAAATTAGGTATTGCACCTATCGCTTGGACAAATGACGATATGCCCGATTTAGGCTCGGAAAACACCTTTGAACAGTGTATTTCCGAAATGGCTCTCGCCGGCTTTACCGGCTGCGAAGTCGGCAACAAGTATCCGCGAGACGACATACCCGCACTCAAAAAAGCTCTCTCGCTTCGCAATATGCAAATTTGCAATGCTTGGTTTTCTTCATTTCTTCTTACAAAACCGTATGATGAAGTAGAAAAAGACTTTACAGACCACATTTCTTTTCTCAAGGAGATGGGCGCAAAGGTTGTCGGAATTTCGGAGCAGAGCTACTCTATACAGGGCACCGATAAGTCGGTTTTCAAAGACAAATACATAATGAACGACGACGAATGGGCTCGCCTTTGCGACGGCGTAAACCGTCTCGGCAAGGTCGCAAAGGATATGGGCATAGCCCTTACATATCATCATCATATGGGCACAGTTGTTCAGACCGCCGCCGAAATAGACCGTCTTATGGAAAATACCGACCCCGAGCTTTTCAGTCTTTTATATGATTCGGGTCATCTTGCATACTGCGGTGAGGATTACATCGGCGTTTTGAAAAAATACGCAAACAGAGTAAAACACGTACACTTAAAGGATATTCGGCCCGAGGTAATAGAGAAGGTTAAGAAGGAAAACCTCAGCTTCCTTGAAGGCGTGCGGCTCGGAACGTTCACGGTTCCCGGTGACGGCGCGATAGACTTCGGTCCGATATTTGACATTCTTGCGGACAGCGGCTATGAGGGTTATGTTCTCGTAGAGGCGGAGCAGGACCCTGCCAAAGCAAACCCGTTTGAATACGCGCTCAAGGCAAGAAAATACATTACCGAAAAAGCCGGGCTTTAATTTAGCGGAGGTTAAGAAATGAGTTTTCAATTTATTATGCCGAAACAAATTTTTTACGGTGAAAACGCCTTATCGACCGCAGCAGAGCATATATGCGCCTTGGGCAAAAAAGCTCTTGTGGTTACCGACCCCATGATGGTAAAACTCGGCAACACCGCAAAGATTACGGATATACTTGACAAAGGAGGCACTCAGTACGCAATTTTTGACGGCGTCATAAGCGAGCCCACCGACAGGATTATCGAAGCGGGCTTAAAGGTGTGGAACGACGAAAAATGTGACTTCCTGATAGCCGTAGGCGGCGGCTCTCCGATAGATGCTATGAAGGCGATAGGTGCGGTTGCGACAAGCGGCTGCTCCGTCAACGATTTTCTCGGCAAGGTTATTACCGTCCCCACTCCGCCAATGGTAGCAATACCGACAACGAGCGGTACCGGCTCGGAGGCTACGCAGTTTACAATCATAACAAACACGGAAAAGGACATAAAAATGCTCTTAAAGGGTGCGGTGCTTATGCCCGACCTTGCAATAGACGATCCGGCGTTTACCATGACCGCTCCGCCATCCGTTACGGCCGCTACCGGACTTGACGCACTTTGCCACGCAAGCGAGGCGTACACATCAAGAAAAGCACAGCCAATGACGGACGATCTCGCTATCAGCGCGGTAAAGCGAATTTTCAAATACCTCCCCACGGCTTATCGCGAGCCCCAAAACATTGAGGCAAGAGAGCAAATGAGCCTTGCGGCTCTTGAAGCCGGCACGGCGTTCAACAATGCTTCCGTTACCGTAATCCACGGTATGTCACGACCGATAGGCGCGCTGTTCCATGTGCCGCACGGAATAAGCAACGCCATGCTTATGGCGGAATGCTTTGACTACGTTTGCGACGGCGCAGAAAAGCGCTTTGCCGATATGGCACGGGCAATAGGAAAAGCCGCAAGCGACGATTCCGACTCCGCCGCAGCAAGAAAATTCGTTGATGCCTGCAAGGAGCTTTGCGACATCTGCGGCATACCGAGCGTATCGGGCTACGGAATCGACCTTGTAGAATTCCGCAAAGCGATGCCGAAAATGGCAGATGATGCCTTCGCATCCGGCTCACCGTCTAATACGATAAAGGATATATCCGTTGAAGATATATTGAAGATTTACGACAGACTTTGTAAATAATTTTTCGGATACAAACAGTATAAATCTCGCTGTTTAAATCATATTTCACTCAAAATTTGCCGACGGCACAATTTTGAAACAGCAGAAATCACCGGTTGTACCTGTCAGGGCAACACGGGACGCAGGGTGATTTTAAATAACTATTTGTTGCCTGAAAGGTTATGGTGATAATTATGTTAAAAATCGGCATCATCGGCGCAGGACGCATTGGCAAGGTGCATCTTGAGTCAATCTCCTACCACGTAAAAAATGCAACGGTAACCGCAATGGCAGATCCGTTTATGAACGAAGAAACCGAAAAGCTTATAAGAAGCTATGGGGTTTCAAAGGTGACAAAAGACTATAAGGACATTTTGAACGACAAGGATATTGACGCCGTTCTTGTCTGCTCCTCAACCGACACACACGCCGCAATTTCGATAGAAGCCATAAACGCCGGAAAGCACGTTTTCTGCGAGAAGCCGGTTGACCACTCAATCGAAAAAATCCAAGCCGTCGCAGACGCTTTAAAGGAGCATCCGGATATTAAATTTCAGGTGGGCTTCAACCGCCGCTTTGACCATAATTTTGCCGCTATACGCAAGGCTTATGACGACGGAAAAATAGGTGAAGCGCACATACTGAAAATTACCTCGCGCGACCCCGAACCGCCGAATCCCGCATACATAAAGGTATCGGGAGGTATCTTCCTTGATATGACGATTCACGATTTCGATATGGCGTGTTTCCTCACCGACAGCGACGTTGAAGAGCTTTATGTAAACTCCGCGGTGCTTGTTGACCCGGCCATAGGCGAGCAGGGCGACGTTGACACGGCTATCATAACCATGAAAATGGCAAACGGCGCTTTGGCGGTTATAGACAATTCGCGCAAGGCGGCCTACGGCTATGACCAGCGCGCCGAGCTTTTCGGCTCTAAGGGTATGGTTGCAACGAGTAACGACACCGTATCCTCGGCGGTAATATCAAACGCTGACGGCGTTACCGGCGAAAAGCCGCTCTTCTTCTTCCTTGAGAGATATATGGGCTCATTCTCCGAGGAAATGCGTCAATTCACAGAGGCGGTCATAAACGATACCGAGGTTCCCGTGGGTATTCACGCAGGCCTTCAGTCTGTAAAGATAGGTCTTGCCGCAAGAAAATCGGTAGAGGAACACAGACCCGTAAAGATTTCCGAAATACAGTAATATAAATTTTGAGAATAAATAAATCCCGAACAAAGGCCGCACATTTATAAGCCGTCTGTTCGGGATTTTATTTTTAATTTACGCGTTTAATCATCTTCTCCACGGATTTGCGGGATCGGGATCTGTCGGGTCCCAGCCGCGGCGACCGTCAGAGGCACTGATTTTAACCGCCGAGGGCTTCGGAAGAACAGTTCCTCCCCAGCTGTCATATATCATAACCGTTGTTCCGAGCGGACAGCAATCATATATCCACTTGGCGTCAGCAGTTGTAAGTCTGACGCAGCCGTGAGAAGCAGCACTGCCGAGCTTATTATAGCTCCTGTAAAGGAGCGTGGAATTGTCCTTCTTTGAATACGGTACGGAGTGAAAAAGCACCTTACCGACTATTCTCGTTGAATACTGCCCGTAAACGTTGCCCTTAAGCTCCTTCCAGCGATATTTTGCCGGAGTGTTGAAAACTCCGACGGGGGTTAAGCCGTCCGTTCCCACCGAGCATACAAAGGCTCTGTCCGGCACGGTAAATTTACCGCTGTTATCCTTTGCATAAACCGTGATACAGTTATTCGTGCGATCAACCGCTATAAGATAAGGCGCATTGTGATTTACCGCCTGTGGGTGAAGATAATAGCTGTATAACGTACCGTTTGTGAGAGTATAGGCATTGCCGTCATAATATATGGGGCCGTTGTAATTTTTGTTCCAAACGCCGCCGTCAATGGCATTAAGAGTGTCACCGTAAACGTATGCACCGTTATAACCGAAATCTACAACACCGCCCGATACGACATACCAATCGTTACAGTATTTAACGAGAGTATTGGTGTCCCAGCGCAATATGCCGCCGTATACGTAATACCACGTGCCGTAATAATCGGTGAGTGTTTCCGCAGACCAATCAAGCACGCCCTTCCATACATAATACCAAGTATCATAGTATTTGGTAAGGCCTGTATAATCCCAGTTAAGTATGCCTTTTTCGACGTAATACCATGTATCGTAATACTTGGTAAGGCCTGTGTAATTCCAATTGAGTACGCCTTTTTCGACGTAATACCACGTACCGTAATACTTGGTAAGACCTGTATAATCCCAATTGAGTACGCCTTTTTCGACGTAATACCACGTATCGTAATACTTGGTAAGACCGGTATAATCCCAATTGAGTACGCCTTTTTCGACGTAATACCACGTGCCGTAATACTTGGTAAGGCCTGAATAATCCCAGTTAAGTATGCCGTTTTCGACGTAATACCACGTGCCGTAATACTTGGTAAGACCGGTATAGCTCCAGTCGAGAACGCCGTCCTTTACGTAATACCAAGTGTCATAGTATTTGACAAGCCCCGTATATGAGCTGTCCTTTTCGCCGTCCTGCATATAATACCATGTATTGCCTTCTTTTTTCAGTGAATCCTTTTCGGAGGCAAACGACGCCGTTGAAAATGCCCCGAGAAGTACCGATAGAAGCAGTATTATTGCCAAGATTTTTTGAAATGTATTCTTCATTGTTCCCTCCGAGAAAGCATTTGAAATGTAGTAATAAAATTATATCTTTATTAAATGCCGTAGTCAAGCACTTTCAGTGAGCATCATACAATCGTTTCATATTGTAATACAACAATTTGCTATTGCAAACCAAGGCTTATCGGTATATAATAACAAAAGGTATTCAACCTATAATTTAAAGTACAGGGGAGCTTGTTTTTGCAGGCTGAGAGGAAGTCATCAACTTCGACCCTTTTTCACCTGATGCGGATAATGCCGCCGTAGGAAGTCACCCGAAAAAGACTTGTTAAACGGAGCTTCGCATTTTGAGTGAAAAGCTCCGTTTTTTATTTTGTCAAAAATAAAAGTCGGACTGTGCACAAAAAAGGATGTGAAAATGCCCCGCGGGGAAAACGACGCGGCAAAAAGCAGGGGGAGCGCCCTGAGTTTTGTAATTTCAATGTTGCACCGTATGATGACAACACTGCTGCGATGGGAAGCCGTGTTCCGGCGTGAGAGGAGGCCAAAAAGCCTCGACCGATATAAAACTTTCTAAGGAGCAATTAAAATGAAAAAAAATCAGGTTAAAAAGCTTGCCCTTGCAGGTATGTTTTGTGCGGTAGCCGTTGTCGGCAGTTTATTCTCTTTCCCGGTATTCGGCAGTAAGTGTGCGCCGATACAGCATATGGTAAACATTCTCTGCGCCGTACTTCTCGGACCGTGGTACGGTCTCGGCGTCGCCTTTGCGGCATCTCTCATCAGAAATCTGCTCGGGCTCGGCAGCCTTATGGCTTTCCCCGGCAGCATGTTCGGTGCCCTCATATGCGGTCTCATCTATAAAAAGAGTAAAAATATTCCGCTTACTCTCGTGGGCGAGGTCGGCGGAACCTCTCTGCTCGGCGGCCTTTGCGCATATCCCGTAGCCGTATTGCTCATGGGCAAAAGTGCCTCGGAGGTTGCTTTTTACGCATATATAATCCCGTTCTTCATCTCAACCGCAGTCGGCTCGATTATTTCGGGAATTATTGTTTTCACGCTTAAAAAATGCGGCGTTCTTTCCAAAATGCAAAACGGGTTGAAATAAAGCTTTATGTCAAGTCGTACCTTACGATACAAAAAAATCGCACTTATATTATGAACCGAAAGGCCGTGAAAAAATGTTCGGAGAAATGCTGCAAAACGTCAGAAAAAAAAGACCGCTGATTCACAGTATAACAAATTTCGTTACGGTTAACGACTGTGCAAATATACTCTTGGCATGCGGTGCGTCACCAATAATGGCGGATGACGAAAGAGAGGCGGCGGAAATCACATCCGCGTGCGACGGGCTCTGCATAAACATCGGCACGCTTAGTTCTCGCACGATTCCCTCAATGCTTGCGGCAGGCAAAAAAGCCAACGAGCTTTGCCATCCCGTAGTTTTAGACCCGGTTGGCGTCGGGGCATCGAAATTCAGAACAGACACGGCATTTAAGCTTCTTAACAACATACACTTTTCGGTAATTCGCGGCAACATCTCGGAAATCAAGACATTGGCACTCGGAACAGGCTCCGCAAAAGGCGTTGACGCAGATATTGCCGACCGTTTTACCGAGGAAACTCTCGATAAAGCGGTAGCATTCGCAAAGAGCTTTTCGGAAAAGACCGGCTCGGTAATTGCAATTACCGGAAAAACAGACATCGTAGCCGATAAGGACAGGGCTTTTGTAATAAGGAACGGTAACGATATGATGTCACTTGTCACGGGCACGGGCTGTCAGCTGTCATCACTCACCGCCGCATTTATCGCGGCAAATCAAAACGACATACTGACGGCGGCGGCTTCTGCCGTCTCAGCCATGGGGCTCGCAGGCGAAACGGCATTCGGCAGGCTCTCCCCTCTTGACGGCAACGCTTCATACAGAAATTACATAATCGACGCTGTCTGCAATATGACACCGCAAGGATTGAAAGAAGGTGCAAAATATGAAATGCGATAAAAAAAATATGCTTCTCTACGCCGTAACCGACCGTGCTTGGGTCGGTAAACAGACGCTTTGCGAACAGGTAGAATCGGCATTAAAGGGCGGCTGCACCTGCGTTCAGCTCCGTGAAAAAGAGCTTTCCGATGAGGAATTTCTTGAGGAAGCGGTTAAAATACATGAGATATGCAAGCACTACGGTGTACCGTTTATCGTCAACGACAATGTAGACATTGCCGTCAAATGTCACGCCGAGGGAATTCACGTAGGCCAAGACGATATGAAGGCCTCCCGTGTTCGCGAAAGAGTCGGCGACGATATGATAATAGGAGTTTCCGCACATACCGTTGAAGAAGCCGTTGAAGCCGTTAAAAACGGTGCCGACTATTTGGGAGCTGGCGCGGTTTTCGGATCATCGACAAAGCAAAATGCAGGCGCAATGAAAAAGGAAACGCTCAGAAGCATCTGCGAAGCCGTAGACATTCCCGTTGTTGCAATCGGCGGAATCAACGGCAAAAACTTAAAGGAACTATCTCACACGGGAATTGACGGTGTTGCTCTTGTCAGCGCGATATTTGCGGCAGACGATATCGAAAATACGTGTCGCGCGCTTCGCAATCTGGCGGAGGAAACGGTGAAGTCAAAATGAAACTAAGCGGAGCCGTATTCGATTTTGACGGCACTCTTTTTGATACAATGTCAGTATGGGACACCGCAGGAGAAGATTATTTAAAGCAATGCGGCAAAGCCCCGAGAGAAAACCTCTGTGAAGTGCTTAAGCCCAAGAGCCTCTCGGGGGCAGCAGAATATCTCAAGGAAAATTACGATTTACCCTTATCTGTAAACGAAATAGTCGACGGCGTAAACAAAACGGTGGGCGACTTCTATCTCTGCGAAGCACAGCCGAAGAACGGCGTACGAGAATTTCTAACCGCTCTTCGCGAAATTAACGTGCGTATGTGCATTACGACAGCCGCGGAACGAAAGCTCACAGAGGGCGCACTTAAAAGATGCGGCCTTTTTGGATTTTTCGAAAAAATATTCACTTGCGGAGAAGTCGGGCACGACAAAAACGACCCGTACATATATTGTGAAGCACTGTCGTTTCTCGGCACAAAAAAAGACGAAACTCTCGTCTTTGAGGACGCATATCACGCCGCAAAGACGGCAAAGGGAGCGGGTTTTTATGTGGCAGCGGTCTATGACAGCCGCGAAAAAGCTCCCGAAAAGATGAAAGCCGTATCGGACATCTACTTAAACAACTTTCTTTTCCCGAGCGACTTTATAAATGATATAAAAAAGATAAAATGACAAAACAGCGGCAAATCGGGGGCACCACCTTTTGTCGCTCTATAAAAATAATGCTAAGCTTATAAAAAACGGAGGCAAATATGAAAACAGCATTATCAATCGCAGGCAGTGATTGCAGCGGAGGCGCCGGTATTCAGGCCGATCTGAAAACGATGACTATGAACGGAGTTTATGCCATGAGCGCCATTGCGGCGCTGACGGCACAGAACACCACCGGCGTAACAGACATCTCGGAGGTATCTCCGGAATTTCTCAAGGAACAGATTGACGCGGTATTCACGGATATACGACCCGATGCAGTTAAGACGGGTATGATTCCTACGGCAGCGTTAATTCGCGTGACAGCCGAAAGGCTGAAATTCTACGATGCTCAAAACATCATAGTGGATCCGGTTATGGTTGCGACCTCCGGCTCAAGGCTCATGGAATCTCCGGCAGTTGCCGTGATGAAAAAGGAACTTTTGCCGATTTCTACACTCGTAACGCCCAATATTCCCGAAGCCGCCGTGCTATCCGGCATGGAAATTAAGGACAAGGACGATATGGAAAAGGCCGCAGCAAAAATTCATTCGGAATGCGGTTGCGCCGTGCTTTTAAAGGGCGGACACAGCATTGAGGACGCAAGCGACCTTCTCTATAACGAAAACGAGAGCTTTTGGTTCTACGGAAAGCGCATTGCCAATCCCAACACCCACGGCACCGGCTGCACGCTGTCAAGCGCAATAGCCGCCAACCTCGCCAAGGGATACGATTTAAAAGCTTCCGTAAAGCTTGCCAAGGATTACATCTCGGAGGCACTCGCCTTTATGCTCGATTTAGGCAAGGGAAACGGTCCTATGAATCACGCTTTCATGCTTTCCGGCAAATACGCCGCAAAAAGCATCAGAGAATAAAAAGTCAAAGTGATGAGCGGCTCTGCCGTTCGACGATCAACCTAATACAAAGGAGAACAAAAATGAAAACAGAAGCTTACGCAACACAGATGGACGCCGCAAGGAAAGGCATTATTACCGATGAGCTGAAGGCAGTAGCCGAAAAAGAGCACATGACAACAGATGAGTTATTACCCCTCGTAGCCTCAGGTAAGGTCGTAATACCCGCCAACAAGCGTCACAAGTGCCTGTCGCCCGAGGGCGTCGGCTCAATGCTCCGCACAAAAATCAATGTAAATCTCGGCGTTTCGAGAGATTGCAAGGACTATGACATTGAGATGCAAAAGGTTCTCTCGGCAGTTAATATGGGTGCTGAAGCTATAATGGATCTCTCAAGCCACGGTAACACACAGCCGTTCAGGCAGAAGCTTACGCACGAATGTCCTGCTATGATAGGCACGGTGCCCGTTTACGACAGCGTAATTCACTATCAGAGAGACCTTGACACTCTGACCGCAAAGGACTTTATTGACGTCATAAGACTTCACGCAGAGGACGGAGTCGACTTTGTAACGCTCCACTGCGGAATCACAAGAAAAACAATTGACCAGATACGTAAGCACAAAAGGAAAATGAACATAGTTTCGCGCGGTGGCTCACTCGTTTTTGCATGGATGTGTATGACAGGTGAAGAAAACCCGTTTTACGAATACTATGATGAAATACTTGATATATGCCGCGAATATGATGTTACAATCTCTCTCGGCGACGCCTGCCGCCCCGGCTGTCTTGCCGACGCGACCGACGTATGTCAAATCGAAGAGCTTGTACGTCTCGGCGAATTAACAAAAAGAGCTTGGGAAAAGGACGTTCAGGTTATGGTTGAGGGCCCCGGACACGTTCCGATGGACCAGATAGCTGCCAATATGAAGGTTCAGCAGACAATATGCATGGGTGCTCCCTTCTACGTTCTCGGGCCGCTCGTAACCGATATAGCTCCCGGATATGACCACATAACGGCAGCAATCGGCGGAGCTATGGCGGCAATGAGCGGCGCGGCTTTCCTCTGCTATGTAACTCCGGCCGAGCATCTTGCTCTCCCGAATCTCGACGACGTTAAGCAGGGCATCATCGCAAGCCGTATAGCGGCTCATGCGGCGGATATTGCCAAGGGCGTCCGCGGAGCCCGTGATATCGACGACAAAATGGGCGACGCAAGACGTGCACTTGATTGGGAAGCCCAATGGAAATGTGCCATTGACCCCGAAACGGCTAAAGCAATACGTGACGACCGCTCCCCCGAGCACGACGACACCTGCTCAATGTGCGGTAAGTTCTGCGCCGTCCGCAGTATGAATAAGGCACTCGCCGGCGAGCATATAGACATACTGTAAAAAACACTCATTAAGTAAAAACGAGCTGTAACGGTTAAAACCTTTACAGCTCGTTTCGTTTTTATTTGTTAAATATCAGCCTTTATCAATGTTATTTGAGAAAATATCGGCAACCTCACTCATTATGATATACGCCGTCGGGTCTATGCCGTGAACGTAGTCCTTCATTTTACCTACCTGATACCTGTTAACTACGAAATAAATCATCGCCTTATCACGATTTGAATATCCGCCCTTTGCATTGAGCCTTGTAAGGCCGCTGCCAAACGCCTCGCTCAAGACCTCACATATCTCTTCGGGTCGTTCGGTTATAATAACGGCACACTTTGAGCGGTCTATGCCCTCGACTATAAAATCGACCGTTTTCAACGCCGCCGAATACGTAACTATGGAATAAAGCGGAAGCACCCAGCTTTTAAGCACAATTCCGCAAATGACATACAAAAGGAAATTATATATCATAACGAATGTGCCGACGGTAATTCCGAGCCGCTTCGCAAAAATGACCGCCATAACCTCAATGCCGTCCATTGCCCCTCCGTAACGGATAGCAAGACCGCTTCCGATGCCGGAAAGGACGCCGCCGAACAGCGCACAAAGCAACAAATCGGTTCCGGCGAGCGGCGATGCTATGCTCACATCTACCGGAAACACATCGGTAATCAGCCACGCAAACAGCGAATAAACGCCAACCGCATAAATCGAATAAAACGTAAAGCCTACGCCTTGCTTTTTAAGTCCAAACAAAAAAAGCGGCACATTTAGGATTAAAAGAAACAGAGAAAGAGTTAGGCTCGGCGGCGTAATCTGCTCAAGCAGCATTGATGTTCCGGAAATTCCGCTGTCGTACAGCTTGACCGGGGTCATAAAAATCGTAATGCCGAAAGCGTTTATCATTCCGGCTATCGTAAGCATCAAAATGTTTTTAAAAGCTCTTTTAAATCGAATGTTTCGGGGGTGTTTCACTTGACAAGCACTCCTTTAATAAACATAGGTCCCGCAAGCCGCCATGGCAAGGTGATCAGCTTAACATTAAATCCGCCGCCTCTTCCGAATCATACGCAAGCTTATGCACATACGAGATTATCAATTAGATTTTTCAGTATAAATTATATATAAATCGTAGGTCAAAGTCAATCGACAGTAATTTACGCAGTGTCATCTCACACAGCACGCAAAAAAAGCCCTTTGAGAAACATTTATTTCTCAAAGGGCTGATTAACCGATTTAAATTAAGACGGTGCTTTTTTGAGACTTATTCCGAAAACCAATCGCAATAAAATCGATTCATAAGCGTCGCCGCCGACAAATCTTTCGGCACTTCATCATCTCCGCTCAAAGTCGCTTTGAATTTTCGGTAAGAGCCGCAAGAAAAGCTTCACTTGTAATAACACCTTCAAATCCCATTTCTGATGCGAGATATGACACATTCGGTTTTTTCAATGCGGCCTTCTCCATAAGCGAGTCATCGGTAAGGATTCTGTTCGTTTTATCGTCCATAAGTATATGCTTGTCTGCCATACACACGGTTCTGTCGAAGTTTTCGGCAACAAATTCCATATCATGTGTAATGGTAATTACAAGCTTACCCTCGGAGGACAGTGCATTGATAATTCCGGACAGAAGTCTTATGCCGTGTCTGTCCTGACAAGCGGTCGGCTCATCAAAAACAAATACATCCGGGTCGGCCGCTATTGCCGCGGCTATCGTCACAAACTTTCTGTATGAATACGAGAGATTGTACGGATTTTCATTGATATACGGCTTGAGTCCCGTCAATTTAACCGCTTTTTTTAATCTCTTGTTCACCGTTTCTTCATCCACCTTAAAGTATCTCGGAGTGTATGAAATTTCGGCCAGTACCTCCTGATTAAAAATTTGGTCGTCGGGGTTTTGAAATACGTAAGCCACTTTTCGCGCAATCGTCGCGGTCGTTTTGCCTTTTGTCGATACACCGTTTATAAGTACTTCACCCTTTGTGGGCTTAAGCAGACCGTTCATAAGCTTTGCGGTTGTTGTTTTTCCGGCTCCGTTTTCGCCTATAATCGCTATTTTTTCGCCTAAATCCGCAGAGATGCTTACGCCTTCAACGGCAACATGCCCGCTTGGATATTCAAAATAAACATCTCTCAATTCAAGATAAGCCACAGCCGTCACTTCCTTCTTTGGATTTTTGCACACATTCGGTAAATATTTTCAGAGCTTCATCCACCGTTGTCGGGATTTTGTCGATAAAAAGTCCTCTGCTTCTTGCCTGAAATCCGAGAACGGCAACATAGGGCATATCAAGATTTTTTTCATAAAGGATTTCGCTTGACAATACGTCCTCCGGAGATCCGTCAAGCAGCACCGAGCCGTCATTGAGATATACTATATGGTCTGCATATTCGGCTATCAGATTCATCTTATGCTCAACCAAAACTATCGTTTTCTTTTGACTGTTCAGATATTTGATTATTTCGAATACATCCTCCGTACCCTTCGGGTCGAGCTGAGAGGTCGGTTCGTCTATAACAATAATATCCGGGTCCTGAACAATGATGGAAGCCAAAGCGACTCTCTGTCTCTGTCCGCCGGACAGCTCACAGGGATGCTTGAACATAAAGGCTTCGATTTGGAGCAAGCTTATGATGTCCATTACTTTGGTTATGATCTCTTCACGGTCAACTCCCATATTTTCAAGACCGAAGGCAATCTCTTCAAAAACAGTTTCTTTTATTCCGCTGTTTTGAGTAAAGGGGTTTTGGAAAACGAAGCCTATTCTTTTGGCCTTTTCTTCTTCGCTGATCTCTTTTGTGCTTTTTCCGAATATTTCAACCGACCCTTCAACCTCTCCGCCGTGAAAAGACGGAATAAGGCCGCGGATGATATTGCAAATGGTTGTTTTGCCGCAGCCGTTCGGGCCGACAATCGCACATACCTCTCCCTCCGAAACGGAAAAAGAAACGTTCTTCAGGCAGTATTCGTCGGCAGATGGGTATTTGTATGACAGATTACTTATTTTAACGGCTTCCATACTTGTCTCCTTATCATTTGATGAAAATGAATTTCACGGCAATAAGTGCAGCTGTTACAAAAGCTATTCCTATCATAGTCACAACATCTGCCCTGCTTGTGTTGTTTACTCTTAAAGACGTGCGTTTGCAATGGCAGTTAAAGCATCTCGCCTCTAAAGCTATTGCTTTTTCCTCCGCGCTTACCATAGAGCTGAGCAGCAATGTAATAAGCATAGGTAAAATCGCCTTTAATCTGACAAACAAATTGCCTTCCGTTTCAATTCCTCGAGAGCTTTGAGCTTCAAGAATCTGCCCCATTTTGTCCGATAATTCGTTTATGGAGCGAAAGGATGCAACTACCATATAAACAACATTGGACGACAGACCCATTTTGCCGAGAACCGCCATAAGATCCTGAACCTGCGTTGTCGCGGTAAAGAGCAAAAGTCCTCCCGCAAGAGAGAGAATTACCGAAGACATTCTGCAGCCTCGTATAAAACCGACCTTATATAATGAGATTTTTCCGATTGAAAGAAGCACTTCAGCTTCGGCATTTTGAAACAATGAGCTTATCAAAATAAGCATAAGTCCAAAGAAAACAAAAAGCTTAAAATACGATTTAAAAAATCCTTTAAAAACGTGAGCGAAAAGAGACAGTATTATGTATACCGCGCTGATCACCGCAATATATACGGGTCCGCCGAACAATATCGATAAAACAGCCGTACAAATAACAAACAGAAACTTTGTAATCGGACTAAGCTCTTTAATTGTGCCGCCTTGTCTTTTCAATTGTTCTTCTATGGCCTGTCTATCCATAAATCTCCACCCCGGTCAATGTATTTTTCTTATTGCGGCTCTCCGCTGTCCGTATTTTTATCCGTATTTTCGTCTGCGATATCGTCATCATCAAAAAGGTCATTTTTCTCTTTTTTCTCCTTAAGATAAATGTGACCTAATTTGAATTTGCTGAGATATCTGTTTGACATTCCCTTTACGATAATGTAGCAAACGACACACGAAAGCAGCTTGTCCAAAAATTCTGTACAGAACGACGAAATCAATGTTGCCGGGAGCACTCCGAGTCCGGTTGCGCGAAGGAATGTTATAATTACTCCTTGCCCGGTCTCAGTTATTCCGCCGAACACCAGTGCGGTGATAGGAGACGACAATACTACGCCAAGCAGCGCAATAATAATTCCGCTGGTAATGAGTTTCGGTATGCTGGTCATCATTTTTTTCTTGCTCAAGAAGCCGGCAGCCAAGCCGTAAATGGCCGTTACGGGAATATACGCAAACATAATCGGTGAAAATATTCCCGACACGACACCGGTCAAGGCACCCGTAAGACAACCTATTGCAGGTCCGCACAGCATACCGATAAGAATGGTTCCGATGCTGTCAACATAGAGCGGTATTTTCAAAGCAGAAGCCAGATTTCCGCCTACAACATTTATTGCCAAGCATATCGGTATCAATGATATTACAATAATTGAAATAGAATTTTTTTGTTTCATATGTTTCTCCCCCGTGATATCTCACCGGATCGGAACAAAAACGCTACTACCTGCCGATCATAAACAACTTTCTGTCTATTTCATGGCAGCAAGCATATCCCCCAAGGTCCTTCACGGTATTTAATATCTTCAGTATTTTTTTATACATCTTGAGCTTTCCCTTAGGAGTATAAACGTATTTTATTCCCTCGATAAACCTCTTATTGTCCCGATAAACCAACTGTCCGAAGTTGATTTCTCTCGGTAGCTTTTCAATGTTATATTCTTTTTTAAAATCAATCAGAATTTTGTTCAGCCCACAGACCTCTCGCGAGCCGAGAATTATCATTTTATCCGGATCAAGCACGTACCATACAATTGCCCAACCGGAAGTATAATACTCAAGCGACTCAATATTGCCGGATAAAATATAATCTCTGCTTTTCCGCATAAATTCAACAATAGTGCCGTCGTCAAAGAGTTTTTTTACAACGGTTTCGTTTCCCTTTTGCGGTCCGTGTCTGAAATCATAAAAAGCTCCCGCCCAATCCATACACAGTCTGACAGCTTCAAAAACAAGCTTGCTGTCATCGGTATCTATTCCTCGGTTAAGTGCCTCTCCGCAGCATTCGAGGAACCTGTTACTGTCATCGTTCGTCTCACCGGAGAACAATTCCGGACTCATCCAGCTCACATGGCTTTCGGGGTCCACCTCGTATGACCAGTGATACTCATCAGCAACACCTTCAAGATACTTGTAAAGATATTCGGAAAAAGCCTTTACAATTTTCTTGTTTGACATCGGTTCTTTAGCCGGAACGGCTGTCTCCGCTTGGCCGTAAAGTACCCGATTTTCAACAGTTATTGCATCAAGCTGCATAGCTTCTTTTCCCTTTTCAAAGGACAGGCCGCCGCCTGATGCAACACTGTATCTCGCAAGCATCAAATATCCCGCGTGTTCGAAAAAGTGTGAGACGCTCTTTGCCGTTTCGGCCTCATACCTTTCTGCAACTTTGATCAATTCTTCGTCAATCGTTATTGTTATATTCTTCTTCACATTTATACTCCCCTATGCATTTTATTAATAAGACTATCCATATGTATTATATTATTGATTCTTAATTACTGTCAACCGTTACGGCAAATAAATATCCGACAGACATCGAACACAGGGAAACGCTAAATGTATAATCAGTTTTTCTCCTTATTGGCAAAACCGGGAGTCAGAACCTTAGCAATAACAAGCAAAGCTATGGCTACAATAACCGTACCGACGATGATACACGGAGTATATCCAAACTTCGTGTAAAGAACGGGTGACACACCGGTTCCCACCGTGCTGCCTATCGCAAGCGCGCCGAAGCTTGAACCTATTACGGTTCCGCGTATTTCAGCTCTTACATCCGTGCACAGAGAAATACAAGCCTCTGTTGCAAATTCGACGAATGCAAAGTAAAGGAAAAGACCGATGCTTCCGATAATAAGCGATTTTTGGTTGGTGAATGCGGCTATTACGCCTCCGCATATAGTCACAATGGCACCGAGCTTCATAGCTTTTGTTTTTCCGAGCTTGTCTGTAAGAGTAAGGCAAAGGAGCGAGCCAACAAATACCGCTAATCCGAATGCCGCGGAAATAAAGCCGATCTCCGATAAGCCCTGGTCGAAATTATCTTCAAGCCAACCGCCGTACATTGTCTGGCAGAACCAGTTACCGCCCATCAGAAGCGAGCCGGTAAGAAGAGCTGCCAAGGCATTTTTATCCTTGAGTACGAGCGAGAGTCTGTGGAAATATGAGCCCTTTTCCGCCTTGTTCTCTTGCACCTCGTGAGAAACGGTTGCGTCGATACCGAAGCGTTTTTCTCCTTCCTTCGGGAGAATAAAGCCTAAAGCGATTGCAAAAACCACGGCGATGCCTGCCATTAAGACAAACGGTACAGCCCAGCCGAAGTTTTCCATAAGAACACCTGCAACCGGTGAGCCTATCATAAAGCCGAGTGCATATGCGGCTTCAAGAACCGCAGTCATACGGCCTCTGCCCTCGTAAGGAATCATTTCGCTGAGGTAAGAGTACATTGCCGAGTCAAAAGTGAGTGTCGCGGCATAGGAAATGGGTAACGCGACAACAAAGCAAGGGAAGCTTGGGAAGAAGTATATAGCCGCATAGCTTGCCGCAAATGTGAGCAATGCTATTAAAAGCGAATTCTTCTTTCCGAACAAGTCAATAATACCGCCCCATACAGGTCCTAAAAATCCCATTGCCGATCTGATAGAGATGGCAAGACCGATAACAACGATTGTCGTATCCAAGTTTCTTGCGATTTCGGGAAGGAACGGCGTAACCATATGGTATCCCGTGAAAATTGCTATTCGCAACAATCCGAACAGTATAACAAGCATAGCAACTGTGCCAGTAAAAACTCTCTTTTTATTCTTTTCCATTTTAGAATCTCCTCCAACAAATATATGCCGGCTAAAGCGTTAATCCGGAATTTGCGGTGCGATCGGCGCCGTTATGTTTACCGGAAGCCTTGTTTCGGGGAACAGGTTGAAATCCTTCATAATTATTTCTTCAGCCTGCTGTAAGGTTTTTGTATCCTTTATCGCATTAACGATAGGATTTACTTCTCTTAAAATATCGGGGTCAAAGAAGAATGTGAACGCTGCCGCAGGTGTCATTTCAACAGACCAAAGACGTTTGCAGTAGAAGGTTCCGAAATGTCCCTGTGCCGCCTCATACGGCCATTTTTCAACTTCCTCGCCCGGAATCCACTTGAGGATTTCGCCGTAAGTGTTTATATCCTCCTGAGTAAGTCCGTTACCGCCGATAAACGCGCCCTTTTGCATAGCCATTCCGATGTTTCTTACGATATGAGCCATCGGCATTTCGGCATCGCCGCCGATTGCATTTACACCGTACACACCGGGGATTTCAAGCTCCGAAGCGCAAAGAATTGAGATAGCGTCTATCAACGGGGACTGTACCTGTGTTTCCGTTCCGGTGAAAAACGCGTCAGCTCCGATATCCACCGTAACAAACAAATCCGCTCCGTATTCCGCGATAAGGTCTCTAAAGCCCTGCATAATGCCGGGAACACCCTTGCGAATGCTTATTGTGGCAATAACGGTATCCTCAAGGACATTTTTCATCAAAGATTCGTGCAGATATTCGCCTTTTCCATGGCCTCCCACAACCTTTGTTTCCTTGCTGATAATCGCCACGTTTTCGCTGAGCCTTTCGGACGGCTGGAGCCAATCAAGATCGATAACCTCTCCTCCGAGAGCCATTTCTCCGTTAAACTCCCACCATTTGCAGCCGATGTCTGCCAAAACGAATTTTTCAACACCGAGCTTTTTGAGGAGATTCATAACGGGAATCGTGTTCATGATGTCTCCTCCGCCGCCGCATCCCGCGAGAAGGGCTACCTTTGATTTTTTACCCAAGTCGATCATCGACGGGCGTGGACTTGTCCAATTATTCATGTTTTTCCTCCTTGTTTTTCATTGTATTTAAAATACAAAAAATTATTTCAAAATCATTTTATAGATCCTCATCAGATCCTCTTCGCCGACTGCTCTCGGATTCACGTTAACGCCGTCATCCATCATAGCGTCTTTTGCATATTTTTTAAGCTCATCCTCGGTAACGGCTCCTATATCAAGCTTTTCTTCTGTTCCGACAGCCCTGAACAGTTCCCTGACTTTTTCTATCAGTACATCCGCAGGCTGCGCGTGTTCGGGGAGCTTTGCACCGATATACTCCAGCACTCTTTTGTACTTCTCCTTGCACACGTCACGGTTATAATCAATAGTCGGAATTTGAAGCACACCGCAACCGAGTCCGTGCGGTACATTATGGTAAACCGTCAACGGACAGCTTGCCGCATGCGGAATAACGCATCCGCACTTGCTCTGTGCCACGCCTGCAAGAAGTGACGCGTAAGCCATTTCGTTGCGTGCAGCTTTATCGTTTTCGTTCACACAAAGCGGGAGACTCCTGAAAACGATTCTCAAAGCCTCCAGCGCCATAAGCTCTGCCACGGCATCGTCCATAACCGAAGAATAAGCCTCAAGCGCATGTGATAAAACGTCGAGTCCAGTATGAATCGTCGTGTTTTTCGGAACACTGTATGTAAGCTCCGGATCGACAACCGCATATGTTGCCGCAAGCATCGGGCTGAACATAATATCCTTAATATTGTTAGTATCGACAATTACGATACACTCCGAAACCTCGGAGCCCGAGCCCGATGTTGTGGGAATCGCAATCAAAGGAATCGGGGGATTTACCGGCTCCTTTATTTCCTCTCCGCGTCCCGCGAGATAATCATGAATACTGCCCTCGTTTGTGGCAAGAATTGCGGCACCCTTCGCTATATCCATGGAGCTTCCGCCGCCTGCAACGATAACAAGGTCGCATTTTTCCGCCTTGCAAAGAGCTCCGCACTTATCAACCGTTGCAACCCTCGGGTCCGGCTCCACCTCTGTAAACGCGACGGCTGATGCGCCTGCCTCTTCGACGGAAGCGATAATATCGTTTGCAATTCCTAGCTTATATACCGTAGGGTCGCATACAAGCAATACTTTTTTTGCGTTTTTTTCTTCAATCAAATTCTTAATTTCGAAACGTTTTCCGTTACCGAATTCAATTGTTGTTTTTAAATAATGTGTAAATGAGTTAATCATCGTTTCATCTCCCTTTTAATACTTTTCCAACCAATCCTCATAGAACGCTTGACAGTCGTGCTTCGGTTCGTATATTTTCCCCGCGAAACTCATTTCCGCCGCTGCTTCTCTGATGTCCTTGTAAAGTCCGACGCCTGTAAAGGCACCCATGGCAATACCGAGGCCGGTAATCTCTCTTTCCTTTTGCGTAATTACCTGTCTGCCGCATACATCCGCTAGTATGCCGTTATAAAAATCGGATGCGGTCTGTCCGCCACATACATACAGCGGAGATTCCGAATCAGCCTTTATCGCTTCGAGATTTGCACACACGGCATAACAGTTTGCCTCGTATACCGCTCTGAAAAAATGGCCTCGCTTATAGCTGTCCAGAACCCATGGAGTGGGGAATACAAATCCCGAGCGGCATGTTGAAGACCTTCGCCCTGCAATTTCGTGTCCCGAAAAGCACCGCATACCGTCACAGCCGAGCGGTACTGACATTGCTTCCTGCGTCATTATTTCATAATCCGTACGGAATAAGTCTCTTACCCATCTCAAAGCGAGCCCGGTAATTCCAGCGTTTCCCTCTTGCAGCCACAAACCGGGTACGCCATGGCGGTTTGTAAAAGCAAATTCATCGATTTCGTATCTGTCCGTAACGCGCATTACCGGAGTTGTCGTCCCGGCAACGGCTGCAAGCATTCCGCTTTTCAGCACATTCATCCCTACAAGGCCGGCCTGAGAATCTGCTGCTCCGCAAATTACAGGCGTACCCTCCTTAAGTCCTGTTTCACAAGCCGCTTCTTTTTTGACAGTGCCGATTTGCTCTCCGAAATCGGATATTTCCGGAAATATATCGGTTCTGAGTCCCACAGATTTCAGCAGCTCAGATGACCACTTACCGTTTTTGACATCAAATAATTGCGACGAGGAGGCAACAGACGGCTCGCTGACCTTGCTGCCGCACAGTAAATAACATATCCAATCGCTTATCATCATAACCGTATCAATTCGGTCATAAACAGCTTCGTTAAATTTTTTGTACCACAGCAGTCTTGCGAGTCCGAACATTCCGGAAACAGGCAAGCCGGTTATTTCTTTTATGAACGGCTCCTTACCCGACAGAATATCTGCCGCTTCCTCTCCCCTTAAATCTACGCTGGGAGCTGCATATATCTCTTTACCGAAACGGTCAAGCCAAACCATGCCCTCTCTTTGAGAGGTAGCACTCACGGCAACAATTTCATCGGCGGATATTCCTGCCTGCGTTATTACCTTACGGCAAAGCGAAAACAGGATTTTTTTAAATTGCTCCGCATCAAAAAGCATAGCCTCTTTGTTGCTTGAGGAAAGGTCCTTTAGGTATTCCCATTCTCTGTAAGCATAGGAAACCAAACGGCCTGACATATCAAAGAGATTGCATCTGCCTGCTCCCGTGCCTGCATCGAAAACCATAGCGTACTTTTTCACGTTATTCTCCTAAGTCTATACAACTCTGTTATCGATTTTTGTATTTTCGGTAAATGCCCTCACTGCCTCAAAGCACATTTTTGAGTGCTTTGCGATAGCGTTGTATGTAGAGCCTCCGATATGCGGAAGAAGTTCCGTGTTTTCAAGCTCCAAATACGGGCTGTCCGCGCTGAGCGGTTCTTTTCCGTATACGTCAAATGCGGCTCCCGCTATTTTCTTTTCGCGAAGGAGATCAAGAACGTCCTCTTCGTTTGTCGTAGCGGTTCTTGCCGAATTGATGAAATATGCCGTTTCCTTCATATTTGACAGGAGTTCCTTATCAAGCATTCCTCTTGTATCGGGGGTTACCGGCAAGTGGTTTGATACGTAGTCGCTCTCCGAAACCAGCTTTTTCAGGTCCTCCGTCTTTTCCGCTCCGTATTCCTTCATAACCTCTGCAGAAACATATGGGTCATAAGCTAAAATTCTCATATTGAATGCCGAAAGGCGTTTTGCTGTTTCCTTGGCAACGTTTCCGAAGCCCACAAAGCCGACTGTGCTGCCGTCAAGCTCAGTTCCGAAGGATTTGAAATAATAATCCTCGGTCCAGCCTCCGTCGCGTATCATTTTTTCACCCTTATAAAAATTTCTTGAGACGCTGATCATCATTCCGACAACCATTTCGGCAACGCCTACCGCATTTCTTCCCGGAGTGTTGACAACTATAACATTGTTCCTTTTTGCGGCGTCGAGATCGATATTTGAGGTACCCGCTCTGCAGACAACAAGCATTTTGAGCATCGGGCATTGTTCAAAAACTTCCTTTTGAACAACATCCTCCTCGGTTACGAATATTTCAGTTTCTTTTTCGTTTAAAAGCTTTGCCAGCTCTTTGCCCTCTCTTACGATTCCCGTATCGAACCAGTTTTCATAGCAAACCTCGTTGTCTTTTTTCAGCTTTTCAAGATAAAGCTCCTGAAACGGTGCTGTAATCCATATTTTCATTGTGACTACCCCTTCTTATGGCACTAAAACCGTTTTAATTGAAACTCTGTCCGGCTTTTTCGCCGACATGGCCTCATCAATTTCATTTAAAGCAAAGATATCGGTTACCATAACCTTTGCATTTATCTTGCCTTTTTCCAGACAATCTTTTGTGTACGGAAAAGCTCCGGGGCTCAAATGCCCTCCGATTACACGAAGCTCTTTAAATTCACTTATCTGATTAAGGTCGATTTCCGCTTTTTTCTTAAACACGCTGTAAATAAAGAGCATTCCCTGTTTTCTCAGACAGTTCATTCCCGTTTCCACCGAAGCGGGATTTCCGGTCGCCTCCATATATATGTCGCAGCCCACTCCGTCGGTTAATTCCATAATTCTTTTTGTGACGTCTTCCTTCATTGGATTTAAGACCTCTGCCGCTCCGAGCTTTTTGGCGATTTCGCAAAGAGCGTCGTTGGTATCTATTCCTATTACTCTCTTCGGATTTCGAAGAAGAGCAAACTGAAGCATTCCCATACCTATAGCTCCGAGTCCCGAAATAACGACAGTGTCTTCCATCCCCATTCCGGTTTGGTTGACCGCATATGCGGAGCATGACAACGGCTCGCAAAGAGCGGCCTCGACTGCCGGAATGTCTTTTGAAACCTTGTGAATCAATGCGTTTTTCGGAAGAAGCATATATTCGGCAAAGCCGCCCTCAAGGAATCCGTTTTCATCATCGCAAAGATGATAAAGGCCCTTCTTGCAGTAATAACACTTTCCGCACGGCATTATGCACTCCGCCGTAACCCGGTCTCCGCGGACAAAGCCTTTTTCCTCCGCCCCGGGGCCGATTTCTTCGACTGTTCCCACGAATTCGTGTCCGGGTACTCTCGGAGACTCAATGCCTCCCCACGGGTCGCCGCCCATATAAACCGCTCTGTCCGAAGCGCAAATTCCGGCGGCTTCAATTTTTATAAGTATTTCTCCCTCTCCGACCTTAGGTGTATCCACCTCACAAAATCTGTAATCCTTTGCTCCGTATGCTACTATCGCTTTCACTTCGTGCCTCCTGCTTTACTTATAAATAATCATGGTATTTTTCTTTTTTTATTCCCTGCATCCCGAGCAGCTTACAAGCTTCAATCAGCATTGCCTCTCCGCGTCCGCCCGACATTGCATAATGGTGCGGAAGCGCATTTTTTGTAAATGTTTCTAAAAACTCCGGAATGCTTACGGGTTCTTCGTCCATTTGCAGCTCCGTAAACCACGCCCTGACGCCGTCGTGACCCTTGTCACGCTGTTTTCCTATTTCGGCACTCAAGGCGAAGAAGCGGTCGCCGTTGTCCGCGACACGGAAAATACTCGCTTTTTGTTTGTTGAATATCAAATCTCCTACCGTGCCGGGATCCTGCGGAGCACCGGGAGCACACGGGTATTCTTTTATTTTCATTCCGTTTTCATTTGCATAGCTCGGCAAGCCTATTCCGCAATGCCACCAAACAACGCCGCCAAACTCGGGATCCACCTGCACCATATCCATAAGAGCGGCTCTTTTTTGCGTTGCACCCGAAAGCATAATCATACTTATGAGTCCGAGCAGGTCGCCCTCGCAGGCAACGGGGTACCCGTGATCACAAAGGTAGCCGTATGCCATACACGGGAAAATATCCAATCTCTCCTGGAAGCGCGTCCAACACGCAACAGCCATTCCCGCGTAATTGTTTTCTTCAAAATATCTTTTTAAAACACAGATAAGCTTGCATGATTTTACAAATCTTTCCTCGTCTGCGGTAAACGAGCTTGCGCTGCTTTTTATCTCCGCTGCAAGCTCGGCTATTTCTTCATCCTTCATTTCAAGAACCGCGTCAATGATTTTGTCAATGTCCGTTTCTTCTATTGTTATGCCGAAACGGCTTTCGACCTTTTCCTTATCGTATTCAAGATTGACAAATCCCTCGGCAACGCCTCCGGCAATCGCAATCTTCTTACCCTTAATAGCCTTTAGGCATCTTATCGCCCCGACGGTAGTAAGAAATCTGTTTACAAAAAGGGTATCGTCCGCGTTTCCGTACAGCCATTTCACGGCGGGTATTTCGCGTCCCGAATTTGCCACACTTGTGAAAAGATTGAGTCCCGTCATTGAATTAAAGAGCAGCACGCCCTCTTTTTTCGGCTCAGGAACAGCCCAGCAGCAAACCGGCACGCCGAGCTTTGTAAACTCGTTTATGCACTCACCGAACCATGTAAAGCCCTTGACCGTTACAACAATCAAATCACAATCCTTAAGCCCGTTTGCAACCCTTTTAGCTTCCTCAGGCTCAAAAAACGCCGACTCGCCTTTTATAACCTCGCAGTCGTTTTTTTGAGCCAATTCGATAAATGCCGAAACATTTTTATTGTCAAGACCTGCAGCATCGTTTGTTGCAGCGAGTCCTATTTTAATCATTTTTTCTCCTCCGAAAGTATCACAATCTGCCGATAAAAATAAAAAAGAGACTTCTCCTGAAATTATTATGCGCATCGGGGTAACGAAATACAAAATCAAGCTGACAGGAGAAATCTCTCTTTTTATCTATTCTGAAAATTTACACAGAATCAAGCTTTAAAGACCGGCAATTCTCGCGAGAGCGTCAAAGCCCTCCATATCGCCGAGCTCTTTGTCAAAGAAGCAGGTTTCACCGCCCATGGCCTTACAGGTGCAAGCGATTTTAGCCGCGTCTTCGGTTACAAGCGCCGCCTCGAGCGCCCATTTCATATCAGGACCGCAGGCAAGCAGGCCGTGACCCTTTAATCCGATTGCGTAATCGGGGCCGAGTGTTTCGACAGCCGCCTTCGCAAGATTCGGTGAACCCGCTCCCTCAAGCGGAGCAACTTTAATGGCACCGTTCGTCACATACTGACTGACTGTCACCGTCGGAATATACGGTTCATTCTTCAGCGACCAAGCAATTACATAAGGTGTATGGCAATGAATAACCGCATTTACGTCGGGTCTGTTTCTGTATACGCCGGTATGCATACCGGTCTCGATGGAAGGACTAAGCGAGCCCTCAACCACATTTCCGTTAATATCGACAATAATTATATCCTCGGGCTTCATAACGCCGTAAGCCACGCCGCTCGGCTTTATCGCCACAAGGTTTGTCTGCGGATCTCTGACGCTTATATTTCCTCCGGAAAGCTGTGTAAAACCTCTTTCAAATAAGTACTTACCAACCTCCACTACGATTTCCTTTTGTCTTTCAAGCATATTAAACAGCCGCCTTTCATTAAATTCTCTTTAGCATTTATTTTCATCTGCTGTCCTTATTCTATCACCTTAGTATTGATATTTCTATTGATATTTTTAATAAATATCAATATTGGTTTTTGAACAATATCAATAAAGAAAAGCGTCATTGATAGCAATGACGTTGATTATTAGTATTTATATTTATATATTAATAATTTAACAAAGTGACAAATCAGGCTCATTTTTTTGCTTTTTAACTGCTCTTTTACAAAATGTCATAATAATAAGTTGAAAAACTTCGGCTTGCATATTGCAAATATCCGTAAAATCAAAAAGCCCTTTGAGAAAGGATTTCTCCTCTCTCAAAGGGCAGGTTGATAAACCGGAATTTGTGAATTACTTAAATAAAGCATATATAATAACGAATACAATGCCAAGAATTATGGAACTTATACCCGAAACAAGTGGCATTATCAAATTCTTCTTGCTGTTAACAATAGCTTTATCCGGCTTATCTTCATATACTCTTAGTTCCACAACATCATTAACCTTATATGTGCAATTAGGTGTAAACGATGAAATTCTGTGTGCAACTCTAAATGTTTTATTATTGTATTGATATTCAAAGATAGGAGTATAGGTAAATCCTTTCCCTACCCCGAGACTTTTGACGACTTCGATTACTTTTCCTTGAACAACTATATATCTTTTTGCTTTTTCTTTACGAAAAGTAACCAAAAAGCAAATCCCAAATATTACAAGCGCCATTCCCACCATAAATAAATATTTCATAATATATACCTCGCATAAAATTCAGCTTCGTATTCCATTCATTTTAGAAAATGGGCAACTCCGATTGGAATTGCCCACTCGCTATGCTTGCTATCTTAACATAACATTCAGTATCGCACAAACTTTTGATAAAAGGATTTCTCCTCTCTCAAAGGGCTTGGCAAACTTGAAGTTATCGGACTCTTTGCATAGATAAAATTTCAGTTTTACTTTGTAAGAACCTTCTTACAATATTTATGTGCACCACAATACGGACATACTAATTTTCGCTTTGTAATTGTATGAGGTCCCATAATATATGACTTCATATCTGGAACAAATCTATTATTACATTCGGGACACTCAAAGGCTCCTGCTTCTCTGTCTAATACACATGCAATAGCGATTCCCATTACCGTTATTACAAATCCAATCCCCATCAATAGCACTCTAGTCCATACCTGCATTTCAAACATTCCCGCAACAACAAATAAAGGTACTGCTGCAACAATTACCAAAACACCAACCATTGCAGACATTATAATCTTCTTTTTACTCTCTTGAGCTTCTTTCACTAAATTCACCATATTTTTCTCCGCTTTCTTTTTATAATCCATCGCTTGCAATCTTTCACCAGATAGAAGTTCATTTACTGTAATTTCTAGTTCATTGCAAAGTGGAAGTAACAATGATACTTCTGGGAAACCATTACCCCTTTCCCATTTTGAGATTGTTTTATCGCTGATACTAAGCTTATCTGCCAATTCCCGTTGAGTATATTTTTTTGCTTTTCTTTCTTCAGCAATAAATTTACCTATTTTAATTTGGTCCATAGGTTCGTGTCCTCTTTTCTGAATTCATTGTATAAATTCCCACTATTTATTTACACCCACGTAACGTAGAATATGGTGAGTTTTAGCGGTTTCTATGCTCCGTAGAGTTGTAATTTACTTAAAAGACTTCTGATTTGTATTTCTGTTTGTTTTAAAAATGGGCAACTCCGATTGGAATTGCCC